>Ga0126332_10000577_pt1 | contig 12871 bp, 15 predicted proteins | sample InaspJWI42metaG_FD_94482 | JGI IMG/M metagenome (GOLD analysis project Ga0126332, IMG submission 94482) | Marine gutless worms symbiont microbial communities from Oahu, Hawaii - Inanidrilus sp. 2 OAHU.JWI-42 metaG | ecosystem: Host-associated > Annelida > Digestive system > Unclassified...
CACACAGGTCGCTACTACACACACAAAAATACATACACCGCTGGCAGAGTTGTTCACCAGGGCCCGTCCTCTGACCGCTCTCCACCGTCTCCCCGCCAAAAGTGAAGCACTTGAATACCTGCTGGCCTGATCGCTACCCTGCTGCTGACGTCAAACAGTCGCCCAGCCAATCAGGACTAGCCACCTTAAAATCATACGACTCTTATTGGCTACTCCGCACCTGCATGCATTAATGCTCTCTGCATTCAGCAAGTAAGTAGCCACACACATCCACTCCGTAGGAAAGGCAACTCCACAGTTCAGGACTTTCGTACAAGTAGTTTCTGCACTGTTGCGTGGCAGTTGGCAAGATTTCAACTGACACAACGCATCGCGCGGTCCCTCGGCGATATCTGAGCTTCTTGTTGGAATCACCAATACTGATTTGTCTATTCACTATGAAACGATGAAGGTAAATCAACGTTACATGCCAAAATAATGCACGGCCCTAACTTAAAAGCCGTATGAGTTTCTGCGCATGCACGATATCACGTGATCTGTTAACGGTGCCCTAAATATCTTACTGCAGTCGTTCGTTCTCAACGACGTCAATTTATCGTACTGGACTTCAAATGTTGAACATTTTGTCACATTTGCGGCCATTTTCAGCAACACTTTTACTGCGCATGCGCAGAAACAGATATTTGTGAACTTGCAGTAAAATTCCTGATGCCGACATTCAATTCCCCGCCCCAGATTTCTTTACAGAGTGCGTAGTTTCGGCGATTTGGCGACGATTTCCGTCGATTTTTCCAGTTTATATGTTGAATGTCCACCATATTTTTACTTCCGATTTGTTTGACCTACTGACCTAGAAAGTATACCACACGCATTGACCCTCACAGCGATAATTCCCACCAAAGTGTACTGTCTGGTGGTACGTTACGTGACCTTGGGACCTCGACCTTTGACCTTTTGACCTTAAACAGTTGTCACACATGGCGGGTCACGTGTCCAACCCTGCAACCAAGTTTGAAGACCCTACGCCTACTCGTTCTTGAGTTATCAGTCATAACGTCTTTCACTGAATACCGTTGACATTGCTTTTTTTGCTACTGCGCATGCGCCGTATCACGTACCTGTGCGTAGGGGGTAAGTTTTACCCGCATATTTTGGATCCACAACCCCGATCTGGCTATTCGCTATCAATCAAATCAAATCAAATCAAATATGACTTTAATAATGGTTGACAAACCGCAACCTAGTTACAACTTGTTAAACGTGATGAACTTCAACTTTGCAACTTTGGTGGCTCAAATATGCCCAAATAATGCACGCCCCTGTGTTAAAAGCCGTATGAGTTTCTGCGCATGCGTGAAATCACGTGATTTGTTTAAGATGTCCTAAATAACTTATTGCACTCGTTCTCGACGACGTCGATTTACCGTTTGTACTTTAGTTCTGGGGCTGATGAGGGTCCTGTGTGCAATCATATATCCCCAAAATTTGACTCTTGATCCTTGTAGGGGACCCACAGGAGATTAAAAAACTTTGGTAGACATTCCAGATGTGGGGCAGACAGGTGTAATTCAAGATGGCGTCCAAGATGGCCGCCGCACTTTTACATCCAATATAACTCCATCAGCATCTGTCTTGGAGTGATGAATTTGGTGTCTTTACCTGGGTTTTGGGGGTCAAGAAATACATTGAAATCATTTTCAGGGTGAAAAAAGTAGCGGGTAACTTTTTACTGGCACACACCACTAGGTGTTTTACACCATCCTCGCGTGAACAAGCTCCCAGAGTTTCATTCTGTCAGGACGATAAAAGCACGGCCCAAATCCGGCAGTTTGAGAATTGGCTGCTTGATCTGGACAAAAGTATTTTCCTGCCTATCACCCCACACAACAGTATTTGGTGCATGCTCGTTTGTCAAAGCAGATATTGGAAAACAATTTTGTATATAACGACGGTAAAAATTGATCATGTCCAAATTAAAGCCTACGGCATTGATTCTTTGTTCTAGGGCGTTCTGTTTGCAAAATACCCCCAGTTGACTCAGTTTCGCCATGATTATATGATCACCATGTAAAGTGTGGCCCAAGATTTACTTTACTTTATCGAATTGGGCATTTACCTGGCCTTAATGACATACTTGCTTTTCGGACTCTCTCGAAAATGTCACGCAAAATTTTCATTTGTTTAGTCCAGCTACGTTAGAAGATCCTAAGCCTATTCGTTCTTGAGATATGAGTTGTAACGTTTCCCATCTGAGCCCTCTCTCTCCCTCTCATCAAGGACAGTCACGTAGCCCCCACTGTTCAGCCCCAGCCACCGTACAGCCAGCTGTCGATCACCGGCTCAGTCAAGCGGAACACTGGGAACACGTAACGTAAGTAGTAAGTAATAATGGGTCACACTCGTCAACCGCATCCCACGGGCCGCAAGAGCATCCAGTGCAGTACTGCTTACAGAGATCCACAGGAGAATAACCGGAAGCCCCTATAATAATAAAACAGCTTGGCTTGAGTTGCTGCATTTTGGCCCAGTCATTCTGGCTAAACCGAAGAGAGGTGGGTCGAAGAGAAATTTGAGCAACATTATCAACAGCCGCACAGCTGCATGGGACAAAAATGCAGTGCCTACAGTCCATTCACAGACTACAACCGGTAGAAAGTCAAACGACAAGCTAGCTGCAGCAGTATCCAGCTAGTTGGAGGCAGGCAAGTTTCGAGCTGCAGTGATCCGTCATTAGCTCCCGTGACACACCGGCACCAACTAACCAGGACACTCTGAAAGCATTGCGAACAAAGCATCCTGGACCTGCTCATGATCGACGAACTCCGTACGATCCCAAGGACAACCCTCGCTTCCAGGCATTGCAAGTCTCCAAGGAGTATGTCATAAAGCACTACGTACGTTCCCACTGGGTTCATCAGGCGGACCAGATGGTATCACCCCTCAACACGCCAGGGACCTCTTGGTGGGATCTACAGATGACAACCTCCAGCAAGCACTTGTTGACTTTCTCAACTTGATGCCAGCAGGAGCCTTTGACCAAGAAATAAGCTCCGTCATTTTTGGGGGACGACTAATCGCTCTGTCGAAGACGGTGGCGTCCGACCCATCTGTGTGGGCTACACTCTTAGGAGGTTGGCAGCCAAATGTGCAAATAGCCATGTCATCAGCAGGAGAGTTTGTGCTTTGTACTGGTGGGCTAAAAATAATAATAATAAACAGATTTGTATAGCGCCCTAAGGTCGTAACTTCTTATTGCAGAATGGGCCCCATGGCACGACAAGTTACTAGATGTTTTTAATTGTAAGAGTATAATAACTGTTTTTCGCACCCTGCAGTTAACACGATATCTTGACAATGTGACACAGATACGGGTCGATACCAGTAGACGTGGTTGTGAAAAAAGAACTGTTGAGAACCGGTCCAAAACGCATGCCGTTTCACAAGTTCTTGAAGCAGTTCACATATGAAGATTGGTACTTAACCAACTACATTCCACAAGAAATGATGCACGAACTCCACGTTAGTCATTACGCGTATTTTTCTAAATAAACTGAGCAGTCTAAAACATTCTACATTCCCCAGTAAACAGACTATGTTAAAAAGGTAATATTACTTAGCAGCATATCGGTGGCAGCCCTTTTAAGGGATGCGAAGGTAACTGCAGGCCTGGCGGAAAGTAATGGCAGCCTACCGCTGGGTTTATGACTTACGTCACCTGTAGGCTGACTGCCAAGAACCGGGATCAGCTCCGGAACCCTACGCTCGGCAATCGAGTATGGGCTACCTTTTAGAATATCGCCATATGCTGACAAGCAATATCACGCTTTTGATATTTGCTGTTTAATGATAGCCACTGTCGTCCTTTGCTGGATCTTTTAAACTGTTAAAGTTTTTTTACAACAATATTTGCCATTTTGTTATTTTAGAAATAAATCTTGCTGATCGCCACAACAATGTTCAGCGCTGTGTTGAAAGCTATACACTGTGAGTCAAAAAACAAGACACCATATTCTTGTCCGTAACTTCCCGAAATGTTAACCGATTTTTCCAAATTCTTTCACTGGCAGACTCACTGGTAAATTTGCAACAAACTCGTATTTAAACATCAAACCACATCTTAAACATGTCGCTACATTACCTTGTGAAAATGTAAATGTCAAGCCAAGCATTTTAGTTGTGATGGGTTACTTCAATACGAATTTATTGCTCCCAGCGCTCCAAGCCAGCCAGTGAGCCCTGCTCCACGACCCCCCACGGGTACCGCCAATCAGCAGTCAAACTGGCAGCGGGGCTCGAACCAGAGCGAGCGGGCCCCGCCGGCCAATGTTCCTCCACGCCCTTAGGCCAGTTAGGGGCGGCTGTGTCTCTGCCGAGACGCAGACTAACCTGCTGATAGTGGAGAGAGGTCAGCCCGTCGTGAATTTCCTGGACAGTGCTGAGTGCCCATTTGATGATGATGTGCCTAATTGTTTTCGCTTTGGTCTTTGCCCGGTCGTTATTATTGAAGGGGTCCGGTTGACGATGTTGCTTGATATTGGAGCCGAAGTGATGATCCTGAGTTCAGACTTACTACATCGTTTGTTTCCAGGACAGGATTTTCCTGACAAGGGACGGAGTATCCGATACTTGGGTGGCAACCATATCAATCAAGGGACCTGTGTCTCTGCCAAGACGCAGACTGACGCATAGTTTTGCGTCATCCTGTGTACTATTGCGACAATGCTCAGACTCCCTTGCGCCGGATCTTCGTTTATCCCGACTCCCGCCCGTGTGTGCATGTGTGTGTGTGTGTATACGTGTGTGTGCAGTTAGCGCGGTGTCTGATATGCGGCTTCAGTAAATGGTTGACAGAGTCTGAGCTATGGATGAGCTCTGGTGGCACATCAAGCCTACTTCACTCACACGCAGATCACGACCTTCACTGTGTCGTTGCAGGACGTAAAGATTTCATCCTCATTGACCGACAGTTCAAACATGTCTTTCACTTCGTTGACAGCGTACGTGTGTATCTTAGCGGAATACGCTGTGTTAGACGCCAAGGCAAAAGTTAGGCATATATGGACCATCATGTGATCCCTGGTATAACTGTGCAGCACCAAAAAAACTCTCATTAAAACGTGGTGTATATCTGATAGCTAAGTTTGTTGATGCTTTTAGATTGTTTTCTCTATTTTGAAGGCATCAGGTCACTTGACCGATCAAAGGTCCATAGGCCCATCACACGTAGGCCTAGGCCTACCTAAGAAGAGGGCGACGTCGAACAAGACGACGTCGCCCCGTTTCTGCTACTTACACCGTTTCGGTGACCTCTGCCACCCCTCACTTCACACCTGTGGGATCAAGTGATGCGGCCGTGAGGGAACCAGAGTACATGACGCCAAAGTCGGCTGGGCTGGGCCCTACCACCACCTCACCATCTTCTATCCGGGGCGGACCCACTGTATCTGGACCTGCAGGTTCTCTCCACCCACAGATACCCCAGCGGTTAAGCAGGTCCCTCAGTAGTTGACACCCAAGTAAGAGGACGGAAGACTTCACTTTCACCGCCGGACTTAAGACTTCTATCCACGCACCAGCCATCTCTACTTGCGCTCTCTCCGGCAGTGGCGCACACGGCCCGGCCTCGGCACTCCTGCCGCCGCCGCTGCCGGAGAAGGACCGTCACCCATCTCGCAGCAGTTGCACTCGCTGCAGCCGCACGCGACGGTCCGCGATACCACACTTTATCATAATGTACCACGGTAATGCTTACACTGTTGTAAGGTCGACCAGCTAGGCCTATGGAGAAAAGGAAAAGTGGGGGTGCCAGAACTCCGAAACCCCTGAACCGATCGATGATGCTTTCTCTTTAATAGTAATGTATAGCGTTTTGTAAACTGACAAAATCAATATTTTGCAAACTGGGCGCAGGTGTTTGAGTTGAGTCTCGGTCTGATGCCTTTTCTCAGCGATAGCTTAGCTTGTTCGGTTATGGGTCACTGACCACCCATGACGATCGTCTTTTACGAGCATATTATGCGATGCCATATATTCTGCATTGTGTGGTGATCAGGGTCCGTTCAATGGTGCTGGGCGCTCGGAATTGGACATGGATCGCATTAACATGTTCAAGTATGCTGACATCGCTCAAGTACCTTGGACTTGGAGCACTCTAAGAGCCGGCGACTGTATCTTCATTCCAGCAGGTAAACATCACTCACATTATTACATCTGATTAAGTCGCAACAGCCCGCGAAGCGGTACGGGTAAGGCAGCTGACATACCAATAAATATCTCAGCTAGGCCTACAATCCGTTTTTGGATTGTGAACTTAAATGATATACAACAGACATGGGTCAATTACTTTTTCTGCAATTACAGTTAAATTGCAATTACATCAATGAGCTGGAACTGGAATTTTTTTCTTTTGAACTATAGAGGCTTTGGTATAATGTTATTTTATCGTTTTCGGTTTCGCGCGGGGCGGCAGATTAAGGTGCTTGGCTATATCGACCACGGCCCGCGCTGAACATTTTGTTGTCTATGACAGCAAACTGCTGTTTTGACGGAAATGAAGGAATAAAAGCACAAAAAAATTGAAAATTACACTAATTGTCATGAAACGTCGAGTACGATAATTTTGTTCAATAATTCAAGCCTACTTACCAGTCTCGTGTAGTCCTCGAGACCGCGGTCTTGGTCTCGAGACCGCTCGAGACAGAAATTCTGCCGTCTTGGTCTTGGCACTTGAAGTCTTGGTCCCGGTTTGGTCCTAAAGCATTGGTCTCGGCTGTTTTCGAGACCAATCAATAATTAATATAATGCTGAACTGTGGATTATGCTGAATCGTGGAAATGCACTCATCGGTTGCCTGTTGAATTGATGTTATAATAATCATCTATAATAATCATTAATACGTCAGTGAGTACACTGAAAACCATCACATTGGGTATGCAGTAAATCGTCTGGTACACTGATGCCATTTAACAACTGCCCAGACCTATTATAATAAGCTGATAAATCAGCTTTGTCCCACCTTCTAGAGCTACTAACACTTTTTTGTAGAATTGCAATTACATCCGTTCACGAGAGATGACTTAACACTGATCTGACAAATTAACGGTGTCCTCACATAAAGAATAACTATGTACAAAATTGCTAACAGAACTGTGCAATGCAGACTCCTGAAATATGTAAAATTAATATTACTACCACAAACTTTATCTGCTCTCACTACATGTAGCTCTTCATACAAATACAAAAATGCCTTGTATCTAACATTATTACAGTGACATTCAAAATTCAAATCCCCTAAAATAATCACATCATTATGGTCAGACATCTGCACATACTGTTCCATAAAACCCAAACAATCAGAAATATCATTTTGGTAATCAACTATATTATCTTTGCATGGAAAATATACAATAAACATTAACAATTTATACTGATTCGGAAAATTCTGACACAAAGCAGCCATTCTACCGTTCTGCATAATATCAATAACAGACACCTTAATAATAAGACTTTTTGTCTTTTTCTGATAAGCAGACCCAAACCACCAAACGTTCAGACCCAAACCACCATACGGCCTACCGTCAAGAAATCCAGAACTTAATTTTTCTGTAATTGCTGACGAACTCAAGCACTGAAATTCACTATTGAAATTAATAATGCAATCTAAGTTATATGGAGCCAACCAATGTTCTTGCACCGCAATAATATCTGCAAAGTTACATAAATCAGCTAAGGCATTATAACTAGTATTAAACCCATGCAGGTTTTATGTAGCAAACCTTACTGTACTATCCATGCCTACTACTAGAGAACAGGACAGCCTCAAATGTCGAGTCTTTATGCACATAATTATAACCAACCACCACTTTAAAAGCCGAAAACTTTTCCTGCCACTTCTCCTTCTTCAACAATCGACAAGATGTAACAGATATTCCTGCATCCTCTAAATGTTTAGTAACGTCTCCGCGTTCAGACGACCAACAAAGAAATGCCATGTTGGCTGTTTTTTTCTCCGACGAGTAAGGAACAGCCTTCAGTGAAGAGGTGGCAACACCCTTGCCATGGATTTTTCTCGTCACAATGGTCGACTTTGATTTCGTCTTCGACACCACAAACACTGACCTTAATCATCCTTAGATTGAAACAGTGACGTAAAAGTCGAAGACGTAATGGCTGTGTCCTCATTATGATTCAGGACCACCTCTTCATCTGCATCTGTAGGCTGAGTGACCCAACCAGCAATAGCTGAGGACATCACTAGCTGTCAGGGATGACACAGAACTTTTCAAGACGGCCACTTCCTCTGACAGACTCGATAATTGCTGCATGTAGTTCTCAGACCACGACTGCTTCAATTCATTCAGCTGACAAGAAAGTTTAGCAACTTGTTGTCTCAGCAATACCACACTTTCCGCTAACCGGACACTGTCCACTTCCGAAGGAGAAAACTTTGGAAATCCGGAAGAGTAACTACTTTCTTGTCAAGTATCTCCAACAAACGTAACAAATCTTCGCAGTCAAAGCGACGTTTGTTCGTACCTTCCATACGAATCACCAGCCGCGGGAGGCCATCGATTTTCGGCTCGATGCCGTCCGCCACTTCATACGTCAGTTCTTTCGCTGCCACCAATTCATCAAGTGCAAAGTGGGCCAGTATGGGTACTTTTCACATACTCATACGTATATACGTTTTTTGTTGGTGCAGCTGCAAAATTAAAAAAAATTAACTTTAAAGTTTAAAATGTTGTATCTGTTGTAGCATATGAGTTGTTGTACTATATATTTATTTATATACTGATTCCGCGGATTCCCCGGACTGTTATTTACCGATACTTCTGAGCATATCCGTTTTTTATTTTTTATTTTACCTTTCCCCCACTTTTTAGTTTTTAGTTTCGTGCGGAGATTAAGCTGATATATGCCAGCTTTTGAGCACACGTTAAAATAACATCTCGTATCGTGTCGTAGGTGTTTTTTCATGAAATTTGCGGGATATGTTGCGTGATAACTCGCATATAAAGTGCTAGAGTTTGGTTCAAATTCGTGGTACTATTGCTGAAATACGTCCGAATTTACGTTTTTATTGGTGCGCCCTTTAATCATGTTAGTCATGTTGGGTTATGTTACAGGTTATTTGCACCAGGTGAGAGCTTACGGTCGCAGTATATCGTCTACAAATCACTTTGCTCCATCACCCGATCTGAACTTCAGTGACTGTGTAACAGCGTCTTCTAGCAGTGTTAGTCACCTGACGCTTGCTGATGTCCAGTTCATGTGGTCGTACGTCAATGGCCATGTGGTTAGTATGTAACGTTGTATGATTATTAGTGTCACCAAAGACGACAGCTTCCGTAGTGACGTGGCTAGCACGGGCTTATGGCTAAAATATCCATGCAGCTATTACACCGTGTTCCAAGCATGAGGAAATCATACTTATAGTCTGCTAAATTAAATCTTAACGCATTTTCAAAATTTACATATTCTTCATTCAAATTTTTCGTGGGTAGCAGCAATAGCAGTAGCAGCAACAACGTGTCTATCTTGCACCATTTCTGAGATACTACCACTTCACCGTGTACGTGATTGCCTGTAACCTTGAAAAGTCTTTCAATTTCGACTTCATTTTCGACAAACAGTTGGAATTGAAGGCGACCGAAGCTTTCCGAGTCATCTTTGTTAATTATAGGCCTACGACGGTAGCATCGTAGCCAAGAATTAGAGATGGTACCAGAAGGAGTCTTAAGTCTTAAGTAATTAGGGCCGATTTTTGGCAACCCCAGAAAAACGAAAGAAAAGCATGAGCATGCTGTCCTCGACAGAATGAACATATAGATATCAAAAAGTTGCATACAACCATGTCAAGGCCATTTTACAGCCATGCCAAAAAAGCAAAAAATGTGTCGTTCTTCTTCTTTGTCACACTTTTTATGACCACGCGATTTCTCAGGAACTATTATAGATAGAGACATAATTAATACACCGCGAGAACCGCTACGACCCGCAGATGTGCCTTTTGGGGTTTCGTTTGATGCAAAATTGAAGATTTCGATAATGGCAGACGTATTCGGTGTTGATGAGCTTCTGAGGGGGTTTTCAATTTCTGGCTTTAATATCGTTACAACAAATTGATGAGCGTGTCTGGCGAGACGGTGAGATGCTCCGGCGCCAGGGGGTAGTCACTGTGTAAATTGTGTAGTTTTCGGGATAATAGAGATCGCAGTCGCCGAGGGCGGGAGTTTTCATCAGATCAAAATCGGAAATTTTCTCCTGGCATCGGCTTCGACATCGCCTTCCATAGACGTTATTTGCATCTAAATAGGTTATCCAGCTGTTGGGTTTGGAGGGGTCGTACCCCTCCATCAGTGGGCCTGGGCACGTCGGTGAGAGATGGTCGCAATCTCGCCCCGCATACTGTTCTCGATCATTACGTACATGTTCGGATCGGTGATGAGGTCGATGCCAAAATGGGAGAGTAATGAACTGAAGCTGGTCAAGTTGGTGTTGTTCGTAAAATGAGTTTCGAAAATTTTGATACACGTCAGCCAACAAAAGGATTCCAGAAAGAACTGAATGGTCGTGATAATTTTGCATGACATAGTGAGCCCAAATTTCACGGGCCTGATCGTAAGTCTTCTGTGAGCAGGCCTCCACCAACCATGACCAGGCTGTGTTTCTCGAGTCGGTGGTAATAGAGGTCACCGCTTGTGTATCGCACACCGACTCGCATGTTGTGCTCAGACTCCATTAGTTCGATTTGTGGAATCGTAATATCCATAACAAATTAGTTTACAAGTCCATAACATGCTGCAACAGATAGAGCTCCACTTCAAGCTGTACAACGAATCCTTAACAAATCCGCAACAATTCGACAATCCGCAACCAACAAGTCTACAACTATACAACAAATCGAACGAATGGAGTCTGAGGTCAAAATAGCGGATAGATTTGGCGGAAAATGTTCGAAAATGACAAAAATTTGTTTCTGTGGTAACACCCGTCGAGCGGTTTCAGATGTCTGTCTAGGCGGAGGAATCGAAAATTGCCTATTCCCATTGCATTGGCCAGTGGCATATACAACACAGTAGAAGCCGTGATAACTGATGTCTATATTTAGTTCAGCGTTTGGCAGTTACAGTTGCTGAGCCTGAGTAACGTGAATATGTTTTGCAGTTACTAAGCGAAGAGCAACTATCATCAGCAACAATGAGACACCATCTGTTAATGATAATGCGCAATAACACACAACTGGACTTCGACGTTTTCCATGCCTTTTACCATCAAGCCATGCTACCGGTTTGTTTGCTGTATGTACTACTAAGGCTATTGTGTTTTGCATGGGATCTGGTTGCGGTAGAATCTTGTGGGATAACTGCTGGAGTCGTGCGGGAACGATAACGACGACTGCCTTCTGTCACGCGGCATTGCCGGGTATACCGCGCAACCTGGAGTGCCGCGTAATGCCGTTTTTGCATTAAATTCTCTCAATAGTAAAATCCGCTGGGATACTTTTTAATGGGAGTGGCTCGGTAGCCGAGTGGTTAGCGTGCTGGACTCAGACGCAGAAGGGCCCGTGTTCAAATCGCAGTCGCGACGCTGTCGGGTAACAGGGGTTCTGTCATCAAAATTGATGAATTTATTCAAGAAACAATTTTCGGTCCATAAGGATCCTATGGAAACGAGCAACGCAGTTGGGCCCATTGACTTAGGCAAACTGTTCACACCCATTGTGCCTCTGTTCACCAAACAGCAAAATTGGGAGCAGCTCTCTTAAGGGTTGCAAGGGTAACTGCAGACCTGGCGGAAAATAATGGCAGCCTACCGCCGGGTTTATGACTCACATCACCTGCAGGCTGACTGCCAAGAACCAGGATCAGCTCCGGAACCCTACGCTCTGAAATCGAGTATGGGCTACCTTTACCTTTTTTTACTTTTTAATGCTAGCTGGGGCACTCGGGAAAGCCCCCGATATGTCGTCGGCAGGTAATCCTTTTCCATGCCCGCCAGGCCGCCACCCGTTGCAGGAGATATTCCCGCTGGGCCGGGGTCGAGTGGGTGGATAGACTGACTCAGCCGGCTCAGCCTACGGACTCGGCCTCAGACGCTGGCGTTGTGGTGGTTCGTTTAATGATTGAGCTATTGTGTGTGTGTATGTGTGTGCGTGCGTGCGTGCGTGCGTGCGTGTGTGTGTGTGTGTGTGGTGTCTATCGGTGTGTATGATTCTGCAATGGGGGCGAAGTCAGACGGCTCTACAGCGCCATGACGAACTAAACTTAGACTGATAACACACAGAGTGGATGGTTTCTGTCGATGTTAAACTAATATTACAAAAATAGTCAAGTTGGAGTTCAAGGTTTAATGCTTCCGGTGAACATAGGCGCCGCCTATGGAGTGCCGCGTAATGAGTATGGGGCGATCTCCCTTCTCCTGTCCCTTGCATCTATCTCCCTGTCCCTCCCCTATTTTCTCCCCCCCCCTTTCCTATTCCTGTTTCACCCTTTACGTCACTCACGGTTACATAGGCCTAATCAAACATCTTCAGCAGTTCTCCCAAATGTCATAAAAGGCAAAGAAATATGAGTAGTTGATCATACCAAAAGATTATCACTTTTTTACAGCTAGAGAGAAAGAATGCCACAGAAGGCACAACAACTCCAGAAGAAGTGAGACCTGCCATGGAGTGTGCAAGAAACTTGAGAAAGAGAAGCTGGAGCACCGTGAGGAAAGGATCTGCAGCTAACAGGAGCGCTAACAACTCCTCACTTACCACCACTCACTCTGCTCGAAACCTCGGCTTCATATTTGATGAACACCTCACTTTTTCTGACCAGATCTCATCTGTCTCCAAATCTTGCTATTACCATATCCGTCAGCTTCG
>Ga0126332_10000578_pt1 | contig 12869 bp, 10 predicted proteins | sample InaspJWI42metaG_FD_94482 | JGI IMG/M metagenome (GOLD analysis project Ga0126332, IMG submission 94482) | Marine gutless worms symbiont microbial communities from Oahu, Hawaii - Inanidrilus sp. 2 OAHU.JWI-42 metaG | ecosystem: Host-associated > Annelida > Digestive system > Unclassified...
TTTCGATACACTGTCGGACATGGTGGCCTCCTTCCCTGGCTAAATGTTTGGTCTCGCAACCTTTATTTAACCATATCGAGGCCACCGCCTCAAATGTGCGAAAAATTTTATACGTCATCGATCAGGATTTATGTTGAAAGAATCGTTGGAACAGATTGCAATTACATTACACCCCGTATTTCTTCTTATCTGTTTTTCAGCAAGTGTTTTCTCAATTAAAGAATCAGGAACGCGTGCCTTGAATACATTCAATCCTTCAACCAGCATTAGACCTTCACCCGGCCTGAGAATGTTTAGAATTTTGCTTGCCCCCATGGAGGCATATGACATGACAATGTCAGCCCCGACAGAATAAAGTTTACTGATATTGCGGTCCATGTTGGCCCTGCTGTTAATTTGTATATTGGGTCTTAATTTTCTGCAGTAAATAGTTAGGTAAATATTGATGTCATCATCGCGGGTAGTGATAAGCACGGAGGGTGATTCTGCAGAAATGCCGGCCCGTTCCAATATATGAAGATCGGCTGCATCTCCCAGGATATAATTATTATTGTCTATAATTAAATTCTTGTCCTTTTCCACCACACGGTAATCAATTCCAAGTTCTTCTAAGGTTTCAGCAGCGGCCTGCCCGACCCGGCCCCCTCCCAATATAACTACAGGAGCTGCAAAAGATCGGGGACTGTCGACAAAGTCATCGTACTTTTCGAAATGTTCTACGGATCCTGCAAGCAGAAGGATAGAATTGGGATGAATAATGGTTTGTGGTCTCGGGATCTCAAATTTCCCTCTCTGCCAAATTCCGACCACAATAACACCTGTTTTCTCACGAAGTCCGCTCTTTATGAGTTCCTTTCCTTCATATGGTGTATGGGCCGCATAGGCTTCAGCGATAAGGACACCCCCGAGGACGCCGATTACATTGGACTGTATAGATACTCCGAGAGTATGCTGCGCCATCGTAGCGCCCAGCATCTTGGTAAATTGAAAGACGTGCGTTGCTCCGGCAAGTTCAAGGATTAATATCGAATCGTATGCATCTGCAAAGGTAACAATGGGAACAGATTCCGAGACTTGCCGTATCGTGGCAATAATGTTTGAATTAAGCATGTCATCATTATTCACAAAAACGAGGGCGGCCTTTTCTACCCTTAGCTTTCGATATGTTTCAGGAATATCAAGTTCTCCGATCACAACCTTTACATTCATATCCAGAAGTTCTGTTGCAGCCTGCGCGTCCTGCGCGACAATAGTATAATTAAGCCCATATTGGTTCAGTTTCTTTATAAGGCTCATAGCGATAGGTTCATATTCGGTCATGATTACATGGTTCTTTGTATCTTCAGGCAGCTCACGAGGTGTTCGTGACTGAGTTTGTGACTCCAGCCAGGGTGCATAAAAAAAGCGTATAAAGGTAAAGGGGAGCATGATCAGCAAGAAAAAAATACCTGATAAAAGAACAATCATCGAAAAGGCACGACCCAAATCACTTGCAAATGTGATATCACCAAAACCGAGCGTTGACATGACAGTTAACGTCCAGTAAAAGCCTGTTGTCCACGAAAAATATCTCCCCTCATATTCCATAATATAATGAAATATGATGCTGTAGATCGTGATGGTTACAGCAATAACAGATAGGAACTTGCAAAGTTTCCCTATATCCTTTCTCATTGCCTTATTCTGGAAAAGGTAGAGCAGTTGGGAGGGCAGATATTTCATATATAGGATCCTTTGCAATCATTATGATGAAAAATTCAGTATACGCAAATAAATCTAAAGGTTCCGGTTTTCCCAGTCCCAATTATCATCGGTTTCTAAGTCTCTGCCTTGAGTCGTTGAATCCATACTTGCACAGCCTCAGGACTCATCAAGGACGGATCACCAAGTGCTGAAGCATCTGCCTCCATCAACTCGGGTGGTAGGTGATGAATAAGCAAATCCAGGTCTGCTGTAGTGTGGATCTCCGCTTCCAGTACACGTGCCATCTCTTCGTTGTGAGGAATCTCGTACCGGCGTACCGCTTTCACTAATCCCATTAGCAGTGTTTCCCAAGTCGTCATCGGTCCCTGGGTAATAGATGCCGATTCAGCAAAGGAGTCGATAAAAGCAAACGGTACCTGTTTAAAAGGTTCATCCATTCGGATCGTCGCCAGCAGCCAATCGGTGTCAAAAGAAAAATCGAACACCGTTGGGTTGGCAATGATCTTTCGCAGTACACTCCGTTCATACAATTTAAAAGCAGCCTGTGTATCTAAAATATTACGCGAAATGATGGCTTGAGCCAACATGCGCTGGATGTGACGCAACAGTTTGATGCCGATCCCCCAGCGCCCCTCTTCTTTCACCAGCACTGCATCGGGATGTTTACGGTTGCCCAATACGACCCGGTAGTTGTCTTCGATAAACGGTCGCAGTAACAGTCCGATCTGTCCTAAATGCACAGAGTTGTCCGAATCCGTGTAAATCACCGCTTCCTTACCATCCGAGACGGCCTGCATGCAGCCTAAAATGATCGCACCGGCCTTGCGTGAATCATCTGCAGAGCACAATTCTCTCAACGGACCGCTTTGGGTGGGAACCGCGTCATTCAAAAACAGTACTTTAACTTTATTTTTAAGAGGATGCGTGTCAATTAACTTTAGAGCAATATTCCCGCTATCATGAGGGCAGCCGTCATCCGCGACATATAGCGTCCAGTCTAAAGATGTGTCTTCAGTTACCCAATCCAGCTGTTTAATCTTGGTACGTAGGGAATCTTCCCCATTGGGATTAATTTTACTCTTAGGAAGCAATCGATTGTGTTCGCCCCACATAGCATAGACAACACCAATATTGAGCGGAGTTTTTGTCTTTAAAACATATTGCCGGGAATCCACTAGTTTTGCCGCTAGCTTGAACTCCAATGGGGTCTCCGACCGCCTAACAGCCCTGTGTATATCCTCAGAGGTTAAATGTGACATTTCAAGCAAGGCTTCAGTCAGTGTGTACAGGCTTTCCTGATGAGTAGGCTCTCTTAAATCAAAGGTTGTCCTAGCATTGGAAAGGAGGGTTTCTATAGTCATAGCAATTCTCATTAAAAGGCAAGCTGTTTTTGAATTGGACCATCTATTTGGTGTAACTTTAGGTTTGGTCTTACTCAAGGTTGCTTGCCACTATTACAATTTATATAGAATTACGATATGATGAGTATATCTAAACCGTGCACCATTGCCAATATTCAATGTTTAATGCGAATTGAAATGCACGTTAGAATGCTTTCGGCAGTGTTCAGTTAGAACCAAGATTTCGAATCAATCCCATTTCCAAATCTGGTTTTAGGCTGACGGTATGTGATGCATTGAAAAATGGATATTCAGTAAACATTCGGTAAACCGCTGCAAACCCTTGTGGCTGTAAGGACTAACGTAGGTTCCACTCCCGCCGCCACCAGCCTTGCCCAAGGCTTCTAATGGCGAGCCAGCTACCATGATAACAACTTGTTTAATATACCTGTATCGTTGCAGGCTAGCAGGCCAAGGCCGGGCGCCACAGTTTTTGCCCGGGGATCTTCATCCAATTCTGTAAGACCTTCCAACACAATTTGCCTCAGTTCCGGCGTACAATTTAGATTATCTCACGGGGCATGATCAACCATTGACCGCAATATTGTCATATGCGTCCCCTTGCAGTCCCAGCGCTTAAACTTAGTGTCTGATATCACAAAAAAATTTTGGAAGGACCGAAATACCAGCGCACCATTGAATTTCGATTCCAATCGGCCAGGTGGTACCGGTGGAGGATTGATTATAGCAACGTATTTTGATATTGATAATATATTAGTATTAATAGGAAAATCTGTTTAAAAGTATGAAAATTGAAAGGTGCAGTGATGATATTCCTTGAAAAAACGATAACCTTTCAGCCTGAACATTCTGCGAGGTCATGATGAATAAAGTCGATGACTCAATTCATCATCTTTCAATTCCGGTGAGAAGCTATCTCTCCATTGTATCTACGCTTATATTAGGCATCGTTGTGTCGGTGGCCATGTATTTTTTCGTGCATCAATGGGCAGAAGATCATCACCGCATGGAGTTTGAATCCAGGGCCAATGCGTATGCGAATGCTGTGGAGAACACGCTACGTGAGTATGTGGGGGCCCTCCTGTTTCTGGGCGATTTTTTTAATAATTCCTGGCCGGTGACCCGCCAACAGTTCAACAACTTCGCAGCAAGCGTGCTGCCCCGCTACCCCGGCATACAAGGATTTGGTTGGGATCCCCTCGTAAAGGACGTTGAACGCGCCGCTTATGAATCTGCTGCCCGGAAAGAAGGCTTAGCCGATTTCCAATTCACGGAACGCTCAAAAGAAAATGAGTTGGTCCAGGCTGCACGCCGCGAGGAGTATGTCATTGTATATTACATATATCCTCTGGAAAACAATCGACCTGCTTTCGGATTTGATATTGCTTCAAATAGCACGCGGCTTAAGGCAATCAAAAAAGCTTTCGAGACGGGGGATTTATCGGTCACCGGGAGGATCACCTTGGTTCAGGAAACCGGCAGCCAGTTTGGGGTTCTCCTTCTCCTGCCCATCTATCGTCCGGGCGCAAGTTTGAACAGTCCGGAAGAACGACTGGCCAGCCGCAGCGGGTTTGTCGTAGAAGTCCTGCGTATTGGAAAGGCCATCGAGACCGCCCTAAAGGGTTTTGCCGATGAAGGCACTTCATTGGCACTCTACGATATGTCTGCCGAAAAGGAAAATCGTCTGCTTTATCACCGTTCAACACGGATGTCAGAAACACCCGATATGCAGGTATCAGCTGCGGAAATTGAAAAAGGCCCTTCCTGGAGCAGAACTTTTCCGATCGCGGAACGGCAATGGAAAGTTGTATTCAGCTCGCTAGATTTGTACCATCGATCTCGACATACGTGGCAGCCGTGGATTGTCTTACTCGGATCGCTGCTGGTAACCATGCTTTTGGCATTTAACATGCGCCGGAAACTTTTATACACTGCGGAGATGGAACAAAGGATAGAAGCGCAGGCTCAAACAAACCAACAATTGGAGACCGAAATTAGAGTGCGCACCGCATTGGAGGCGGAGCGTGATAAAACCATTCTCGATCTTCGGCAGGCTTTAAACGAGGTTAATACGCTAAGGGGCATACTTCCCATTTGTTCATTCTGCAAGAAAGTCAGAGATGATCAAGGATACTGGGAACAGGTTGACGTATATATTCGCAAGCACTCACGCGCTGATTTCAGTCACAGCATTTGTCCTGAATGTGCAAAGGACCATTATCCGGGTATCTACAAAAAGCCGCAACCTGATGGAGAATGAATTGGTGAAGAGCAGTACAGCTCATGACTTGGCCCAAGACATCTTTTCCGTGCAGTTGCTTGAAGGGTGCGGTTGATTTGATAATTCAGGTGCCACCAGCATGAATCCTGCGCGATTGGCATCCCACTATACATTTCCTCCCGACATTAGGAGAATTTTTTGAATTCAGCTGTTCCATCCTGATATTGCTATTGTATTATTGGCTTTTTTTCACTAAGCACTCAAAGTTAGAGGGGGGGAGTCCGGCGTTAGGGGTATCTGGACGAATGGGTCTGGTTTCTAAGATCGCGAAAAATAATGCGGATATAGGTGTATTGATGAACAAGCGGAAAGTCCTTTTTGTGGAAGATGAGCGTATCACCTTAGCGAAAATTCAAAAAACAGTGGCCGATGAACCCTATCAATCACTATTCGCTGAAGACGGTAGTCTCGCACTTGAAGTATTGGACGCTGAAAGTATCGATGTGATTGTTACGGACTTGATAATGCCGGTGATGGATGGGCTTGAACTGCTGGAGCAGGTAAAAACCAAAAAACCAGAAATTATCAGGGTGATCGTTTCAAGTGCCAGCGATACCGATTCCCTGCTGGATGCCATTAACAGAGGTTCTGTTTATCGATATCTTTTAAAACCCTATAAACCTGAAGAGCTTAAAATTGTTGTCCGTCAGGCCCTGGAAATATCAATTATCCAGCAGGATCGGCAACGATTATTGATAGAGTTAGAGCAGGCCAATCGCCAACTTCAAAATACGGTACAGTATCGTACCAACCAGGTATTGGACCTGTATAACCAGGCCGAGATCGGCAAATACGCGGCCCAACTGGTGCATAATCTCAACAACCCCTTGCAGGCCATATTCGGTGCCCTGCACATTTCGCAAGTTGCTCTCGAGCCCAGCCCGCCGGATGAAGCCATGTTGCACAGAATGCACAAGGTCTTGCTGAGAGGTGCTGACAAACTTGAAAAAATAATTGATTCAGTGCTCTCGCACTCCAAAAACCGTGCCCTCTACCAGCCGGAGCCAGTGAATATCAATGAAATAATAGATGACGAAATGGAGTTTTTTAACCTCAACGTAACGTTCAAGGACGAAATCGAAAAAGAATTAGACTTGCAGAAAGATCTATTGCCGGTCTTTGGCAATTATATTCAACTCAAGCAGATTTTTGACAACCTGATAAACAATGCGATCGATGCCATGGAAGCAACCCCGCTAAAATTTCTCAAGATCAAGACCCGCAGCGGCGAGGGGGGGGTTATTATCGAGATTGCAGATACCGGCGAGGGGATCGAAAGTGACAATCTTGAGAAAATATTTAAACCAGATTTCAGCACCAAGCCAAGAGACAAAGGAACAGGCTTGGGGTTAGCCAGTGTGCGGTCTATGGTCGCTGCTTACAATGGAGAGGTGCAAGTTCGGTCGAAACGTGGAAAGGGTGCAACATTTACGGTACGGCTGCCAGCATACACTCCCGAAAGCGATGGCGCCCAGGACATCTAATCTTTTTCATCCAACAACGACTTATCTGGAAAAAACTCCTTAATAGCTTTCAAGAGCTCATTCTTATCGATCGGTTTGACAAACGAACGGGCAGCGCCGATGCCCTCGGCTAAAGAAAGGTATTCGCCTCGCTCTCTGCCGGCACCTGACATAGCAAAGATTGTCGCGTGGGGATCAGCTTTTTTGAGATCGATTATCAATTGGATACCTTCACTATCGGGCATCACGATGTCTGATATTACCAGGTCCGGTGCATGGTCATTATAGCACTTGATCCCTTCAATGCCATTGGACGCTTCGATGACCTCGTATCCAAACTTTTCCAGCCATCTTTTTAGGGTCTTTCTTTCTACCCGAATATCCTCAATCAATAGAATTTTCACTTATGAAATCATACTCCCATAATTATGTAAGAACTGTGAATACCCCCTATAACCCATCTCACAAAAGTCTTTTGGCCCAAACTCGGTGTTGGGCGTTCGGAATAACTCCTCGAAATACCTTGTGTATTTACCACGATGGGCATTGGCTTCGCTGGCACCTCCGGTTTACGGCCCACATCTAAAAATAACAATAAGTGGGAAGTTTCGCATCGCGGGGATCCTCACGGCTGCCTTGCACCACGGTAGGCATTAGCTTCGCGTCATTTTGAACCAAATTCCGTTTTTTGAGATAGGTTCTAATCTTTTCCTAAGCTCCCGGCAAGAATTCGCAGGTACTTGAAAATGGTTGGAGATATCACATATACAGTAACGCTCATAGACATTTTTTGTATCTTTCATACCAGTTTGAATAAATTGCTATTATTGCTTACTTGTCTCAAATATACAATATCAATAATGTTCCTAATATGGTGACACAGGCTGTAAATACTGCTAGTTTAACCAAGTATCGTTTTTGGTTTTTTATCCAATTTTCTTTGTCGTAGATATCCTTGCTAATGCCAAACAGAAAAAAGTAAAAACTATCAATATTTTCTATATTAATTTGCGCATCATACACTTCGTCCATTTTAAACCATAAAACCACCAGAATAATTAAAAATATTAGTACGATCCCGGTTATAAAGAGAATGCTAAACATAAGATTTTAAGGGCAGCTTTAATTCTATACCTGAAGATTGTGTCTGTATCGTATACGAAACCAAAGTACTCGGCAAAGCATAGGGACCCGATGATGTTGACGGCAATACTATCGAAAAGTATAGCATATAAACCTTAGTTATTACATTATTTTTTATGGACGCGCTTTTGCACGCCAAGCTGGTAGGTCTGAAACGGAGCCTTTAAGGCCAACCAAAACAATTTGCATAGTTGAGACCCAGATTTTCATGCTATAAATGATTGGCAGGTCAGCTGAACACGCACTGCTGTTGAAGCGGTGGCCGAGAAGTGGTCTCAAGACCTCATAACTCGATCCCGATCCCGATTTCGATATTGATCTGGATTACGAAGAATACCACAGCATCAGGTCAAGGCGAAGAGTCGCTATTTTGGGCTCACTTTTTCATTTTACTTACATCAAAGATGGAGAGATCATCATGTCTTTTTATAAACATTCCCAATCTCGAAGAACTTTCCTGAAGGCTGTCGGCACTGCTGGTGCGGGGGCGTTTTTGGCCTCTTTGAATTCACCGGCCGATGCAGCCGAGGGGGCCGCTACAATGCCGACGCGTCCGTACGGAAAATCGGGTGTCCAGGTTTCCATACTCTCTTTTGGCGGGAGCCTCGACACCTCTATGAGTCTGCTGGTGCTGAGGCAGGCATTCAAATGGGGCGTGACCTATTGGGATACGGCCAACAGTTATATGGGCGGGAGAAGCGAGCGGGGAATGGGCAAATACATCGAGAAGTATCCAGGAGATCGCCACCGGATTTTTTTGGTGACCAAATCCCACGCCTGGACCATGAGGGGCATGAGCCGGGACCTCGACGAATCGCTCGAGCGGTTGAAAACCAATTATGTAGACCTTTTCTTCGTCCATTCGGTGCGAAGCCCAAACGATTTGGACAATGACATGAAAGCGTGGGCGGACAAAATGAAAGCCCAGGGCAAGATCCGTTTGTTTGGTTTCAGCACCCACAGCAACATGGAGGCGTGCATGCTGGCGGCGGCAAAGCTGGGCTGGATAGATGGGATTATGATGAGCTACAACTATCGGCGTATGCACACGGAAGATATGAAAAGGGCTGTGGCGGCCTGCACTGGGGCCGGCATCGGCTTGACGGCCATGAAAACCCAAGGCGGTGGTCAAATAAGAACCAACACGCCCAGCGAACTTAAACTGGCCGGACGTTTTCTGAACAAAGGATTTACCGACGGCCAGGCCAAGCTGAAAGCCGTCTGGAGCAATCCGGCCATCAGCAGCATCTGCTCAGAGATGCCAAACATGACGATATTGAAGTCAAATGTGGCCGCCGCCTTGGACAGGACAACCCTTTCCCACCGGGATATGGAGCTGCTGCAACACCATGCACGGAAAACTCGTGCTCACTATTGTGCCGGGTGCACCGATATCTGCGAGTCCTCCGCGCTGGGCAATATCCCGGTGGGTGACGTGATGCGATGCCTTATGTACGCCCGTAGCTACGGGGACCATGAACGAGCAAAGGAGCAGTTTTTCAAAATAGCTCCGGCCGCCCGCAGGCAGATGAGCAATACGGACTTTACGCTGGCCGAACAACGGTGCCCCCAGGGGATGCCCATCAGCAGGCTGATGAAAGAGGCGGTCGAAGAGTTCGCAAGTTAAAGGCGTTCAGCAAGCCTCGATCGCGACCGCGTGGCCAGATATGCCAAGGCAACCGGCAGCGATTGCTGTGCCGGATGCAGCCATTTCGGCCCGGAAGCACTCGGTAAGGAAGTGCCGATAAACCGCGTCATACGCTGTCTCACAAACTATCACTTTTATCGGATTCGGCGCTGCCAATTCCACTTTGCGGACGTTGCCTGCGGAGACCAGGGTCCCCTTTGACCCGGATGGACTTTCGAGAGGTGGAAAATGCATGCCCACAGGGTCTTCCCATAGGGAAGCTGGTGCCATTGTAACCCTCCCCAAGTTAGTACCACCTGAAAGTTGAGACCTCAGTGCGTGAGCCTGCCCATTCTTAGGGTCGATTGAAATATCCTAAACAGCAAAAATCCTGTACTGTAGGAGTTCTCAACAGAGATACCCAAAAACAGGGCATCCTATTCTTCCGTAACGGGGATTTAATGGATGCACGTATCAATGATCGCAAGGGTATTGCATCGGCCTATGAAATACTCGCTTGGGATAATGTAACCATTTCCATCCAAGAAGAGTGCACCATAACCGAAAAAAAGCTCAAAGGTAATCTAAAGGCGATACTTTTCGATGCTATCCGTATTAAGGATGAGGTCACCAGTCACCCGGGGATTACATAGGCGCTGTATGTGACTGTTTTTTAAAAGGGGTGGTGGCCGTGAAGGATTCGGGCTATCTCTCCAATAAAAAGGAAGGGGAGTGTTGATAGATGTAAACAGGCTTTTTCTATCTCATCGCGGAAGGTGAAATTGAACCGAACAGCGAGCGCATTCCCTGTAACTTGCTAAAGGGTTAGCAAGCGAATCTAAGATGGGAGTATTCCTTACGGGGGGCGAATCCCCGCCCGCAGCTTGCTGCGGGGAGCGTTCAATCCTTTTGCGGGGCCTTTAATCTTCCGTTTTTTTCTGTGCACCAACCAAGCGGTTAGCAAGCAGAAAGATTACAATTGCGCCGCAAATCCCCAGCAACACGAAGTCAGATGTAGTAAAGTCGATTCCGAAAATATTCATGTTCGAAAGTGTATACCATAACTACTTAATTTGTCAACCAATCGACCAATCAGATATTTCTTGGTGGGTAAAATTTTATCGTTCTGGTAACACATGATCAAGTGTTCGATCACTCTCGCTGGTAGCAATGTCTGCAAGGTATTTGGTTTGTCTTCAGACTTGGTATATGAAAAGCGGATCTGATCTTACGGATGCAATGCGGTCGCGTCAAGATACGCATTGCTTCCCGGCGAAGCAGCGGGCCCGAATCATGTCGCCGCCACCACATAAAAGACAATTTGATGCTACCGGATCCCCTGACTACTGCAATTTATCACAACCCCTGGCAGCGATATAATAATTATAGATTCTGGCAAGATAACATTACCTTTGACTATCACACTATACTCCGCGTTTAACTTGATAAATCCCAACTTGCCTTTATATTTAAACTATACTAACGCATTAATTTAGACCGCTCGGTGTCCATCCAATGAGCCACTGGACAGGAAACATAACATGAAACGACGTTTTTTTGCCTACTGGTTGTCTTGTCTCTTGCAGTGACCCCATCTGTTTTGGCCCAATCTCCTCAAAGGGGACTCTCTATCTCGCCCAATCCGACCAATTCTGGTCACTGGGGAACGTACCATGCTCTGATTATCGGTATCAACAATTACAAAGAGTGGCCGCGGCTTCAGACAGCAGTGAAGGATGCCACCGTGATTCGCGATATCCTGGTATCACGGTACGGATTTGCCGAAAAAAACGTAATCCTACGGACGGATAATAACGCTAATCGTCTCCAGATCATACTTGACCTGCGGTACCTGGCAAAATCAATGGTAGAGAACGATAACCTTTTTATTTACTACGCTGGTCACGGTCAACTCGATGACCTCACCGGGGACGGCTACTGGATTCCCCCAGAAGGAAAATTAAAAAACCCGGGTACCTGGGTGGCCAACACCTATATTAAAGCAGTTCTGAGTTCCGAGAGGGTGCAGGCCAAGAATGTGGTGGTTATTGCAGACTCTTGTTACAGCGGTACTTTATTGAGAGGCGGCCCATCGCTGATGTCTCTGGATGACAAGCGATATAGTGAAAAACTTGCCAAGAAAGCCTTCCTACGTTCCCGTCAGGTAATTTCATCCGGAGGTGTTGAGCCGGTAGCCGACGGTGGCGCAGACGGCCACAGTCTGTTCGCATTCTACCTGATCGATGCACTGAAAAAAAATAACCGTGAAGTGATCGATTTGGAAAATCTTTTCCATACAAAAGTTTGGAAACCGGTCACCGAAATCGGCAACCAGCGTCCAAACGTGGGTCGTCTGAAAACCCCCATGGATCAGGATGGCCAGTTTGTGCTTTACAATGCCGCTTGGGTGAAAGAGCAAACCACCCGCCAGGCTGCCCTTGAGGCGAAAAAGCAAAAGGAGGCCCGGCAAAAGGCGGCGGTTGCCTCTGCCGAGCTAGAAATGCAGCGCCAGCGCTTCGAAATGGAGAAACAGAAGCTGGCCCTGGAAAAGGATCACCTGGTCCAGCAGAAAGCCCTGGAGGTAGAACGGCTTGAACTTGAAAAGCAAAAGCAGGAGTTTGAGTACGCTAAACTCCAGGCAAGACTGGAAAAGATGGAAGCTAAACGTAAGGAAAATGAACTTAAGCCAAAGCCCGTTAAGGTCGTGCCAGAAAATCTCCAGGCTTCTTTGGATCGAAAATCCATGGATAGTCGTCGGGCTGCACGTGACAGTTATAAGTTGGCTCTTTTCCCGATGAAAATCACCACTAGACGAAAGAGCAAGGAAACCGGTTTAATGCGCATAGCGATTAATGATATTTCCACCGTAGCTGACAATGACGCCCGGTTGGATTTCAGCTCGTCCTACCGGTTGTTTAAAAAGCTCCCTGCCAGCGTTAAGCTTTTTCCGGAATCTGTTGATAGGCGGGGAAACCTAGTATGGACGAAGAATTCCTTTTTTGCAGATTCTGAACCTCATTGGGACTATCTGTACAAAGCAAGTTTAAAACTTGATGTGGACCTAGCTGTACTGGTTAAAATTGATATGGAGAATGCAACTTTTTTTGACATATATCTATGTGACTGTAAGCAAAAAAAACAATACTCACTCAAGAAAGTACCATTCGTTAGATGACGTATAAAATTTTTCGCACATTTGAGGCGGTGGCCTCGATATGGTTAAATAAAGGTTGCGAGACCAAACATTTAGCCAGGGAAGGAGGCCACCATGTCCGACAGTGTATCGAAAA
>Ga0126332_10000579_pt1 | contig 12849 bp, 13 predicted proteins | sample InaspJWI42metaG_FD_94482 | JGI IMG/M metagenome (GOLD analysis project Ga0126332, IMG submission 94482) | Marine gutless worms symbiont microbial communities from Oahu, Hawaii - Inanidrilus sp. 2 OAHU.JWI-42 metaG | ecosystem: Host-associated > Annelida > Digestive system > Unclassified...
GATCACGGTTATGCACGCCAACAACGAAGTGGGCACAGTGCAGTCCATCGAAGAAATTGCCGGCATGGCTAAAAAGAAAGGCATAATTATGCACACCGATGCCGCCCAATCGGTCGGCAAAATTCCAACCGACGTCCGGCAGCTGGGTGTGGACCTTTTATCCGTGGCCGGGCATAAAGTCTATGCCCCCAAGGGCATCGGCGCGCTTTATGTTCGTTCGACCTTGAAACCGGAAAAATTCTGTCACGGTGCCGGTCAGGAGATGGGTCGGCGGGCCGGTACCGAAAATGTGCTGCAAATCGTGGGGCTGGGAAAAGCCTGCGAAATCGCAGCCAGGGATCTGATCAAAAACATGGACCGCATGCAATCCCTGCGGGATCGGTTGCACGAGGGGCTGATCGGCCAACTGGCGGATGTCAAGCTCAACGGCCACAACCAACAAAGACTACCCAACACACTGAGCCTTTCGTTCAAGGATCTGGAAGCCGATCGTATTTTGGAAGAAATAGGTTTGGAGGTTGCCGCCTCGGCCGGTGCCGCCTGCCATTCTGACACGGTGGAGATCTCATACGTTCTGGAGACCATGAGGGTGCCGCTGGAATGGGCCAAGGGGACCCTGCGCTTCAGCGTGGGGAAAATGACGACGGTGGCAGAGATCGACAAGGCTGTGGCGGTTGTTGCAAAGGCAGTAAATAAGCTGAGACAGAGATAAAGAAACCTAGCCCAAAGGACCCGTTTTTGGTTCAATCCCTGAAAGGGGGCGCTTTGTGACCGAGCTGCTTTCAACCTTCAACTGGAGCGTTGGAGTGTTGGAGTATTGGAAAACCGAACACACGACTAACATTTGCCGGGAATCAAACCCGAGATTGAAGGGATTCTCCTCCTTTGGAGTCCAAGAGCCTCAGACCATTACTCCACTACTCCACCACTCCCTGGATTTTCCAAGGCAGAGCCGTCTGTCTGTGACCTGGCCCAGAGGACCAGGGTTTCCACGTTAAACTAAAGGAGGTAAATAATGGCCATCAGGGTGCTCATGAAACGACAAGTGCCGGAAGAAAAAATGGATGAATTGCGGAAGTTGACCGACAGCCTGCGGGTTCTCGCCATGGACCAGCCCGGTTATGTATCCGGTGAAACACTAAAACGTATCGACAAGCAGGGGGTTAGCCTGGTAATCAGTAAATGGAAATCGCAAGTTAGTTGGCAGCGCTGGTTTGACACCCCACAAAGGGCACAGGTGCAAAAGAAAATTGACGAATTTTTGGGCACTGCTACAGAGTATGAAATATACGACTACGACTAGTATCCGTTTCCTATACCAACAATTCCATTGGGGTTTCTTCTTGAGCCGCGCGGGTTCAATCCTTGCAGTAACACCGCGACACTTTCAGGGGATCTGTTTTCCATAGTAGATCTTCCGTCATCCTCCGCTGCAGATCGCTACCACAGATAACGCTTACCACCGATGCGACCTACCACAGAACGTACGCTTTCAGTCCCATGGGGTCGCAATATTTCTTTTACCGCATTTGACATCATCATCGAGCAATGGCTGCCAAGCGACAATCAAGCCCATTAACAATGTCTTTGGGGGCCATCTTCAGCATCATCCCGCGTTGGCCGGCATTGATGAGAACCTGCTCATAATCCTGAATGCTTTTGTCCATCACCACCGGCAACCGCTTTTTGGTCCCGAAAGGACTGATGCCGCCGACCAGATATCCGGTCAGCCGTTCTGCGGTGGTCGTATCGACCATTGCCGTTCGTTTGACTGCGAAAATCTTTGCCAAATACTTTAAATTCAACTGCTGATTGCCCGGCATCAGCACCAGGCAGTATTTTTTGCGTTCCAGTTCGACAACCAGGGTTTTTACTGTCTGTTCGAGCGGAAAGCCGGTGGCCCGGGCGGCAAACTCGGCACCTTTCTCTTGATTGTCATAGGTTATAGCCTCGAAGGGAATGCCTTTTTGTTTCAGGAATGTTATGGCGCGGGTTGACATTAAATTGTTTGGTTTTTTTATTGAATATTCGGCTTAAAAAATGATAATGAATTCGACTTTTAATCATCAGTCTATCATCTTGAACAAGAAAAACAACACGAAAGAAAGAGAGCTTGAGATTCAGGAAATAAATGCTGAGCAGTTTGCGATCGGAGTGGCGGCGACGGTCGACAATCGGATTCGCGGCGCGAACATTCATTTCAAATCCGACTTCCGCTAAAAGAATCCCGCGAAACGCATCGTCTCTTGACATAAACTTCGACCTTGGATATCTGAATCCAGGCGTCACAAAACACCCAGAGCGAAAAAAACCAGTCCCCGCATTCTTCGGTGCTGTCGGCAAAAGAAACGGAACCGGTTCACCTCAACCCGCATGTCGCCGCAAAGCGGGCCGTGGTCACCTCCGGAGTTGCTGCCGCTTACACAAGCGAAGTCATGAAAAGCTTAGGTTTATGGGATTCTCTTCCCTTGTATCAAGTACTTCAACCCTTTCCGCTGCACACCAAATTTATCGACCTTCTTCTAAGTGAATATGAAGATATTCTCGTGATAGAAGAAACGACCGCAGTAATCGAAATGCAGCTGGCGGACCGCTATCGCGTTAAGGGCAAGCTCAACCGTGTGGTGCCGAGGGTCGGTGAGCTCCTTCCCGAAAAGATACAACAATATGTGGCGAATTTTGCCGGTGTTGAGACCAAGATTAATTCGCTGCCTTCGGTGCCGGGCCGACGCCCGACCCTGTGCGCCGGTTGTCTGCATCGGGCAAGCTTTTTTGCCATAAAAAAAGCGGTGCGATACAGCCGGGATAACGGTCCGGCAGTGGTCATTGCAAGACATCCCTGCATCATCGACAGCGCTCGCAGGGGTGAACTTATTAAACGGGCCGATGTCAATGTAAACGAAGATTGCGACGGATGTGGATTCTGTCTTCAGAACTTTGAATGCCCGGCGATGGTAATGGATCAAGAAGTCGAGCAGATGTGTATCGATCCCTTTGTGTGCACCAGCTGCGGTGTATGCCTGAACATCTGTCCCCGCGGGGCGATCATTGAAAAGATTTGAAGACTGTGAAGTTACCCTCGGGCAGTGGTATTGTTTTCGTTATCCATTTAGGACCATGCAATCAGGGTGTGGACGAATATTTGAAACCTCGAGAGGAAAGGCTCGCATATTTTTGGGGCCGTATTTTGGTGTCAAAGGCCGGTGTCAGAGTAATATTTTTACCCAAAACCGATAAAGTAACTTTCTTATTCGCTTGCCCATCGGGCTTTTTCGGCAATTTCTTCTTACAAAACCCTAATTTATCTACATTTATCTGTTGACTTTTTATGCATTTTGTATTAAATTCGCTTTAATTAATGGTTTAGAGAGCTTAAACCATAAATCAAAAAAAGGGGGAACAGATGACAAAAGCAGATTTAATCGAAAAAATGGCAAAAGATGCGAAGGTGTCCAAAGTTGCAGCAGGTAAGGCCCTGGATTCTTTCATGGACAATGTTACCAAATCCTTGAAGAAAAAAGACGGTAAAGTGACTCTGGTTGGTTTCGGCACCTTCCAGAAAACACGTCGCAAAGCACGCAAGGGACGCAATCCTCAGACCGGTGCTATGATTAGAATCAAGGCCAAAAATGTAGTAAAATTCAAACCCGGAAAGAAATTGAGAGATTCTGTCTAATTTTCTTCCGCAAAAACTGAAAAAGGCAGTTCATTTTGCGCTCGATCAGCGCATGAACTGTCTTTTTTGTTGTTACATCCGATAAAAAAAGTACCGGATTTTAATACCCCGGATCTTGCCCGCACAGACCGTTGCTTATTTTTACAGATTTCTCTTCTTTAAATGTTGTAACCGGATATTTTGCTTTTCTCTATACTTTTTCTTTGTCTAATACCTTTGTCTATCGGGACGTGTTGTTCGATTAGGGTTCGCGAAAAAATAATTTTACATTTTAGGGGATCGAGGCGCCCGCGTGGCAAGGCGCGAGGAGGGCGAATAGCAAGCTATTTAACCGACGAGCAACGCAGCCAGGCGAGATGGATCGGCTAACTAAAATGTGAAGTTATTTTTAAGCGAGCCCTTAGGGTTCACGAAGAAATAAATTCACAATTTTGGAAGTTGAGGCGCCCGGCCGGCAAGACGCGGAAGCGCAGGAATATTAAGCATATTTCGAGCTTCCGCAACGCAGCCGGACGGGATGGATCGACTTCCAAAATGTGAAGTTATTTTAGAGTGAGCCCTTAGCCTAGGGCGTGAGTATTATGGAGAATTATTCGATTTCGGGCGGTTCTGGCTTTGGCGCGGGCTGCTTTAAGACGATCTTAACATCCTGTGGGACGACGCTGTCGATAGTAACGCCCAGCGGCAAATCGACGTTTTTCCGGGACAGACGTATACTGTACTCTCCGGCCTGCAGAGAAGACAGATCAAGTTGAACATGGACATCTTGATCTCGGATGGCGGCAATATTCCTGCGTCGACCGGACAGATTCAGCCTGACCGTTGCCGCTGAGCTTTGATCCAGTGACAGATCGACAGGCAGATTGATGTGATGAATGGGAGCGTTAATTGTCAACTGGATATCCTGTTGACTGGCCAGAAACAGCCATGCGATCGTTACCATGCACAGTGAACCGAGTTTCGGTTTCCAGTCTTGCTGTACATATCCTTTTAAAAAGTCTTTAAATGCGAAGCCGACACCATCCGGCATACCCAGCCACTCCTTCAACTGATCCGCCAGGAGATTGGGCGTCTCCCAATTGGTAATATTGCTGTTTTCGATTGTGATTACTTCGGAGCGTTCTTCGGATACCACCAGGCAAATGGAATCCGTCACTTCAGAAATGCCAAGTGCGGCTCTGTGTCGCGTACCATACTTTTCAGGCAATTTCTGGCTTTCGGATAACGGGAGAATGCAGCCCATTTGCGACAGACGGTTATCTGCGATAATGATAGCGCCGTCGTGAGTCGGCGAATGGTGGTTGAAAATACTTTTTATCAATGCAGCTGAAGGGGTGGCCATGACCGACTGACCGGAATGGATAAATTCAGTCGGATTATCCTCCCGGGTTAATACTACAAGCGCACCTGTTTTCTCTTCCGCCAGCTCGAATGCAACCTGTGCCAGCTCCAAAGCGAACACCCCGCTCAGCCGGCGTTTTCGCGAACGTAAATACCGCAGCAGACTTACTTTTTCCAGGACCTGTTTAATCTCGGATTGGAAAAGAATCAGCAACAGAATGAGAAGTACCTGCCACAAAACCTGAAAAACTTTAGTGGTTAGAAAAAGCCCCCATAGCTTGGCCAATGAGTAAACACCACCGAGTACCGCCAAGCCGATTAAAACTCGAAGGGCGCGTGTTTCGCGGAACCAGATATAGAGTTGGTAGGCGACAATGGTAAGAAATAAAATATCGATAAGGTCGCGCCAGGTTGGAGCTGGAATGAATTCGAAAAACGACATGGGCACCCTCCGTTCCCCGGCACCTCACAGGTCAGTGAACACGCCGTGGGACGGTCCTAAATTCGAGCGGAGTGATCTGCATTTGTGGCCACGGTATTGAATCCAACGCCGCTGCGACAGTAACCGAACATACCGGCCAAAACAGGCGATTACTCGGCTGCATTCGGGTCATAGGGTTTTCCGCATTCCTTACAGTGTCCGTCCGGGCCAATTACTCCGATACAGTTGCCGTCACTGCAAAGAACGCGATTCTCCCAATCACTATCATCCTGGAAATTCACTTCACCGGTAGGATCGGCCTGCGTAGCTTGGGTTTCCAGCGGTTCTTTGTCTTTATTTTCAACCGCGTTTGCTTCCTCTGCGTCGGCATCCTCTGATTCTGAGACATCCTGCATGAAGCCCTCGGGAAGCCGGCCTTTATACGGCTTATTGCATTCTTTACAGCGCCCGTCGGGTCCAATTATTCCGATGCAGTTGCCGTCACTGCAAAGAATACGATTTTCCCATTCAATATCGGCCTTTGATTTTTTTTTCTTGGGCTTAGATTTTTTGTTGCTTGGCATTATGAATTCTCCCTGTGAAAAATAATTGTTACAGCCTGCACAAATAGTAGCATGAATAAAAACTTCGTAAATCAACCAAAATTTGAAATGAGTATATGAAATATCATTTTGCAGGAATAAACTCAATATCGTTGTTGAAAATCGCTGAAAAGCAATTAAATTACAAGGCAGGAGAAGGGCGCATGTCTGAAAAAATATTCAACATTGAAAACCAGCAAGGTCCATTTCAAACGAACTTTCAAAGGATGATGCGGCTGGTTCCGGAAAAAGACAAATCGGATAAAAAATTACAGCGATTGATCGCGTTTCGTCTAAAAATTGATGGTGAAACTGCAGCCGGTGAGTACCTGATCCAAAAACTCAGGCAAGTTATTCAATGCGGTTACACGGGTAGTTTCTATGAATTCATAAAAGACGATCTGGAAAAAAACGAGTGCGGCTTCGGTTACAACCATTCAGATCCCCCTGGTGCAGAATAATTCAAGCTTGCTCTCGGCTTTAGAAGACGTATCAAAAACTTTGGGGAAATATGCAGGATCAAAAAGCCAGAGGGACAATCGTGGTGGAGAGGTAACGTCAAAGTAATTGTGCATATCATGTTTGACCAAAATTTACCTCACGCAAAGTCGCAAAGGCGCTAAGTTTTCATGATCTTTCTTGGCGTCTTGGCGTGGAAATTTTATAGCCTCACCTTAATTCTACGAATTCAAGGCTATGTCCGAAAGAATGACTTATCCCTGACCATGGTGGTGATGCTCTGGAATATTGCATCTGAATTTGATAATATTTAAAGCTGCGAAATATTGCCGGAACTAAATAGAATGAAAAGATATTAAGTTTTATATTACCGAATAGAGCATCGGTGGTAACAGGGTAACAGGCTGTCAAAGCATTTGAGACAAGGAGAACGGTTAATGCATTATGAAGGAAATATCATCAGGCCGCCCAGCGAAGCCAACAGCATTTTGCTCCAGGTCACGGTCGGGTGTTCACGCAACAAGTGCACGTTTTGCGGCACCTACCGCGGGGAACGCTTCCGGATTAAACCGGACGACATCATCCTTGGAGATATCGCGTTTGCAGCCAGGCACTGCAAACGACAGCGGCGCGTCTTCCTGTGCGACGGCGACGCGTTGATCATTCCCCAAAAAAGACTCTTGAATATTCTGATTGAGATTGAAAAGCAGTTGCCCTGGATCACCCGAGTCGGCGTTTACGCCAATGCAAAAAGTCTGAAAATGAAAGCCCCGGAAAAGTTGGAAGAATTACGATCACACGGCCTCGGCATTGCTTATATGGGTCTTGAAACAGGCGATGATGTTACCCTGAAAAATATCGACAAAGGCGCCTCCGCCGACCATATGATTCGGATGGGCCGCAAAGCAAGGGCTGTCGGGATTAAACTGTCCATTACCGTATTGCTGGGTATTGCCGGCCGGCAACGTTCATTGATTCACGCCCGCGAAACCGGACGGGTGCTGTCGGCCATCGACCCCGAATACGTGGGGGCATTGAGTCTTATGCTGATCCCCGGTACACCCCTGTTCCGGGATTTTAAAGCCGGTGATTTTTCTTTGATCGAACCGGCCGAAATGCTGCAGGAACTTCGGACTATGATTGCCCATACCGATCTTACCCGGGGCTTGTTTCATGCAAACCACGCTTCCAACTACTTGCCGATCAAGGCCAGATTGCCCAGGGATAAAGAGACGACGCTGAAATTGATCGACAATGCGCTGGCGGGAAAAATTAGCTTGAAACCCGAATATCTGCGAGCCCTTTGATCCGGGCCCAGAGAACCCGGCTTTGATTTCACCCCAGAGTGGTGGAGTTTACCTTTAGACGTCCAATGGAATGATGGAAGGTCGAAGATCCGCCTCTGGAGGAGTGGAATAATGGAATATTGGGTATAAAAACGGTCCACCGCAGGCGGATTAACCTCTTATTTAGAAAATTGATCTAAAAAAGATCTCATCCTTATGAACCCACTATTCCATTATTCCACCATTCCATCACCCCAAGGCATTTGTCTACGGTCCGCCGCAGGCGGATTGCCTCTGACCTAGCCCAGAGGACCAGGATTTCTATGTTTGATTAAATCGCTTGCCCTATCAAGCCGAACAAGTTATCTTTGTCAGGTTTGTGCAACCACGCGGATACAAAATTGTCGAGGTACCCGGGCAAGTAAAACACAGACTCATGAATACCCAGCGTATTTGAATGGCCTTTAAATTAATGTGGATGACATCCTGCAATCTATTCCTGATCGAGCCATGCGTATGTGGAAAGTCATTGCAATAATAAGTGTCACAATTTTCACACACACCGCAGTAGCGGACGACCTGAAGGATTCATCGGCATCGCCTCACTATCCTTCTTTGGTTGCCAGCCTGCGGGCCCAATCGGCGGTGGATTTTTGCGGTGAAACCGTACCGCTGGAGGTACAGGATATCCGTGAACGTCTGGAGAAGGAACTGCTCCTCACCCTGGCCGATCGGCCCCAAGTAATCTTGTGGATGAAACGCTCGCCCCGCTTCATGCCGATCATCGAAAACATGCTCGCCGAGCATGGTTTGCCGGATGACCTCAAATACGTGGCCATAGCCGAAAGCGCCCTGCGGCCCCATGTCGGCTCTCCGGCCGGCGCAATCGGTTTCTGGCAGTTTATGCGGGCGACTGCGCGCAATTACGGTTTGGCGGTCAATTCCCATATGGATGAACGCCGCAATATTTATAAATCAACTCTCGCCGCGATCGCCTACTTTGATGATCTATATGCCGACCTGGGTTCGTGGACGCTGGCCGCCGCTGCCTTCAACATGGGAGAAGAAGGACTAAAATCCGAAATCCTACTTCAGGGGATAAATGATTACCACCGGCTGTACTTGCCGCTGGAAACCCAGCGCTATATATTCAGAATCATCTCGGCCAAACTGATATTGCAAAATCCGCAAAAATACGGTTTTCAACTGACCGAAAAGGAAATGTATCCGCCCCTGGAATTTGATCAGGTGGAAGTTCACTGCGCGCAAAGAACGCCGATTCGGCTTATCGCCCAGGCGGCAGGAACATATTTTAAAAAGATTAAAGATTTGAATCCCGACATCCGCGGGTATTATCTTCCGAAAGGAACGCACGCTGTTTTAGTGCCCAAAGGAGCGGCCCCGGACTTTTATGCGCGCTATGAAAAGGCCTTCATCGAATGGCAGGAAAATCCGGATAGACAAATCCATGTGGTAAAACCGGGAGACAACCTGTCTTCAATCGCGGCTTTTTACAAAGTTCCTCTGCCGGCGATTCTCATCTGGAACGGCTTGAATCCCCGCAAACACATCCATCCCAACGACCGGTTGATCATCTATTCACCGATACGCCTCCCGGAAGAAGAAACGCAAGGGTCGGAATAGTCGACTGTAATTAGCCATCATATAGGCAGATCACCAAGTACCTCCGAATTGCAGGGGCGGCTCATTTGGTAGGTTGGGTTGATACACCGCAGGCAGAGAAACCCAACAATTAAGTTTCGATGGGGACTTCGTTCAACCACTAGTTACAAATTCACGCCATAAGTAGAATGTGTTTGCTCGCTAAGATGAACGTACGGGCAATTTAATCTTTTGCTTTTCCGGATCTGAATTTTCACGGTAAAATATGGCCGTGTGACCGATCAGACCGACCAGTTGGGCACTAGTTCGATTTTCTATTTCCGCAATTATCTCTTTCTTTTCGACTTTCTCTTTATAGGCGTTAAACTTGACTTTGATAAGCTCGTGTTTATTCAGGGCCTCATCCGTTGTTTTGACGATAGCTCCGGTCAGGCCATGCTGACCGATAAGAACAATCGGTTTTAAACGATGTGCCAGACCCCTTAACAATTTTCTCTGGTAACCCTCAAGCATGCCGAATACCTTTCCGATATATGGGATTGTGTTCGTAACAAAATTCATTCTTAACATAATATCCGGCGACGTCAATGCTTTAGAAACATGTAAAATCGGTGAGAATGAAATTGAAAGAATATAAGCGATGTCGACCGTGGCAGTCTGGAATTAGGCACAAAAAAAGGCAGGGGCATGTTTGCCCCTGCCTTCAGCAGTTTGGATGTCAATTAGTTCATCCTCAAAAAAAAACAGTTCGGTTGAGCCTTCATCTAACCTAACGTTAAATGTGGAGTCGCCCGAACTGTATCTATATCTGGCATGTGTTAGCTTCGTTTGTAGCACATACCCGGGACTCTGTCCCTGAAAATGGAAATTAGGGCTTCCCAAAATGCCGTTATTCTCGAACGGTGCATAGCTGGTTTAGTATGCTTTGGATGCCCGCCAGGAAGATGCACGCACACTCGAGAAGCCTTAATTATCGCCTAATTTGAAAGAGCACTGAATGGCCTTCATTTTATTCCACTCAGTTTTGTATATTAATTATACAATATCTGTGCCAAAGTTAGAAAAACATATTTTTTGTTGAATTTACAGATAGTTAATAAAAATCATCAAAATATGTTACCGGCGCTAAGTGACAAATAACGTCAATTTTCCTGCCCTAAAACGTCAATTTAACGGACAATTTACGGACAGATGTTCAAAATATTGACGCTGCATAAATCAAAGATCATGGAGTGTTTTTTTAACTACTTGTAAATATTAATAAAATTTTGAATGGCGTGTCATTGTCGAAATCTTGTGATTCTCTTACTCTATCATGCGAATTATCGCCAAAATAGCCTGTGGCTAACATTATCTCACTGAAAATATAAAACTTTTAAACATGGGTAGCACCTTGATCTTTATCGAAAGTAATGTTTTCTTGTTGGGATAATCTATACAATATGTTGATATTGTTAATATAATTCAGATAGAATATACAATTATCGATGTGTCGGATGGATTCTGGGCATATTAAAAGCACTGATCCGGCTAAGTGACAAATTTTGTCAAAAAGTACTACATTTAACTACATGGTTGTAATTATAATAACCATGCCTTCAGCGGTTGGGAAATAAAAAAAAGAGCGTATTCCTGTCGATTAAAACTCGAGAATCGGTTTTTGGTGGAATAATGACTGCCATCGCCAGCTGAGATTTCTCGATATGGTGTTTATTCCAGAAATTTCAAGCAAATTTCCCTTGACATTTATAAAGCACTTTATTAGAAAAGCAGCTTGCCATTTTGTTCCCCAGTAGCTCAGCCCCGCTTGAAGCGGGATTTCGCTTCCGCTCAATTGGCAGAGTCCCGCTGAACAGCGGGATTAACCATCGGGTCCTGCTGGTGAAACAATAAATTCATTCCCCAGTAGCTCAGTTGGCAGAGTCCCGCCCGCGGCGGGATTAACCACTGGGGCCTACTGGTGAAACAATAAATTCATTCCCCAGTAGCTCAGTTGGCAGAGCAAGTGGCTGTTAACCACTGGGTCCGCGGTTCGAGTCCGTGCTGGGGAGCCACTTTACAAAAAGGCTCAATCTACAGAGATTGAGCCTTTTTCATTGGATATTCTAATGCCGTATTGGGTATACATACTCCAAAGTCAATCAACCGACAGGTACTACTGTGGCTACAGCGACAATGTGGAACGTCGGGTAAACCAACATAACGACCCGGGATACCGTGGGAGCCGGACAACAAAAGTCTTTAAGGGCCCCTGGAATATCGTTTGGACACAAGAATGCTCGAGTCGAAGCGAAGCTGTGGTACTTGAAAGAAAAATTAAAAAACGAGGAATTGGCAGATTCCTCCAATCTAGGTTGGCAGAGTCCCGCTGAACAGCGGGATTAACCACTGGGTCCGCGGTTCGAGTCCGTGCTGGGGAGCCAACTTATAAAGGCCCAATCTTGTGATTGGGCCTTTTTAATTGAAGAGGATAACATGCCTTATTGGGTATACATACTCCAAAGTCAGACAACCGGCATGTATTACTGTGGCTACAGCGACAAAATGGAACGTTGTGTAAATCAACATAACGACCCTGAATACCGTGGGAGTCGGACTACAAAAGTCTTTAAGGGCCCTTGGAAGCTCATTTGGACAAAGGAATGTTCAAACAGAAGCGAAGCTTATGATTACTCTTTTTTGCTTGCGGATCTCACGACAGTTTTTTTCCATCTCCCCAGCTGCTGCCACCACATAATCTAATCCTAAGCGATCCTGACGCCCTGCTTTTTGAGAGCCTTCGGGACCGTAAGGATATCGACATTCCGGCAGGTCTGGTTGTCTTTGATCGATACGGCTGCAGCCAAAGCTTACGGATACAGGCTGCAGTTCTACCTTCGGGTCTTTTCGATAAGGGGCGCCTGCACCGAAGGCTATGTCAGCATCTCCGGTGGCATCGATCACCCTCTTTGCAAGTATGGCCTGCCTCCCGGCTTTGCTTTCGGTAATCACGCCCTTAATCGTATCGCCCTCCATTACCGTATCGACGACGAAGCAATGCAGCAGCGGGGTAATTCCGGCTTCCTGAACCATCTTGTCGGCCACATACTTGAACATGTCGGCATCCAGGAGTTGTCCCACCCAATCGGGGATGACCTCGTCTGGCTCTGGAAAATGACCCAGGGACTCTATGTCATCTAGGCTAGCACCCATCTCTTTAGCCCGGAGCCCGGAGCTCGAACTCGATACCCCCGGCATCCACTGTTTTTTCGTGACGGTACCAGGCGATCGGTTCCACCATAGCCTGGGTAATATTGCCGCCAAAGCAGCCGTACCTTTCCAAAATTCAGGAAACTTGATCTCCTTAAATTGCAATTAGGTATTAGAACCGTCAATAAATCATAATAATTCAAATAGTTGAGGTATTTTTTGTGAGATAATAAAAGTTATTGCAAGCGGAAA
>Ga0126332_10000580_pt1 | contig 12826 bp, 7 predicted proteins | sample InaspJWI42metaG_FD_94482 | JGI IMG/M metagenome (GOLD analysis project Ga0126332, IMG submission 94482) | Marine gutless worms symbiont microbial communities from Oahu, Hawaii - Inanidrilus sp. 2 OAHU.JWI-42 metaG | ecosystem: Host-associated > Annelida > Digestive system > Unclassified | place...
GGTGCGAAATGCAGAAAATGGGGTGGTTTGGGGGCACTCAAGGTCAACGGCAATGTCACCATTCGATAGAGCGCATACGACTTCCTATTCGACTTTAATAGAAACCATGCGTCTATCTTGTACTGTTTTCGAGATATTTGTCGAAAGTCGCCAATTTTGACACACCGCACCTGTATTTGGCGCCCCTGCAGGGGGTGACCCCGGTCCAATTTCGCGGAGATCTTTGGCAACCGAAAACTAGAGTCCCTGGGCTATCGTGTGGTGTTGTTTGTGTGATCCTACGTTTAGCCATTTTAGTAGAACACCGACTTGTGACGGACAGACGACGGACAGACAGACAGACACAGGGCTATGGCTAGTACCGCGGATGCATAGCATCGCGCGGTAAAAACAATGGTATATTGCAGCACTTCAGTCATCAATTATAGTAGTTAGAAGGCTTGACTCAGGCGCAAAAGGGCCTGGGTTCAAATTGCAGCCGCGACACTGTCGGGTAACAGTCTTAAGCAAACAGTTCACACCCATCGTGCCTCTGTTCACCAAGCAGCAAAATTGGTAGCAGCCCTCTTAAGGGTTGCGAGGGTAACTGCAGGTGGCGGAAAGTAATGGCAGCCTACCGTCGGGTTTATGGCTCACATCACCTGCAGGCTGACTTGCCAACAACCGGGATCAGCTTCGGAACCCTACGCTCAGTAAACGAGTACGGGCTACCTTTTAGCATATGTTAATAAAATTTATCCCCAGTCGCCTGCAATTCGTCTTTTTCACAGATGACACATGGCATGTAAAATGCTGCCTATTATTAGGCTGTATCGCATGCATAGCCTACTGCTATAGACAGAGTAGTGAGATTAGTGAGTAGTGAGATTTCACAGCCACCTGTGCACACAGGTGGCTTTTATGCAAGGCCTGGGTAGGCTAAGCCTACCCAAATGAAAAAGCGTCCCAAAAAATTCCTAATTATACTGTGCAAAATAGAAATTAAAACTAGTTACATATCGCTGCATGAATCATGCAGCTTGGATGTCGAACTTTCAGCATTTCATACAGGCGCAACTAGAGCAGGAATAATGACCTCCTTATGTCTACAGGGGTATGTAGGGATTGATTGCCATCAGTCACTGCTGGCTGTGTTTACCCCGCATTTTAGCTTTTCTTTATCATGTCACTGTTCATGAGACTCAAGCCAGCCTTCCTCCATATCTATTATACTACATTTAAGCCGTTAAATTGGACCTACAAAAGCAACAATAGATAATCCTAAAACAGGGCTATTATGTCCAGGTCCAATAAGGAGTATTTTGATAACCTGCAGGCCTGCACTTTCACCAAACGGCGTGTCCATTTCAAAAACTTCTTTCCCACAAAGTGATGCAATTATAAGTGATCATTCTCATGCCAGAAATGCACCAAAACTCACCTACAGCAATCATATTTCAAAATTTTCCGGTGAGAAACCCCCGGATCCCCGTTAAAAAGGAGAAGGGGCAGGGGAGGGGGAAGAGAGGACTGGGGAGGGAAAGAGGGAGGGGAAGGGGAGGTGAGTTAGCTTATCGTAACGCAAAACTCTAAAACCGCCTATGTCTGTTAGTCACAACCCCGATACCTGCCAAAATAGACAAAACAATCATGAGATCAAGACGCCATTTGGGATGTCCACTTGTGCAGTCCAAGAACCATGAACTACCACCGGTAGATGGGGCCTGGATCACCCACGGAAAAGGGCTTTAAAAGAGGAAAGTGGGCACAGGACATGCCCAGCAGTCAATAGTCTATTTATTTACTTCATGAGTGCTGTAGTCGCTGTAGATTCCAGCCAAATGACTGTGTCATTATCCGCTTTTCGTGGAGTAGAAATAGATTCAGCCCGCCTTCAAATTTTGTTAATGGGCATGTGTCGACACTGTGGTTAATGGTCTGTCGCTGGCCACAATCACAAGAAGGTGAGTGGGCGAGACCCCATTTGTGCACGTTAGCACGACATGGGCCTTGACCTGTCCTGAAATGATCATCAGACATCATGTATGATGAGAGAGATCGAAACCCGGCTGTCGGATAGTAGGGTCGGTAACAGTAGTGTGGCTGACCACAGAAGCCGACGACTAGTCTTCTCTCCACTACGTAATTGTGTCGATAGATGTTATGTCGGACCATACTGGGCGTCGAAATGCAAGCCATAGAGGTGGATGCTCAAAGACATCAGCATACACAGCCAATATGGATCGGCTTCGATGATTTGAAGCACATATATAAGGTGATGTGAGTCAGAGACCAGGCGGTAGGCTGCCATTACTTTCTGCCAGGCCTGCAGTTACCCCCACAACCCTTAAGAGGGCAGCTACCAATTTTGCTGCTTGGTGAACAGAGGCACAATGGATGTGAACAGTTTGCCTAGGACTGTTCCCCGGCAGCGTAGTCGTGACTGTGATTTGAACCTGGGCAATTCTGCGCTTGAGTCAAGCACGCTAACCACTCCGATACCGAGCCACCCCATAGGTATATAGGTTGAACAATGTTGGAGCTAGGACAGAGCCCTGAGGCAAACTGTTCGCCTGCCTTCGCCAGGAACTGACAGTCTCCCACATGGACCTGGAAATGGCGGTTTCGTAGCAGCAGTTCCACTGTCTGAACGCACCCGAGAGGCAGGCACTTGGAGGCAAAGCAGGCCAGTGTGCCAAAAAGTTGCCAAATAATGTTATATGCAGCAGTTAGGTCCATGAAGACTGCACCGGTCTTCAGTGTCTTCTTGAACCCATTCTAAATGAACGTTGTGAGGGCTGTGACTTGGTCACAGGTGCTGCGGCCACGGCGGAAACCAGCCTGATCAACACTGAGAAGGCCTTCCACAGTTGGGGAGATTCTCTGCAAGGTAGTGCATTCCAGCAGCTTGTAACATACGCGCAGGAGCGAGATGTAAGATGTGGATCTTTGCCAGGTTTTGCCAAGGCCATGATCTCCACTTGTCTCCAGATCTTTGGGATTCTCTGTTCCCAAATCATTCTGGTGAAGAGATCAGCTAGCCAGGTAAGTGCTTTGGGACCAAGATGTTTTAGGAACTCTGAGTAGACAAGGTCATATCCTGGGGCAGTTCCTAATTTTGTTTGCCCCAAAGCACTGACCACTTCGCCTGGGGAGATAGCCGGAGAACGAGGATCTGTTGCAGAGTTTTGACGTGCCTGATGCCATCCATTGCGTACTTGACGTTCGAAAGCCTTGTTTGCTGGAGCTTTGGTGACCTGGACGAGATGGGATGGCACTTTGTTAGCGGAGACTGGTGGTCTGCATGATGGAGGAGGGCGCTGGGCAGCACAGAGACGGCAGAGAAGAGCCCAGCATTTCCTGCTGGAATGAGTGAAGTTCATTCTAGGTGTTGACTCTTCCCATCTGGCACATCTTGCAGTGTCCAAAGACTTAACAAGGTGGTCAGCAATATCTGGATCTCCTGATTTTTTGTACTCGTCCAGTAATGCCTGGGCTTCCTCGTCCATGCAGGGTACATGCATAGTAAAAACTCCCCTGGGGACAGTGGAGTGAGCTGCTTTGGACATGGCTCCGGGGGAGTCCGGTGTAACTAAAAGTGATTCACGAAGTGGCAACATACGGCTATGTGGCCTGCTTGCCAACAATATAGTGGCAAATTGAAGTATCGTTATGATGAAGCACTTTAGTGACCACCACCATCTCCATCTACAACTGCTCTTGCTGTAGGGTGTCAGAAGTAACAAACACCTAGTGAATAGAAACCTATGATAAGACTTTATTAGAACTGTCTGGAGGTGACAGAAATTATCATGCTGCCGGATTTTCTGCAAGCCCTCAAAGGATTCTCCATAGTGGCTCTGTCCAACTGCAAATACATACCCAAAGTGCAAACTAATTTAGTGTTTTATTGCCACAGTGGTCTGCATATCACACTCAAAATATTACAATTTCTTGTCCAAGCTCAAATCATTACAAACATTTTATGAAATTCCTCATAACTTTCTGAGTAGTACTGCAAACAGACAAAAACAACACAAAATACCTTACTAATGGAGGTAACAATGGACGGCAAGTAATGGTTCACTTAATAACGTTAAACTGTACATAAAATCAACTAGAAATTAACTCGGAAAACTTATAGCTATTAAATTACTAAATAATATAACAATACAACTGCAACAAAATGTATATTAGAGGAAATTGATAAAAGAAAACAGAAGAACAATACTGCAGACTATGCAAATATGCAAAGAAGAAATAAAGTAAAATATCACATATCAATAACCACAAATAAATCAATTATCCAACTAATAGGCAGTAAAAACAAAAACACCAACAGCAGATAGATATGTTATAGAAAAGTTTATTTTACACAGCAATGTAAAACACTGCATGCACAACGTGAAATCTAATACATGACATCACTTAACAAGAGCTTATAAAAGTGTCATAACAGTCTGCAAATAACTGCTGAAAACTTGACAAATTCTTATTGTGTCACACACATACAAAACCTGCCAGTAATAACTAACAACAAGCAACAAGAAAGTGTTGTGGGCAATGTCACACCAATGACATACACTAACAGTTACTTGGACATTCTTCACATGAGCATCAACATTTTGCTGTTGAAGTCACTAACAAGTTGTATACAGAAATATCAGATGCACATTTTGCACCATTTGACAAAGCTGGACAGAGCATAAGACTACATAAGCACATGGTTAACAACCAGTCAAAATGCATTAACTGAATGCCAATTAGTACAGCATGTTTCAAGCAAATCAGCGCTAGCACTAGTGTTCACGCACACACACACACACACTGGGATAATATGCCTTAGGAATGCTTAAAAGCTCAGTAGATCGACAGAAATAGAACAGTGACTAACAAATGACATGAAGTGATAATGCCAAAAGTATTTACATAACACTACATTACATACATATTAAAGTATTTTGTGCCCAGCCCACATGAACAAGACCAGCTACGCATTACAAATGTCTCGATTCTTACGAACAACACAAGTGCCTATTCTACAGGGGCTGGTGGTAAGCACTGCCAAATGCATTCAACAGGTCACCCTACGGTAACGACCTCCACTGGTCAGGTGTTGTTCTAGTCTGGTGTTGTATACTGTGTCTGTTCGGTCTGTAATTGGCGCTTACAGCGCCTTATGGCACAATACAAATCTGTTTATTATTATTACTATTATTATCCACAGTAGATGCACTAGCAAGATGCAGTGATGGGTAAGGTAGTATCTGCAAGATATTATATCTTGTACGGTATCAATATGCACAATAGAATCTTTTCTCGTATCTTCAAAATATTTATTGAAACAATCTTAAAAGAGGTAAAGATACTTTTGGAAGATACTTTTCACTCACCCAAAAGATTTAATCAAGCAACTATTAGATGCGACTATTTCTAGTTTCTTAATTTATTTGCATCTGCTCAGCCTTTATTGTCAGAAAGTGCAGAAACAAATGAAACAATCCAAAATAAGCATTCTCACACCGAAATTGTTTGGGTAGTACTAGCTGCAATGCTCTATACCATGTGATGACTACACTGTGTTGCAAAAAAGTATACCACCCAATATCCACTGATAACTTAAAAGTAATTGTCCGATTCCAGTAATTTTCGGTATAGTTATTACTGAGTATATATGGAAATGAAAGATGGTTTAATTTCCCACCTCATCTGTTTAGTGTACACGCCGTATCTTGAGAAATTTTAAAACCCTGAAAATCACAAACTGAGCAGTAAAAGAATAGAAAGAAAATTTGAGAATAAACCGAGTAAGTCACACTTTATTTGTTTATAACATTTTCTGCCTCATAACCAGCTCACAATATATGATTAAAATATTGTCTATTTGCATGCATGCACATTCTCTGTTATTTTCTCGACTCACCGACGGTTGCGTCAATAACGTTCTGCTGCAGGCTGTGCCAAACACCAACAAGGCACTGCTTCAGCTCATCAACAGTGTTCATACGAATGTCAAACATGTACTCACTACTGCATAACACTCCAGACTTCATAATCCACTGGATTTAAGCATAATTAATATTGTGCTGTTAATTATAGTTTCAAATTTAACATCTAGCATTGGAAATATGTGCACTTAGACGATAAAGTCATAATTTTCAGGGTCTCAAATTTCCCATGGTAAGGCATGTACACTAAACAGGTGAGGTAGAAAATTAGACCAGCTTTTGATGGCACAATGCCAAAAATTAGTGGAATTGGACAATTACTGTTAAAGTTATTAGTGAAGGTTGGAGGGTAACTTTTTTTGTGCAACACAGTGTAGATGCATGTTACTATTTGGTCACTGAATGCCATATTGAGTAGCTCTGATGTTTAAATCTCGACATATTCAATAACCGCAAATATCAACAACATCAAAAACAAGAAGACAATGATTTCGAGCAATTTCAGTCAATCTCTGTACTATTAAAAATCCCTGATCCATAGTGAACAAACACATAGCAGTTAGTAGATATAAAAGTCATCATTTGAACAACGGTGAAATCACCATATCGCTGCAACCGTTTGACTGCTTTGTGATGAAATATGGCATGGGAATGGTGATGCACATTGGCTCTGCAACCCTAATGTAAAGTTAAAGTTTTTAATTTTTGAAAACGCTATATGGCAGACAGCTGCAATCTTGACATTCAAAAACGGTTTCAAAATTTTCTGAAATTCCAGTATGGCAGAATGACACATTACACAAATCTGGCAATAAAACAGCAAATATAAAATATTACAAACTGCAGTTTATTCATAGTGCTAACGGCAACAAATCAGAAACTGCAAAAATCATTAAAAAATGATGTTACTTAGCATCACATTGACATTCAGGCGATGTGATGGATATATAACCTTTTTAATTATTTTTGCAGTTTTTGATCTGTTACCATTAACACTGCAGTTTTAATATTTATCTTGGATATAAATGTGATATAAATCTTGTATCGCAGGAATGCTTTTTAAAAGCATTCTCATCATTACTGGCAATATGTCCACAACCATGAAACTTATGGAAGACAATGAAACCACAATAACATGTAAACTACAAATGCTGCAACTGGAAACATGGCAGGAATGCATCGAAAACAATACTGTATCATATCACATCTGTGTTGCTGCCAAAAACTGAATATGAGACAATAAACTCAGGATGGAACGACTTCAAACTACAAACAGAATAAACAGCACACAATATACACATTATGGCTCATGCTTCAGGGTCAGTAATATGCAGACCACTGACATACATGTACGGCCTATCAAACAGTACAATTTCCACTGACCCTGAAGACACTTCAGTCACTTACCTACAATAAGCCTTTGAAAAGTCTTTTTACAGTGGTAGAGAAGTTGATTTCACTTCACAGAGTATCAGTAGCATGGTGAGCAATATGTCTTGCGATTGTTTACTATCACCTGTTTGACGCTGCATTAAATTACATAATAATAAGTGTCACATTAAATTTTTTAAAGTAGAACTAGTACACACATTATCAGTAAAGCCCCAACAATCCAGGATCTCCAACAACTTATGGTGTATGTTGCGTGAAGGGTGTGAGCCAGACAGATGACTGGTGTGCAAAACCCGGACGTGTTGTCGTACTAAATACAAGTATACGTGCTGCAGCTGTGTGCATGACGTGACATTTCTTGAGTAGAGCCTAGAGGAATGTCCACATGGTACTCCCGTTATCTTGCCAACCTCGCCTCTCGCCAAAACCATATTTGGAATGGTATATGGCAAGATAAAGAGGTTAGACTGTAGCATTAAAAATATTGCACAGAAATTAAACAAAGCAGGTTATTTTCCACCGCAGCCGGTTAGCGTTTCTGCACTAGCTGGCAAAACGTCATACAGTACAGTACTCTGCTACAGAACAGCTGTAGAAGAAGGTAAGAAAATTGTATGTTTCAAACTGTACAGTTACGCCGATGTGTGGTACATCACATCAGTATTGCTCACCTGGTGAAACCATTGCACCATCATGTCATTGCGCTTTCATTGGCTGATGAAGTCTCCGTTTCACAATGTCCATCTGCTGTGGGTGACCGAGGCTATCAGTGTCTACTGTCCATTCCAGCACACTGACGCGGTGTGTCAGCTCTTCTAATGCCTGTCCAGCTGACTGCCACACACATCAGCTTACACTGTTACACCGTCATGCCGGCACTAGCTCTACACATAATGCCTTGATACAACTACAGCCACATAACCAGTCTTGAACCTGTCGTTCCGTCTGTCCTATCTCCCTACATACAAATACTTATTACTTTTGCTTTTTTACAGAACCATCATACTAAGAGTTATTCCAGGTTATGCAAGGCCCCAACGGCATTAGCTGGAGCAGGTGTTTTCTCACGTGACCTTACAAAGTGTAGCACAACTGCTTTAAATGCCAATTAACTGTGTTAAAGTACTGACTGACTGCGTTACAGTTTTACATGCCACTCAACACAAAACAGGTCATTTTGGAGATATTCTTCCCAGCCAATCTCTTGGCATGGTACTGAAGAAACTAAAGTGCAAAACTGTCATGCACAACACAGCAGTCTCGATCATCTTCCATCTTATCTTCTCCTTGGACAATCATCATAGCTCAGATGCTGTCTACTGGAGGCAGGGAGAAACAGTATGTGACGAGTCAAACACGGTTTGCTAATAATGAACCAAGGCAATATGTCAGAAACATGTACCACTGTCTAAACACAGTAACATCGAACATCTCACTGAATGACACAAACGTGTACAACGTGAATATTTATATCTGCTACCACTAAATTGTTGCTAGTATTTGCCAAGAAACAAGTCAGAACCTGAACATGGTCAGTGAAATCCAGCATCAGCTTGTACAATGTTCGCTCAATGCCACTGACAGGCGACTCTGCTGCCACTGTGCCATCATCTACATCCTGAGTTTATTCAACACACCAGCTTCAGTCACACAAGCCAACACTCACAGTTGTCACGTCGGGTCATGTCAGCTGACATTTTTTATAGCTGACATGACAGCCTTGCATAACACGCCGTCAATGTGGACAGACAGCCAACATACAATTGAGCAAATAAACTGTTTTCTTAAAATTTCACATACTTTATATGTAAAAGAACAACAACAACAACAATCATTTAACGGCCTCTTTTCCAGGACAACCTGGGTAAGCCGGTACCAGAAAGGTAAAACCAATCTGGATTTTACTGGAGCAAGAGACAGTGAGTGGCAGTGGCATCAGCTGGGCCAAATGCAAGTCTGCACCTCACTCCAGACAGATAACCACGCCAGTACCCCACCACTCTGTTTTTTACAGGCCGGATGCCCTTCCTGCTGCCCAACCAACAGCGTCAAAGCACTGAAGGCACTACCATTGATTTCTGCTCAGTCTCTGTTGACCTTTTCTGTCAGCATCTGAAAACATTTCTGTTCTCGGCTTGCTTCCCTGACATTATTATTGACAACCCTTAGTTTACCTTTCTCACCCTTATTGGATTCCTGAAGTGATTTTATTATGTGGACCACTCTAAAATTCATAATTGATTGAGTGATTGAAACATGTAGGAGTGTTTTCAGCTTTTTTCAGCTGTGCTGGGTCATGTCATGTCATTATGAATGCTTAAAAACCTTTGGAGACCTCACATAATTTGTATTCAGCATAGAAAATAGCTTGTTTATCTTGTTCATCTTATACTATTTTTGACACAGTTGGGAAATAATGACAACTTTTGCCCTGCAAAATATGATAAACTTATCCCCAAACGTTTTCTTTTGTGATTATAGCCTTGCTTGAGTAACTGCAGAAACAGCCAAAACAGTGTAGGCAATTTAATATTGCTGAGAAAAATTTGCACCCAGCTTTTTAACAGCTGTGGTGTTTTTAGGTGAAGCCGAGGATATTCTGGGCGTACATGAAAGCGATCGGGCCAGTCGTTAGCGTCCTTATCGTGGTATTCTACTTGATGAATCACGCTTGTTCGGTGTCTGCCAATTTCTGGCTGAGTGCTTGGAGCAATGATGCCGAGAATGCAACCGTCTTCGTGGAACAGCGGGATATGAGGCTCGGAGTGTATGCTGCACTCGGCTTGGGACAGGGTTCGTTCACTTTAACTGTATACTTTTTAGGCTGCTGGCCCTCTGATTGAGATGTGTAATTTTACAGAGGGTGGTATCGTTTTGCCACTGGATTTACTTATTTAATAATGGCAGTGTGCGGTCACTTTGGTTGTAGGTCAGTAGTGCAGCTGTTTATTTATAGCACACTGTCAGCTCTGAATGCACTCACGTGACCAAGCCGCGTATGATGGCCACCACGTTGAAAATACAAGTAACTGGCATGAGTATTGATGGGCACAGGTTTCGAGGTCCAAGTCAGGCCCGACAAGAGTCACTGGGAGTCTGAGGCAGATGTCTGCAGGCTCCTTCTCGTAGCTGTAGTTTAGTTCTTGTTGACATTTGTTTGAATTTCAGATGTCTGGTTTACCCTCATTTGACTCCAGGAAACTAAGCTTGTTAAATGGAAATCAAATGTGGTGGTAATGACAGCAGTGGTAAATCTGACAGGTCTGTAAGTGCATACGATTATATTCTTGTGCTTGTTGGGAGGCCAGGAAGGGCATTGGAGTTTTGCCATGACCACTTTTTAGCTTGACTTTTGAATTTTGCAAGAAGACCTAGGAGGAACTGCCTAACCTGGGTTCACCTGGAAAAATAGCCGTTAAAATGGGGGTATGTAGTTGGGTAGTAGTAGGATATGTGACTGTGATAATTGCCTGGTCACATTGCGGCTAGCCGACAGTCAGCGGTTTACGTTTGCAGGCGCAGTGGATATGTTTTGTGGGTACGCAATGGCTATTGGCAGTGTCCGCGCATCGCGCCGCCTCTTCTCCTCTCTCTACTCCGCCCTGATGCACGCACCAATGCTGTTTTTTGACTCGACGCCACGTGGACGCATATTAAACCGCGTCGCGAACGATGTCGCTTGCATCGACCGAGTCCTGCCTTTCACCGTTCGGTCGATGATTAACTGCATACTCGCCGGTTTTGCGAGCCTATTCGTCGTCACCTTTGCCACGCCGTGGTTCCTTGTTTCCATTATACCACTTGTCGTCGGCTACTATTATATTCAGGTAACGTGCTGTTGTGCCAGCCGTGCAGCTGCTTGCAAATGCCTGAGCCGTTACTAACCGGAAATGTGCTGTATCTGGAACATATGGTCCAGTCATACTCTGCAAAGTCTTGGTGCATTTGATTGTCTGCAAAGCTGTTGTCTTACAGCCTTCCTTGGTGGTTGTGATATTTGATTTTAACATTTCTCCATATTATATGCATTTTTGAACTGCAGATTTGCTTTGTGTCTGCTGATACTAATATGTACTGACTGTTGCATTGTGTCATGTATGTCTGCTTTACATTATCGCTTAATTTACTCATCAGAACTTAGCTGAACTTCCGTTAATTGTATTGTCTTTAAGTGTAGTTTTTTTAAAAATTCGATATGTTACTGAATATTTTTTTTACTTCCCGTACTTTGACGCTTGTCACTTTGAACTATATTTACCAGTTATGGCACATGCACTTGAGTTTATGTAACTGGTCTTCATTTCTGGAGTTTATCCCTTCAGTGCTTTGACGCTGTTGGTTGGGCTGCAGGAAGGGCATCCGGCCTGTAAAAAACTGAGTGGTGGGGTGCTGGCATGGTTATCTGCCTGGAGCGAGGTGCAGACTAGCATATGGCCCAGCTGATGCCACTGCCACTCACTGTCTCTTGCTTCAGTAATATCCAGATTGGTTTTACCTTTCTGGTACCGTCTCACCCGGGTAGTCCTGGAAAAGGGCCGTAAAACAGGTGTGTGTGTGTGTGTGTGTGCATTTCTGGAGTTACTCTCGGTTGGGCCACATTCCCCCACAGGGAGATAATCGGAGCATCTGGATGTCATTCCTGTCGCCATTCAACACTGTTGAAACATTGAAGAGAACTCAAACCACTGATTTTATCCACGGAAATCAACTGAGCCTCATCTTTGTTGATCCACAAACTGACTCCTTAGGAATGCAGTTTCCTTTCACTGATGTCATTAGCTGCCTGTGATGGTCATAACCATTCATTTCTTTCAGTCCACCTAATTCTTTGTTGGTAATTCTTAGTCTTTATATTACCGGACTCATCTTTTTGTATTTTTGTGTTTACCCTCGCTTTTATTCACTGTAGTTTAATATTCTTAAATCTCTAATCATCAGTCTTTCATCACTTAAAATGTCATTTCCTTTATCCGTTGTGTTCCTGTGGTAAGAGTGGCATCCTTTGGAGTTTGCTAGTTGAAGAATTCGGTATGTATTCAAGCAGTGAAGATTCTAATTGTTTTGCCAGAGACATATCGCTGATGGACTTCATCTACCAGTTGTTCCTTGAATTGTTGGTCTCTCGAGATGCCAGTGTTATCTGTTGTATTCTGGCATAATGTAGCTTCTGGTAGCTGGAGTGGAATCGTGGCTGTAGTCAACACCTCTATGTCTCTGATTGGCTTGCAGTAGCTGTTTTAGCTTGACAAACTACCCGTACCCAGTATTGGATTCCACAGATTTTTTCTGACGCTGAAACTGCACAAGACTTCATTGTTTACCCAGTTCATATTTTGCAGTGAGTTTCCTAAAGTATGACTGCATTTAGATGCCAGCAAGTCTGATGAATAGTTGACTTCTTTTTGCGAGTAAATCAAATGTTGTTCGTATATTCTCTTAGTTTTCAGTAACCAGCATATTGCAGCAGTGTGATATAAGCACTTTTACTCGACTGTTTCCAGATGCTA
>Ga0126332_10000581_pt1 | contig 12819 bp, 8 predicted proteins | sample InaspJWI42metaG_FD_94482 | JGI IMG/M metagenome (GOLD analysis project Ga0126332, IMG submission 94482) | Marine gutless worms symbiont microbial communities from Oahu, Hawaii - Inanidrilus sp. 2 OAHU.JWI-42 metaG | ecosystem: Host-associated > Annelida > Digestive system > Unclassified | place...
ATGCCGAAGAAAAATATCCCGGAACAGATTTGCGACTGGTCTACGAACTCGGGGGATATACATCCCCCAATTAAGCCAAAGGTGTCAGTTATTCTTCCCAGAGGTAAGGTGTCCTGAGGGTAGGCTTCCGGCTTCGTTTTTCGAACTAGGCCGCGACAAGTCCATCGGATAACCTGTCGAGAGCCTCAGGGTCAAATGACAAGGTCGAACGATCCGAATCGATCAGATAACCTGTCCGGCAAAACTTTGGGAGCGAAGCCTGATCATCTGCGCTGGACGCCTGGCCGGAGATCGATTTTATCGATGATCGGGATGGTTGTCTGTTCACCGCTATAGTTCACCGAAATGCCGTAAAGAGTTCGAAAGTTGGTTCGATCAACACAGCCGGTTCACCGAAAAGTTCGGCAAAAACAGAAGATCGAATTTTAGATCTGATCCGCCAAGATGATGCCGTTACCACCGAGCAACTGGGAACGCTTCTCGGTATTTCCAAGCGCGCAGTACTCAAGCAAATTGGCAAGCTGAAAAATCAAGGCCGTCTCCGCCGTATCGGCCCTGCCAAAGGTGGCCATCGGGAGGTTCTATGACCTACAACGAGGCTGAAACCCACTATTTCCTGATCGATCCGATTTTGCGTGAAAAAAGCTACGACGATTCCCAATGGCTGAAGCCGGCAACGCCTGCCCCGGTGGAATCCACAGGGGCCAAAGGCGACCGGGTTAAAATTAATGGCCTGTGTGCTTTTAATATCAAATAATATGATGGATACAAAGGTCGAAACCCAAAGACCGGCGAGTCTGTCAAAGTCAAACCAAAGAAGCCGCCATTCTTTAAACCTGGGACCGAATTGGTCAAACGGATGGATTAGTCAGGAGTCTGGGGGGCTGGTCAGAGGTCTTAGCACTTAGGAGCCGTGGCGAAAAGCAGAGATCAGATCAAAGAATTTTGGGAGACTGTGAGTTTGTCCAAGAGGTCATTTCCGGGCTGGATGATCTGGTAAAAAAGAATTCGAGACTTTCTGGCCAGCGGATGGATATAAATGCATTGGCGCAACAGGTGTGCAGGAAATACAATATTTCCCTGGGTGAGCTTCGTTCCGGCAGTCGCAGACGGGTTGTTGTTGAGGCTCGCTCTTCGATATCCTGGAATGCGGTAAGAGAGCTCGGTTATTCCGGTGCAGATGTTGCCCGATATTTAGGCGTGACCGACTTCTGTGTGACACGGTTTGTCGCATGCGGGAAAAAAGCCTGATGTTGATGATCGTTTCAGAAAGTTATGAATGTCCTGTGGGATGTCCCATCATTTTTACTGATCTTTACATATATCCCAATTGCCGCAGCCTTTCCATTGCTTTTTCTTTATCCTGTTGACGGCCGGATCTTTCTTCCGTGTTTTCGATATCCTGCTCCCAGGCAGGTACGTCTGATCGTTTTTCCGTTGAAGATTTTGCTCCCAAAGATCGATAACCTTGCTCATATAGCGGGCAATAGGGTATTTTGAAGGCGGCATACGTATCCCAAAGATCTTTTTCGGTAAAATGCAGAATTGGACGTATTCTGGTATGAGGAGGAATCAAATGGTCCTCGGCAATATCTTCGAAATACGCGTCTTCGAATCTCACCGGGTGTTCATCCCAGCGAAGTCCCTGGAAAATGGCTTTGGTGTGGTTATCCTCCAAAAACTGATTAAAAATGGCGGTTTTCATCAGATGGTTACCGACAAATGATTCGGCCTCGAACGGAAACTCTTCTCCACCAAATCCAATTTTTTCCAGCTCCATTCGATTACGTTTATTCAACTCAGAAACTTTCACGGTGGCGCCGAGTGAGCGATCCGCCGCTTTGAGTACATCTTCATTCCGGCACACGTGCAAGGGCACGTTCCATTCATCTTTCATTTTTTCAGTAAAATCTTCTATTTCCCGAAATTCATCGCCTTCTCCGATGAGAAGTGTTTTAGGGACGCTGATATTTTTTTCTGTGCATACCTGTTTGATTATCCAGAGGCTCAGACCGCTATCCTTGCCCCCTGTCCAGGTGATCGCGATTTCATCCAATTTAAATTGATCAAAGGCCTCTCTAATAATATTTTTGGATACTTCAATCAGCCGGGCGCATTGTCTTTTTCTTTTTTCGCTGATCTCCTTTTTCAATATCCCGTATACAGCATGTTCGCTATCATTCTCGGTTTCCGACTCCGACACTTCAACATGAATACTTTTATTTTGGTATCTATTCACTCTTGGGATTATGTTATTTTTCATTATCTCAGAGTCGGGATATCGATCGATGATATTGTTTTTTTCCTGCGGATCTGATTTGCAATCATAAACTTCCCAGCTGTCGGTAGTTTCGCGATAGATAATTTTTAGATCACCTTCACGGTAGTAATGGACTTCTTTCTCATCGCCTTTTTCATGACTGCCATATTTATCAACTGCTTCTCCCAAAATACCTTTTTGAGGATAGTCCTCGAGGGGCAAAAGAGAAATCCCTTCAAAAGCAGGTTCCGGATTCAAGCCGAAAAGATGAAGAATGGTTGGAGCGATGTCTAAGGAAGAGACCAGGCTGTCACAGATTAAATTTTGATTTCTGTCGGGTTCATAAATTAACAGGGGCACCTGAACAAGTTCCGAATACATCTTCCCATCATGGGACAAACCACCGTGTTCGTTGAACTCATCACCGTGGTCAGCGGTAATAAGAACTACGGTATCTTGCAGAATTTCATGCTTTTCCAAAATTGAGAACAGATCCTTAACTGCATCGTCAATTTCACGCACATGGGCCATATATAGCTTTTTAAGAAGCTTAAGGTTATCAACATTTGAAACATCGCGTTTTAACAAGACATTTTTGAAAATATCGAACATGTCATCTTCGGTTAACTTTATTGATGGATCTACTTGTTCGATATATTTCCGATCGGGAATGTATGGTTCATGGACATCCATATAATGCAGCCATAGAAATATAGAATCTGAAGCGGGATTATTCGAGTTTGATGACAGCCATGTTTCCGCTTTGCGGTTTAGCTGGATCGCCTTTATGTATGGTGATTTGTCATCGACGTCGTCCTGCATCGAGTCATAAAAGACATCCCAGTCCCGGTTCCATCCAAAAAAACCGCTCACGTGCGGATTGGAATGAAATCCGGCTGTTTGAACATTTCCTTTTTTTAAGGGTTGTGTAATTAATGTTCGCTGGTCAGACAATTTTTTTTGGCGTCCGTACTCAAGATAGTAAGAGGATGTCAGAATCCCGGGCATCGCCGCCTGGGTATAAGGACCGACGGAATGAGCTTTTGTAAACCGAATACAATTTTCCTGAATGGAATCAATAAAAGGCGTCAGAACATTTTCTTCACCATAGCACCCCAAAACATCCATTCGTAATGCATCAATAGTTAATAGTACAACATTTCGCATTAACACCTCCAAAGATTTAAAATTCCGTGCCCTGAGAACCCGGATCCGCCGGAGGCGGAGAATTGAAGATTGAAGATTGACGATTGAAGATTTATGGTATCGCTTCGCTCTGTCTTTTCTATCTATATCGATCGTTCGACCCTGTCCTTAGATCCTGAGGTCCTCGAAGGGAGGCTCTCGACGGGTAGCATTCCTAAAACATTCAATCTGGCTATGGCATAAATCCTTAGCAAACATGATCTGATTTCAATAAATAGGGCCTAAAGTTTTTGTCAGATGCTATTTGGCTAACCTAAATATCCTAACTGTTCCAACCGCTTTTTTATTTTTTCTTCCTCTGCGTCTTTTTCGGGATCACTTTTTTCTTCAATTTTTACATCCTTTTTCAATTCTTCACCGGCAATATTATCCAGATATAAATCATCAAACCACACTTTGCCCTTTCCGGCTACCATCAATCTTATCTCAACGGCAGTCGCTTTTGGGTGTGACCGGCACACAAAAATATCCTTTACCCAATCGTTTGTGCCCTGGAATTGTTTTCCCCCCGGCAATTCCCGAACAGCATGCAGAGAGCAGCCTTCTTCATCCAGAAAAGAGAGCTGGATTTGGCAAAACCCATCCAGTTCATCTGTCTTGATATAACCGGAAATCCTGTAATCATGATCAGGATTGACCTGAACGATCTGCTGCCACCATACGGCCCCGGGGTTTGAATATTCAACGCCGATACAGCGGGTTCCAGAACGGCTTGTTTGAGAATCCCAAAAGAAATTTGCGCCTCCCTCTGAAACAAAGTCACATGGGTACCAATCGGCTGGAAAATTCGCTCCTGAAAAAGCTTCCCGTTCGAAATCAGGATTTTGAAGCTCGCCGGGAATTGGTTCAGGACGATAAAAATTTCGGAAAGACCATACAATGTTGCCGGCCGGATCCACTTCGATGACCTGGTATCGCTGCTGCACGGAAATGAGGGTATTGCCGTCCGGTAAACGGTGCGCTTCGTAAAGGTGCCCATGTTTTTCCATCTGATATGTCCAGACTATTTCGTTTTCTGAAGTTACCTCGATCACTCTATGATTTTTGGAATCCGTTATCAACGTATTACCATCAGAAAGGCGATTGGCATCTCTAGGCCAGTTGAGACTTTCTGAAGGAGAATCGCCATACGACCAAACAACCCTGCCGGACGAATCGATTTCCTGTACCCGGTTGGAATCGGAATTAGCAAAAAGAAGATTGCCGTCAGGCAAAATTTCTCCATTATGCGGATGCTTAAGATTCTTAAATTGTTTTATGATTTTGCCGTCCCGCTCGGCTTGAACCACACGGTTATTATTACGATCCGTTATTACAAAACTGCCGGATGGCGTGGTGTGGACATTATTTGGATAAGAAAGCTTGCTCCCGTCACTTAATCGGCCAGATCCGCCTGACCAGTCCTCCGAGCTGAATATTAACTGCCCATTTCGATTTACCTCAATAATTCTATTGTTCGAGGTATCTGCAATTAAAATGTTTCCATTAGACAGAAGCTTGGCAGTATGCGCAAAACGCAATTCGCCCTCATATTTCCAAACTATGTTTCCCAACAAGTCTACTTCAAGAATTTCAGACCCCTGACCGCTCCAATAGCCCGCATCTGCTATCAGCGTATTGCCGTTCGGCAGCCGTTCAACCCCTGTGGGCCAGTCGAGTCTGCCCGACGGAGAATAAGCCTGTGTGTTTCTTAATTCGTTCATATTTGTATCCTTTCAATCCATTAAAGTACCCCCGTTTACATCAACTATGTGGCCTGTAATAAAGGAAGCCTCTTCTGATGCAAGAAACAGGGTAGCAGCGGAAACATCCTCCGAGGTTCCCATTCTGCCCAGAGGGACCAAGGGGATAATCATTTCTTTTTTTTCTTCAGGCGTCCCTTCGGGGGCCACAGATCCCGCGGCCACACCGTTGACATTGATATGGTGAGGCGCGAGTTCGTAGGCTAAAGATTTCGTCAGGCTGATGATCCCAGCTTTGGAAGCACAATAATGGGCCTTTGTCGGGCCTCCGAAGGTGCTGTACACCACCCGCCCGGTCTTACCGGTAAAAGAGGTCATGTTCACAATTTTTCCTGATTTTTGCTTGAGCATCTGTTTGATCACCGCCTTGGAACAAAGAAAAACCCCTTTCAGATTTGTGGTCATAATTCGATCCCACTCCTCTTCTTCAAGGTCCATAATTCTGACCGACTCTGCAAATACCGCGGCGTTGTTGATTAAAATGTCAATTTTGCCGTTATTCTCAATGACCTTGTCGATCATTGCCTTGACATCCCCACTTTTAGAAACATCCGCCTGTATTGCGGTGATTCGTCCACCGTCCTGCCTTATCTCCTGGGCGGCTTCTTCCAGAGTATTCATATCCCTGCCATTAATGACGGCGGATGCGCCTTCCTGCGCCAGCTGTTTGGCGATAACTTTTCCAAGACCTTTTGAACCACCTGTCACGATGGCGACCTTTCCCTCAAATCTCATTATATTTCTCCTTTATTTACTCATAAACAAATTGGGTACGAACAGAACAATTTGCGGAATATAGGTTATTAGCAGTAAGACAATTAGTAAGGGTAAAATAAATGGAAGCGTGTGTTTGAAGGCCTTAAAAAAGGGAACCTTTCCGATTGTTGATACGACAAACAGAACCGGCCCCACCGGCGGCGTAAGATTGCCTATCATTAAATTAAGGATTACGACAATACCGAAGTGTACAGGGTCTATCCCTAGCTTTACAATAATAGGGTAAAATATGGGCGCCAATAAAATGATCGATGGTGTAACAGTGGTAATCATCCCCATCAACAACAAAATTATATTTGCTATCATCAGAAATACAGGCGCTGAAATTTCGGCGCTTGAGATAAAATTCAGCAAGAGCTCAGGGACATTTTCTCTGGTCAAAATCCAGGTAAATATTCCTACTGTAGCCAATAAAAAAAGGACAACGCCCATTCTAACGAAAACATCCAGAAAAATTTCCGGGAGGTGGTTCAGCTTCAACTCCCTGTGGACGATAAGACCTAATAATATTGCCCAAAGGACAGCAACCACGGCAGCCTCTGTCGGCGTAAATATTCCCGAAAACATACCGCCTAACAAAACTACCGGGGTTAGCATTGCCAATGAGGATTTTTTTAGTGTTTGTAGAATATTATTAAGAGAAGGCTTGGACCCTCTTGGAAATTCTTTTTTAAAAGAATAAAAATATATCATGACCATTAATGCGACTGTCATCAGTATCCCAGGCAAAAACCCACCCAGAAATAGACGGCCGATCGAAGCGTCAAATGCCATTGCGTATATAATCACGGGCACACTTGGGGGCACAATCGGGCCGATGGTTGATGATGCAGATGTGATAGCGACAGCAAAACCCGCCTCATAACCGCGCTCTGTCATAGCTTCGATTTCAATAGTGCCCAATCCGCCCGCATCGGAAATAGCACTGCCGGACATTCCTGAAAAAATAAGGCTGGCAACGACATTGACATGGGCCAACCCACCCCTTAGATGTCCGACAATAGACTCTGCAAAATTAAATATTCTTCTGCTCATCCCGCCCGTGTTCATAAGCGATCCCACCAGCATGAACATGGGAAAAGCCAGAAATGGGAAAGAATCGACGATTTGAAACATTTGTTGAGGAATAACAGCGAGGGGTACTTCTTCAGCTAACAAATAGAAAAGAGAGGCTGATGCCACAGAAACTGCGATCGGTACATTCAGACATACTAAAAATACGATAACTAGAAATACAATAGCAAGCATAGAATATACCTTACAAAAATAACTATCGGTCGATCAATTGATTGATCAAAAATACCAACATCATAACCCCAAATATGGGCAGACACACATGAATAAAGCCTTTAGATATATCCAACGCAGCGGTCCGGAATGAAATAGTCTGAATAAAAAAATTGATTCCAATTACGAGTATTAATAAACAAAAAAACATATTCACCAGCCACCCAAATCTCACGGCAATCTTTTTTGCTCTTTGCGGAAGCCGTGAAACGAAATAGTCCATTCCGATGTGGGCAGTAGATGTTCCTTTTCGAAAACCCATGGCCGCACCGATAAAAATACTCCAGATAAGTAAAATTCGAGACACTTCATCCGTCCAGAAAATTGGCCGATTAAATACGTATCTAGAAATCACCCCGGCTGATAAAGTCAGGATAATTGAAACCGTACAGAGAATACCCGTCATGCGGCCAATTGCATTAAGCCAAGAATCAACTTTCTTCATGACAAATTGAAATATATCCGCTGATTTCATAAAGCTGCCACTCCCAACCCGGATCCGCCGGAGGCGGAGAATTGAAGACTGAAGATTGAAGATTTATGGTCCGCCGAGGCGGATCGCTCCATCATTTTTATGATTGTTTTGTTAGAATTGAATGTAAAGTTATTTCTTCGCGAATCCTTTGAAGTCAAATAAAACGCTGAGGAGATATTTCTCCTCAGCGATATCGAAGGTGTGAATGCAATACTACTGTTGTGCCTTTATTACCCTGTCGTATAACCCTTTGCCCCATTTGTCTTCAAATTGATACGGAACGTCCCTGACAGCCTTGCTGAATGCTTCAATATCCGGCTTCATTACGATTACGCCGGCATCTAATATCTTTTCGAGTAGTGCCAGTTTCATTGTTTTAAATTCAGTGAACAAAGTGTCTTCATAAACTTTAGCCCCTTTTAATAGGGCATCTTGCGAACCTGGTGAAAGGCTCTTAAATTTTTTCTCATTGATGAGTAATATCTCAGGGTTAAGCGCATGACCCGACAAGATAAGATATTTTTGAACTTCGTAAAATTTAGCTGTTACAATTTGTGGCAGTGGGTTTTCCTGGCAATCAACAACACCCTGCTTTAACGCTAAGTAAACCTCTGAAAATGCCATTGGTGTCGGCGCGGTCCCCAGGGCAAGAAATGAAGCATTTCTCAGGGGGATGTTAGGTATACGAATTTTCAAGCCTTTCATATCCTCCGGTTTATAGATAGGCTTGTTGGCGGTTATATTCCTTTGACCTAAATAACCTATCCCCAACGCTCGAATACCTCTTTTATTTATCAGCCTGTTTTTTATGTCATCACCAACCGGACCGTTCAGCACTTTGAACATACTCTCCATGTCTTTAAAAACATATTCTCCGGCAACAAGACCCCAGGCCGGTTCAAGCCGGCTGAGTAGTCCCGGACCGGCCGTTCCCATGGCAACGGTGCCCAAATGAATGGATTCGGCTAAATTTTTCCCTTTGCCTAAAGCACCGCCGGAGTACACTTTTATCTCTACTTCACCATTGGTCTGCTTGGCGACATAATCAGCCATCGCCGTTGTTGCTTTTTGCACAGGATGTGTTATCGGGAAAATGTGACCCAAACGAAGTGTGGTCGCAGCATTAACGCATATCGGAGAAATGATGAACATCGCTATGATAACTGCTACAATAATAGAATGACGAAAAGGTATATGTTTCATTTTTCCCTCCTTTGAATAGTTGTTAAAAACTGAAACCGGAATAGCATTGTTTGATTTAATTAGTTTACCTTCACCTCCTCTCCCATAGCTGATCCTTATCCCAATCCGGACAAGCCGGAATTGAAGATTGAAGATTGACGATTGAAGATTTATTGTATCGCTTCGCTCTGTCTTTTCTATCTAAATCGATCGTTCGACCCTGAGGCTCTCGACGGGTAGCATTCCTAAAATATTCAATCTGGCTATGGCATAAATTCTTCGCAAACATGATGTGATTTCAATAAATAGGGCCTAAAATTATTCTGCCTGTAAGAAGCGAATCAGCATGGTTACTTTAAAACATGACTTTCACCCGGATTTAAAATTATAACTTCCGCATCGACACTTATTTTTTCAGCGTGAACAGCCCAATATAAGTAAATGAGTGTTTACATAGATGGAAACACGCTTTTGCAATTGCGTTGAGGCACCGGGCTAGAAGCAGCTGTCTTATAGGTAGATCGTTAGTTCAAGTGGCGGGAATTGTCAACACGATTTAAGGTTGAAATCCGGCCGAGTGAAAAATCTCTCTTTGTTGCGCAATCAAGGTGTTGGTGCACACATTTCTAATCGAAGCCGGTATTGGAAGGGGCAGGCGGATCATAACTGCGGGTTTTCCACAGGCCGGGATGCCGCTCTTTCGGCTGACGTCCTCGTCTTCAATAAGAGATGCCTCTCAAGTTCTATAAAGTAGTCGTACACGCCCGAATGTTCGTACTTTAGATCATCTCTGGAAACCCGGCTGTCATAGAATTGGGCGAATCTGTCGGCGAAGAATTCCGAAGGATCGACACCTCTCGGGCAGTGCCGGCTAAACGCGGGGGTCTGTGAAATCTTACCCATGGCAGAATCAAACATGTGCCCATATTCATGCAGTTCCATTCAACCCCGATGAAATAATTCTTACATTTCATTGGGCAGGCAGGGCAAGCAGGATCTATCAGGCTTCGCTAAAGCTTCCGACTTCGCTCTTTGAGCTACGACGGGACAAGACGACCCGACAGGCCAGGCTTCATTTCAATTTATCAAATTTAACGCTGAACCTGCCTTGAACCACTCCACCTGCGTTTGGCTATAAGTGTGGTTCAGCAAAAGGGTTTCTTTTTTTCCATCAGCATGGCTGACGATGCAGGTAACGGGTTGGTTGGGGGCCAGTTCCGCTAGATTGATCAAATCAATTCTATCCTCCTCCCGGATCAGATCATATTCGTCAGGATCGTTGAATGTGAGAGCGAGAAGCCCCTGTTTTTTGAGGTTGGATTCATGAATGCGTGCAAAACTACGGACGATGACGGTTGCGGCACCGAGGAGTCTCGGGGACAGGGCGGCGTGTTCACGGCTACTGCCTTCACCATAGTTCCAATCTCCGACCACGATCCATTGGACGCCTTTGGCTTTGTAATCTCGCGCAATCTTTGAAAACGCCTTTGATTTTTCTCCTGTCAATACGTTCAGCCCTTGCCCTGTTTCACCGGTATAGGCGTTGACTGCGCCCATGAACATGTTGTCACTGAACTTGTCCAGATGTCCGCGCAGCCTCAACCACGGCCCCGCCGGGGAAATGGCGTCTGTTGTGGTTTTGCCCTTTGCCTTAACCAGGATCGGCATATTTATAAAATCGTTACCGTCCCAAGCGGGCCAAGGTTCCAGGATTTGCAGGCGGGCACTGTCCGGATCAACCCTTACCTCGATGCCGCTCCCGTCATCAGGCGGTGGGAAGAATGCTGATTTTCCTTTCTCGAAACCTTTTTGCGGCACTTCGGGCGCTTTTTTAGGGGGGTTCAGGGTGAACGGTTTACCATCGGCATCTACCAGCGTGTCCGTCAGGGGATTGAACGACAGTCGTCCCGCAAGGGCGAGGGTGACGGCCACCTCCGGACTGGCGATAAAGTTCATGGTGGTGGCCCGGCCGTCATTGCGGCGCGGAAAATTGCGGTTGTAAGATGTAACAATGGTATTGGGCTCACCGGCCGTCTCAGGGCCTCGGCGCCACTGTCCAATGCATGGACCGCAGGCGTTGGCCAATACCGTTGCCCCGATGGCTTTTAGAGATGCCATTTGACCATCCCTTTCGATGGTGGCTCTGATCTGCTCGGAACCCGGGGTCACCATTAACGGCACGGCACATTTGATACCATTCGTTTTGGCCTGTTCGGCCAGGTCTGCGGCCCGGCTCATGTCTTCATAAGAAGAATTCGTACAGCTGCCGATCAGACAAACAGAGATCTCGTCTATAAACTCGCCCTTGCTGTCTTCTACCTCTTTGGCTAGCTTTGAGAGAGGCCGGGCACGGTCCGGCGAGTGAGGGCCTACTACATGGGGTTCCAAAGTCGATAGATCGATTTCGACAAAGCGGTCATAATATTTCTCCGGATGGTTCATGACATCTTCATCGAGAGACAACAGATCGATATTTTGTTCGGCGAGAGCTGCCAGTTCACCACGTCCGGTCACTTCAAGATATTTTGCGATATGGTTGTCGTACTCGAACATGGAAGTGGTGGCGCCCAGTTCGGCTCCCATATTGGTAATCGTCGCTTTCCCCGTGCAGCTTATGGTATGGGCCCCGGGGCCAAAGTATTCGATAATTGCATTGGTGCCGCCGGATACGGTTAGCTTGCCCGCCAGATGTAGAATGATATCTTTGGGAGCTGTCCAGCCGTTCAATTCGCCCGTCAGCAATACACCGATATGTTTCGGATAAAGCACCTCCCAGGGCAATCCGGCCATGGCATCCACGGCGTCGGCACCACCGACGCCGACGGCACAGGCACCGATTCCCCCGGAATTGGGTGTATGTGAGTCGGTACCCAGGATCACGGCACCCGGAAAGGCATGCTGCTCTATATTTACCTGGTGGATAATGCCCGCACCAGGCGCCCAGAAGCCCGCACCGTATTTGGCAGCGACAGTTTTGAGAAAATCGTATACTTCATTATTTTCGTCCAGCGACTCTCTGAGATCAGGGTCTCCCGCCACCCGCGCCTCGATCAGGTGATCACAGTGAATGGTGGTCGGAATTGCCACTTTGTCGCGTCCGGTCTGCATGAACTGGAGCATGGCGGATTGTCCCAATACATCCTGCAGAACAACTCGGTCGGGGCGTACCTGGAGATAGCTCTTTCCGGCGATCATCTCCTGATTCTCAGGATCGTCCAGGTGGGAAAGCAGGATTTTATCGGCAAGGGTCAAGGGGCGATCCAGTATCTTGCGGACAATCCGAAGATTTTGATTCATGGTCTCATACACCTTCGAAACGAACCGGGGAGTGGAGTGAAGATCAGTCATAATTCATACCTCCTAAGATAATAATATTCGATCACCGCTAATCATACCTGCGGTCTGAAGTCAATACCTTCTCAATCATTTGAAAAAGATCAGCTGGAATAGCTGTTTCAAATTCCCGTATGCATTTCAACAAATCGATCGTTGACAGGTTGTTAACATAGAATTATTGAACATATGGCGGCTAACAAAAGTGGTAATACTCTTTTTTTCCAAGGGAGGCATAATGGGATTAACTGTAACAGAAAAATTAATATCAGCCGCACTGGTAGAAGGCGAGATGAAAAAGGGTCAGCGGATCGGGATTCAGGCAGACCAAACCTTGTCGCATGACGTGAACGGAATCATGTCTTACCTGGTGTTAGAGGCGATGGGTGTTGAAAAGGTCAAGGCGCAATTGTGTGTTCATTATATAGATCACAACATTAGTGTCCAATTAAGAATCGAATAATTTCAACTGGATATGGTTGCTAGTAATTTTATTTTTGTAGGCATCATCTGTGAGCGCCTGTAAAATGGGGATTTTCTCAAAAACTGTAACACTA
>Ga0126332_10000584_pt1 | contig 12796 bp, 9 predicted proteins | sample InaspJWI42metaG_FD_94482 | JGI IMG/M metagenome (GOLD analysis project Ga0126332, IMG submission 94482) | Marine gutless worms symbiont microbial communities from Oahu, Hawaii - Inanidrilus sp. 2 OAHU.JWI-42 metaG | ecosystem: Host-associated > Annelida > Digestive system > Unclassified | place...
ATCGTAATCAACTGCCATTTAAGCGTTTACGTCAATGTCGAAGAAAAAAATTAAGAAATCTTGCGTTTCACTGGCTGCAGCGCTAATAACTAGGATTGGATTTGGGCAACAGACCGTCAAGTTACAAACAAAAATTTTTGCTTTAATATAAAAAAAAAGAGCGAAGCGATACCGTGATCCTGTATCTGGTATCCTGAATCTGGCATCAAGCATTTAATAGATAGAATTTTAACTGATAGACCAACCCTGAATAACGGAACATTATTTTGACAACCACTATACACTCTTCGATTTCAACTCATCCTCAAAAGCACTTCTCTCTTGGATTTTATCTGGAATAAAATTACTTGGAAAGATATCTATCAAGTTAACAGGGGAAAAATATAAGGAGGAGAAATATGAAAAGAGTATTTAAATCATTTCTGATCTTAATTGTATTAGCATATTTTAGCCTGTCTGCCGTGTCCACGAGTGCCTGGGCCGGTGATGATCCTTCTATCAAAGGCGCTCTGCGAGAAGGAATCAAGGCCGGTATGAAATCATATATTGATAATAGAATGATAAACAGCACTTTTTATATTTACGATGCTGTCGAAGGAAAACTCATCCGACTCAAATTCCTCAAACTGCATGAGGGTATTGTGAACAAGGGAAACTTTTACGTCAGTTGTGCGGATTTTCGCGATGAACGCGGCCAAAAAGTGGATCTGGATTTTTTGGTTATACCCGATGGAGACAGCTTAAAAACGATCCAGGCGGTCGTTCATTCCATCGATGGAAAGAAAAGAAAATATCACCTTGAATCTTAGGGTTCGCGAAGAAATAATTTTACATTTTAGGGGGTCGAGGCGCCCGCGTGGCAAGGCGCGAGGAGGGCGAATAGCAAGCTATTTAACCGACGAGCAACGCAGCCAGGCGGGATGCATCAGCGTATAATATGTCCAGAGGAGATGCATCGGCTCACTAAAATGTGAAGTTATTTTTGAGCGAGCCCTTAGGGTTCGCGAAAAAATAATTTTACATATCCTGCCCGCTATTGAATCATTAAAAACGCGTACCGATCCATATTCTGGTCGAATTCGGTACGCACGTTGATAGGCAAGTCGAACCGGCGCGCCGTAGAAAACACGTCAACAGCCATGGCCTCCGGGGTGGGGCGAGCCTGTCCCGGTTCCTGGCAGGTCTCCCTCCGGCCGCTGCACTCTTTGCAAATACGGCACGGGGCCATGAAAAGTTGAAACGCCCGCTCGAACCCGGCCAGAAAAACCGCCCGCTCAAGCTTGACCAGCTTGGCGTTGATCTTTTTGGCCCAGGCGTGCCTGTCCTCGGGTTTATCCATTTTGCCTTCAAAATGAAAGATCACCGCTGTGTTGTATTCATTGAAAAAACGCTCGCTCTCTGCCACGGACAGGGTATTGGGCGGGCAAACCGCACATCGACCATACCCGCTGCAGCCGAACATGCATTTCATCCTCACCCACTGGGCCACGATGATCTTGGCGGGGTCGATCCACTTGTAGTCGCTGTAGCCGTGCTCTTTGATAAGTTGATCGAGGGTTTCTTGTTTTTCGGGTTCAAGGCGCATAGATAAAATACTCCTGATGGTTGAGATTTTTTAATCGGCATACTGGTCAGTGCACCGCTTTCCCTAAAGATTTTAGTACCCATTGTCGCATTCAGAAACCAACACTCCAATTTCACCCGTTCTCCCTTGCAGAACTATCTCTGGCTGTTGGCAGCGGGAATCATTTTCTTTGTAGTCGGCCGAACGCTGATCTATCGATGCTCCCAACTTCTGGGCGCGAATATCAGCAGTATTGTGATACGGATTTACGCCGGTTGCAAAACCCGTATGCTGACTGACTCGATAAGGTCTTTTGCCTTTTCGCGATAAGACAGCATATGGGGAGCCTGGAAGTGCGCCTTGAGCGCTTCAACACTCTCCCAGGCTTCAACGATCGATACCGCTTCATCGCCGGCTTTCTTATGAATTTCGATATCAGTCTCCATATCGATGGTCGGCGCATACACCAGGCAGCCCGCTTCGGCCTTTACATTGGAGACGTTACTTTTCAAGATTTCCAGATATTTGTCGCGACATCCCGGTTTCAACCTGACGGTTGCAATTACATGAATCATGCTCTACTCCTTTCGTGGTTTCCGGTTTTAAAACCCTCTTATATCGTTATATAACTTCTCTAAGCCCTTTTTAAAGGTTTCCTCCCGCTGCTTTGCCCAATAGGGACCGCTATTGGTGTCGGCCTGATAAAACCGGTCGAAAGATTTCTCCGCTACGGCTTCATGTTTTTCCAAACCATTTTTGACCAACCGTGCCATGTTTTCACGGATGTCCGCCAGATAACTTCCAAGTTTGTCTAAGATTTCTTTTCCGCCAATGTTGCCGTGTCCCGGCACAATCCGGTCGATCGGCAAACTTTCGATCCAATCCAGCGCCTGCAGCCAGTCATCGACATTTGCATCACGCATTCCGGGACAGGGAGATTCAATCACGATATCACCCGCAAAAACGACTTTCTCCTCCGGAATGTAAACGAGACTGCAGGCCGGCGTATGGCCGCCTAATCGACGGATCTCAAAGGTCAGCGGCGGCAGGTGGAGATGCAGGCTGTCGTCGAAACAAATCTGCGGCAGTGGAACAACCGCCGCTTCGATGGTGGCAGCTTCATCTAAATGGCCCTGGTCTCGCAGTGTTTCGGTAAATATCTTTTTGGAAAAGGAATCGCGGCCTTGGGTCCGCAAGATATGATCGTAAACCAGCTGAGGGGCAATGAAAGTAGTATTCTCGACAAAAGCGGCGCCGGTAACGTGATCGCCATGAAAATCCGTTGAGATCAGAAACTGAATGCCTTGGGGGCTTAGCGATTCCACTTCTTTCTGCCATTTGTGCGAGTCGGTCGGACGGACCGGACAATCCAGCAGCAGGATACCCTGCTCTGTAATTGCAGCCCCAACGTTGGCCCATAAAAAATCTGTCTCCACTAACAAATGGTCACTCAATCGAATCATTTTTTCCTACCCCCGGCTATGGAATGCATCCTCAATCATAACTCATGATCAAAGGGTCAGCTTCTCTGTCTATTTTGTCGTGACAAACAAGTTAAAGCAGCTCGTAAATATCGACGAAGGCACCGACAATGGACGCGTTGTCCAGATGGCCGACAAGTGTTTCCGGGTTGGTTGCACCCACATCCGGACCCAGCGCCAGATGAAAATGGGCGTAAGGTCGGGGTTTTTCCCAGGGTACGGATTGCGGAACCGCATTCGGCCGCTCAGATGGCCAGGTAAGGTTTCCAATCGCAAAAAATTCTCTTTTCTGCCCGAGTTCTCTTCTGTCCAGATCACCTTCCATGTTTTTAAAACCGGTTATCATGCGGCCTGCGCTCAAGGCGCCGATAACGAAAAGCGAAGCTTCCCGGATATCTTCTTTTTCAGCGAGCTTGTAAATCTCTTCGAAAAAGTCTTCGCCTTGCTTTAAACCGGCTCTGAAAACCCTGCCGATTTTCTTTTCCTCTACGTCCATTGAAATTCCTCTCTTTTGCACTGCGACACAAATTAAAGAATCCGGGCTCAGAGGACCCGGCTTTGATTTCATCCCAGAGGGGTGGCGTTTATTTATAGACGCCCAATGGAATGATGGAATGGTGGAATAATGGAATATTGGGTATAAAAACGGAAATTATCTTGATCTTAACCTCTTATTCAAAAAATTGATCTAAAAAAGATCTTATCCTTACGAACCCACTATTCCAACATTCCTTTATTCCATCACCCCAAGACATTCGTCTACGGCATAGCCAGTTGCCTCTGACCTGACCCAGAGTATCAGGATTTCTATGTTTGATTAAAAGAATAGATGATCGATTTATGAATGAACTCAGATCCTCACAATTTTATGCCGACGTCTTATCCCGTAAAGCCGATAGAATCTTTTCGGGAGTAATCGGCAGTTCCTTGATCCGGACACCAATGGCATTATATATCGCATTGGCTATTGCCGGGGCGGTCGGTGCCGCTGCGGGTTCACCGATCCCTTTGGCGCCGAAAGGTCCCTCCTTTTGCACAGACTCAACCAGGATGGTAACAATTTCCGGCAGTTCCTGCATAGTCGCCACTTTATAGTCTGACAGGGTATCGTTCAGAATGCGCCCGTTATCCATTTTAAACTCTTCATAAAGCGTATTGGAAAGCCCCATAATAACCGCGCCTTCAATCTGCTGTTCACATCCCAAAGGGTTGATGGCCTTGCCCACATCATGCGCAGCGGCAACCCTGATCACTTTGACGATGCCGGTTTCAACATCAACTTCTACTTCAGCGGCATGGGTAGCGAATTTCCAGAAAATGCTGCTCATTTTCTCGACTCCAGGTGACGCTTTCAGCAGGGGCGACCCTTCCGGTGAGTATTGTCCTTCAGCCAAAATGGTGCCCCCCCGACCGCCATACTTTTTGGTCATAATATCCTTGATGGTAAACTGATGGTTGCCTTTATTGTCCACAAATTGCCCGTCTATCAGATCAAGACGGTCGACACTCGTCTCCAGAACTTCAGACGCAAGCGCTAGTATTTTCTGCCGGGCCTTTTGGCCTGCCATACGAACTGCATTGCCCATATGAAAAGTCGTCCTGCTTGACGTAACTCCAAAGTCGTATGGCGAATATGAAGTATCCGAATGGGGAACGGATATGGCTGCGACCGGTACACCGATACTGTCGGCTGCGATTTGAGCCAGAACTGTTTTTTGGCCTGCCCCGACTTCGACCGAGCTGCAGATAACCGCCACACTGCCATCATGATGCACTTTTATAAAGCAGCTGGAATTCGACGGCGTTGCCGTTCCTTTGATGGTTGTGGCAAATCCCTTGCCCCGTCGTATAGCTCCTTCCGGTGTGTTTTCAGTTTCATTCCAGCGGATTTCGGCGCAGGCTTTTTCCAGGGTATCTTTCAAACCGACACCCTGCAGAACCTGCCCGTTGATATATTTATCTCCTTCCATGTAAATATTCTTCAAACGAATCTCCAAAGGATCCATCCCAAGTTTTTCGGCAATGATATCCATCTGAGATTCACATGCCATGGTTACCTGAGTGGTTCCATACCCCCGATAGGCGCCGCTGATTTCCTTATTGGTATAGACCAATTGAGAATGCAGTTCCAGATGAGGTATCCGATAGGGACCAAAGATCGTAAGAGTACCCCGCACCGCCACATCCGGCGCTTTGGAGCTATAGGCCCCGTTGTCCCACAGTAATTCCGCTTGTCGGGCGATAAGCGTTCCGTCTTTCTTTACGCCGGTGGTCAGCTTGATAAAAGCGGCGATCCGGGTTTGTGACGCGCAAAGTTCCTCCTCCCTGGAGAAAACCACCTTGACCGGCCTTCCTTTTGCAAATTTAGCCAGAGCAATGGCGACGGCTTCCGCGACCAGATTTCCCTTGCCGCCGAACCCTCCGCCGGAATAAGGAGATATTATCCGGACTTTGTTCTCGAGAATATTCAACGCATCACTGATCTCTTTGGCCCTCCGATGAGGCCCGTCTGTCGGTGACCAAACGCTTACCCCCCCATCTTCTTCACAAAACTGGGCAATCCCGACATGCGTCTCCATAGGGGTGTGCGCAACCGCATGGATATAAAATTCGTCTTCAAAGATTTCATCGGAATCCGCAAATCCTTTGTTAATGTCTCCGAGAGCGTATTTCCTGACGGTACAGATATTGGTCCCGGGAATCGTGTTATAAAACTTCGAGCCGTGGTAGGATGCCATATCCGCATGGATGATAATTGCCTCTTCCCTGATGGCTTCGCGCGGATCAAAAATGGCCGGAAGCTTATTGTATTTTACGATTATTTTTTCAACAGCCTCCTGTGCCGCAGCTTCAGAATCGGCGGCAACAGCTGCGACCGGCTCACCGATATAACGGACCCTGTCAATGGCCAGAAACGGCTGATCTTTGATCATGGTTCCGAAAATAAACGGAAACTTTTTGCCGGTCACGACCGCCTTTACACCGGGAATTTTCCAGGCCTCGGATGTTACCAGGTCAACAATATCGGCATGCGCCAGAGGACTTCTAAGGACGGCCCCATGTAGCATTCCGGGAAGCTCAATATCACCGCAGTAGACCGCCTTTCCGGTAACCTTGTCTAAAGCGTCTATTCTTGGAACCGGTTTACCAACATGTGTATTCATTTTTCATAGAACCTGAAAGCGCCTTAAGCAATTTCGATAATGATACGCAAAGCATCCGGTACCTTATCTTCAAAAACCTTAAAAGCGGCGGCGGTCTCTTCAAGCGGAAAGCGATGCGTTATCATCGGCAATATTTGGAGTTTTTTCTCTTCCAGCATATGCCTGCCCGGTGAACCTTGATGAGCACATCTTTCTCGCCGATCTCGGGCATGGGCACATCTTCGATCACAATTTCACCCGGTTTATAAACACGCGCTGCTTTCAACAAACACCTCTTTTCATATTGAACCTAGGACTAGCCTTTAAGAACCTTGTCGACAATCACTCTAAATTCATCGTCTGTTAGGGTGCTCTTTTTTTCGATGCCTTTAGATTTAACCATCCGGAGCATTTCAACAATCTGATCTTCCGTTGCTGAAAGTCCCAACTCATCAAGTTTAACCTGGATTGAAGGCTTGCCGCTTTTCTTGCCCAACACCATCTTAAATTTCTGCCCGACGAATTCCGGTTTGATGGGAAACACCACCGTGGGATGCTCTAAAACAACATTCATTCCCAAACCGATTTCACGGCAAAACGGCACCCGTCCCACGACCGGTTTGTTCTGGGCCAGCTGAACGCCGGAAAGCTTTTGAATCAATTGCGCCGTTTCATAAAGCTTTTCATATTTAATGTTAGTCTCCACTCCGTAAAGTGCTTTCAAACAAACCGCAACTTCCTCCAGGGCTGCGTTACCGCAACGTTCACCCAGTCCGTTTGCGCAGACATGAACCACTTCAGCCCCGTTTTCGACCGCCGATAATGTACCGGCAACACCTAGACCGAAATCGTTGTGCGTATGCACTTCGACCGGTATCTTAACGAGATCTTTCACTTTTCTCACCAGCGCGCCGATGGCGGAAGGTAAAGCAACACCGGTGGTATCGATTACCGAAATGGAATCCGGTTCACTCTTCTCCATGACTTCAGACAGGAGCCGTTCCAGAAATGAGAATTTTGCCCGCGTGGTGTCGTAAGGGAAAAAATTCACGAAGAGGCCATTGTCCTTTGCATATTTAATCGCTGTGACTGAGCGTTCGATTACCTGCTCCTCCGTCCAGCCCATCTGGTATTTTATGCGTGCTTCCCCGGAAGGGACTTCCAGAACAACCCCCCAGACACCGCATTCGAGTGCATTGTCTAGATCTTTAGGCATCGCCCTTGAAAAGACCAGCACTTTGGCCGGGAGCTTCAAGGAAACGATTTCCTTTATAGCCTCGGCATCTTCTTCGGAAACCGCGGGCATTCCCGCTTCAATCCGATCCACGCCGAGCTCCGAAAGCTTTTGCGCAATTTCAACTTTTTCGTGTTTGCGAAAGACAACGCCGGGGGTCTGTTCACCGTCCCTGAGGGTGGCATCGTGGAATTGCACTTTCGATGGTAATGAAAAGTCCTTCCTGATGTCTTCCCAGTAATTCACCTCACTTGTCAGCCAATTTTCTGTTTCCCAAGGTCTATTCTGCATTCTGCCTTCTCCTTTCACATGCGGCCGTGTCGTGCCTCAGTCAAACACTTCCGGATTATTCAAAAATTGCGGTTTTCTCCCCTCAAGAGCATCGACGATATTACGAACACAAATCATGCCGGTTTCAATCAACGCTTCGTGGGTATACATGCCCATATGCGGTGTGGCAATCAGGTTTTTTATCTCCAGCAAAGGATTCCCTTTGGGGGGTTCCTGTGAAAACACATCTGCAGCGGCCCCGCCGATCTGCTTTTGATTTAAGGCTTCCAACAGGGCTTCCTCGTCGACGACACCCCCCCGGGCGACATTGACTAAAAAGGCACTCTGTTTCATCAGGCCGAGTTCCCTGGCACCGATTAAATGGCGGGTACTTTCGGTCAATGGCACATGCAGGGATATGAAGTCCGATTTTGCAAGAACCTCATCCAGCGGCAGATACTTGGCGCCGGTTTTTTCGGCAAACTCACGATCTTCAACCACATCGTAAACCAACACCTCCATATCGAATCCCATGGCTCTCCGGGCCACCCTCTTACCGATCTGCCCGACCCCTATGATACCCAGTGTTTTTTTATTGAACTGGGTGCCGATAAGTCGCGGCCATTCACCCGCTTTGACGGAACTATCTGCAAAAGGTATCTGTCGGGCCAATGCCAGAAATAGGCCGATGGTAAGATCCGCAACTGCATCGCTATTGGCTCCCGGTGCACTGGTCACAACGATTCCCTTCCCAGTAGCTGCCGCCATATCGATATTGTCCACCCCGGCACCATGTTTGGCAATCACTTTAAGGTTGGTAGCGGCCTGGATCACCCGGTCGGTTATTTGCTCGACAGCGACAATCATTGCATCACTCTCAGAAGCACATTCAAGGAGTTCGGTCTCACTCAATTTCTTTCCTTGCGGAATCAATTTCAACTCACAGCCATGCGCTTTAAGATAATCCACCGGCTCCTGAACATAAAAGCCGAAGGTAGGAGATGTCGATACAATTTTAAAAGCCATAATACCTCCTGAAGAAAGTTAAATCACAACATGGCTATGGTTCGTGAAGTCACGATTTCATCGTTCATTGTTCTTGGATCGTCGGTGGTATTTGCGATATGTCTTTCCACGAACCAAAACTTCACTCTCCTTATCCGGTGACTACAGCTTCCGGTTTCTTACTTCGGTGCCATATCTTCAAGGCAACCAATGGCAATAAGATAACAACAGTTATTACCAGTCCTATTCCCTTTATGTGTAACCAAGGCAATCCCATTAGAACCCCGGCACAAATGAGGATAGCCCTCAACACATAGCTGTAGTACGTGTAACCCCCGATCGACCATCTTCCCAATCCGGGCCATAGATTACCCAGACCGAGCATATATCCCTCTAACGCTGCTGCGATAACAAAAATGCCTAGCGTAGTTGTAACAAATGCTAATAAAATTGCTGAAGGTTTACCGATGAGTAATAGCCCGGGATCGAGCACGAAGAGGAATGGCAAAAGATATTTAACACCGCCTAAGCGGGCAGCGGTCACCCCCACTTTCATGGCTGAAGTTTTGGCCAAAACGGCTGCTGGAAATGCAGCCATAGCGATGGGAGGCGTAATGTAGGACAGCATTCCCACATACAGGCAAAACATGTGCGCACTCAGTTGCGGGATTCCGGCCATGACCAGGGCGGGTGCCAGGACGACGGCAAGAAAGATGTAAACAGCGAGCAGGGTCATGCCCATTCCCATAATGAGGCCTGCCACTGCCGCAAGAATGAGCAATAGTGCCAGGTTCCCTTGTGAAAAATTCATCAACTCCCTCGCGAATGAGACACCGATGCCTGTTAGCGAAAAGACCCCGACAAGCATTCCGACCCCTCCAATAACAACCACCAAGTCGATTAACGTGCCTGCAGAGTTGTCCAGAAACTGAAGAAATTTCGGCCAGGTAAATCTTGTCTCCTTACGGATTTGAGCCAAAATCAGGATGCATGCGGATCCGGCGAATGCGGATACGCCGATCATCCGTTCCCAGAACAAATAATAAATCAATACCGCTGCGCCCGGAAGATAAAACCAGCCGGTCTTTAGGGTTTGCAACGTGGATGGTAGATCTTCTCTTCTTTGCCCCTTAAGTCCATGCTTTACTGCGTAACCGTCTATCTGGATGTATAGACCAAAATAGTATAAGAATGCCGGTACGGCGGCTGCAATGGCCACAGTAGAATAGGGTACATTCAGAAAGGATGCCATAATAAAGGCTGCGATCCCCATGATGGGAGGTGTAAATGTACCGGCAGTCGAAGCACAAACCTCAACCGCACCGGCAACATGCGACTCGAATCCCGCTTTTTTCATGGCAGGAATAGTAACAGCCCCCGTGGTCAAGACATTCACCATTGGCTGGCCGTTGATAGACGCAAACAAAGCGCTGGCCACTACGGCCACCTTGGATGTCCCTCCTCGCATACGCCCCACCAATGATAGTGCAAGATTCAGGAAGAACTCGCCACCCCCGGTCTCGACAACCACGATGCCAAACAAAATAAAGCCCAGTACAACCCCAATGTACGTTCTCAATAGAAGCCCAATGGCACTCTGCCGGCTTAATATGTGGAACATTGCCGTCACATCAAACGAGCGTCCGATACCTTCCAAGAATCCAGGCATATGCGCCGCGATCAGCGGGTAAAAAGACACGGCCGTAATGACTGAAAATAATATCGGGCCAAAGATCCGTCTGATCGCTTCCAACAGTAGCAACCACGCTATCGCCGCCATTATCTTTGCCTCGAGGGGGGCGAAACGTGACCAGCCTTTGACAATAACATCCTGCCCGTGCCATGCAAAATACGCGAACATGAAAAAAATCAAAAAAAACAGACCGACATCTACCCAAAATAACCTTGACGCCCAGGGTTCTCTCAGGCCCGGCTTTATCGGGTATTTAAGAAAGGAAGCTGAAAGGAGAAGCCCGAAAACAATGTAGTACAGAGAAAATTCATATAAGTGGTAGCCGACGAAGAATCGCAAATTAAATACCGTATTTAGTCCCAGGAATACGACGATAACCCCGAAAACAATTATTATCGCGCGCCAGACACCTTTTAGAGTTCGGTACTTCGTTACGCTCTGCTTATCCACTTTATCATGCGTTTGTTCGGCACTCATATCTTTCAGTCGATCCTCTACCATGTTTCAATGTCTCCCTATCTTAGCACTTGATTCCTCCATCAACTAGTGTTGCCCGCACAATCAAATCTGCCACTTCCCATCTTCGAGTTTATACCGCGTATCATAATGAAACTCCCCGTCGCAAGCGGCGGGGTATCAAGCGTAATTGCGTCGTAGCAACCCATCTTCGCTCTTGCGAGCTTCCGACTTCGACGGGACAGGTCGACGCGGTTCGCCTTGCCATCTTGTCAGGCCGTAGCTTACAGCGAAGGCTGATCATCCCTGCAGTCCCGCTGAAAGCGGGACAGAGTATTCTGGCGAAGACGAACAATGTTCCGCATTTCGGAATTGAGGCATCAGTGGTTGTAGAAAAACGTTTGAATACCCCAACGTTTTTTGACAACCACCATAAGCCCGCGCTTGAATATTTGGCGTTTTTACTGGCTAGACCACTACGCCAAACGACCGATACGATAGGTTTTTTGAGGAGTTCATTAAATGAGCTTACTTCTACCTTTCGCCTTAGATACCGGGCTCCAGTGAAATCCGTTACAACATAATTTGGATGAAGAGGAATTACGCCAGGAACCAAAGTTACCTTATTTGCTGATACCGCCCCTTAGCAGGTAACTCCTCTCTCCACCCAATAGTAAAGTCACCCTTTCGTTTGGTTATAAGTTTATCGATACCCTTGCATTTAGGCCATTTATTGAAATTACATCATGTTTGCACATGATTTATGCCATAGCCAGATTGAATATTTTAGGAATACTACCCGTCGAGAGCCTCAGGGTCGAACGATCGATTTAGATAGAAAAGACAGAGCGAAGCGATACCATAAATCTTTCCGCCTCCGGCGGATCCGGCTTAGGACAAATGCTAAACGCAATTCCTCACCAATCTCTATTTTCCATACTTAGTCTTGTACTTTTCCATCCAGTACTTCGGAAAAGCTTTTGCTTTAATACCCTCTTTCTGACTCTGTTCAACCACCTCATCCCAATAGGCACGGAGTTCCTTCTGGTGCTGGATACGCTCTTGGTTCATTTTTTCACGCTCCGGAGTCCATTGCCCGATCTCTTTGTAATACCGGACAGCTCCCCTGTGCATTGGCGTGATGCCCCCCTCCCAGAGGCTCCAGTGCTTTTCCATCGTCCAATCTTTTTTCAGGGAAGCGTGTTTTGCCTCCCACGAAGATCGCGTTTCGATCAGGGCTCTGGTGATCCAGTAAATGGTGTCTTCGTCCGTCTTGTCATAGGCTATAATTTCCGGATAGGCATTGGTCAATATTTCAGCCGGGTCTTCCTTTGACATTCCCGGACCATCGGTTCTCGATTTGGGCATATGAACGGGCACCACTTTCTGAGCCCGTTTCCAGCCATCTTTATCGCCAGCCGGCATGTCCAGCCAGCGGATGCCGCCTGGCATTGAGGCCATTTCTATCGCGACGCTGGATGCTGAGTTCATGAAAGCGGTATCAATGTGCCCATCTCTTATTGCTCGATAACCCTCACCGGGACTGGACACCTTAACAGGTTTCACATCATCCCAGGTCAGGCCAAAAAAGGCCAGGATCGACTCATTAATGAGGGTAGGGTATGGCGAACCCGTGTAGATCGCTACCGTCTTACCCTTTAAATCATAGCCGGTTTTTATTTTAGAATTCCCCTTTACGGGAAACCCCATTCCAACATGCTCCGGGAGATAAACCTCCCGGATGGGTTGAGGGCCCCATTCGATGCTGGCATAAGAGCTTAAGCCCTCCTGGATCAACCAACAAGACCCTGCAGTATGGATGGTGGTCGCCGTTTCCCCGGTACGAGGCATCATGGTTCTGGCCAGATCGACGCCGGAAGGTATCGATCGCCATTTGATCTCCGGGTACTTCGAAACCAGGGACTCAGTTATCAAGGCCAGCAACCGATA
>Ga0126332_10000585_pt1 | contig 12792 bp, 13 predicted proteins | sample InaspJWI42metaG_FD_94482 | JGI IMG/M metagenome (GOLD analysis project Ga0126332, IMG submission 94482) | Marine gutless worms symbiont microbial communities from Oahu, Hawaii - Inanidrilus sp. 2 OAHU.JWI-42 metaG | ecosystem: Host-associated > Annelida > Digestive system > Unclassified...
GGGAAGGATTTGCAGAAAAGGAAAGTTTTAAGCCTGGAGTGAAAGAGTGAAGGGGTGATGGATGACGAGAGTGGTGAGTCGATGGAACCAATGGAGGAAGTGCTGCTCATAGAACTGGGTGAGGCAGAATTGGAGAGATTAGTGCGTGGTTGACGGAGGGGAGCCGGGAGTTGATTCCAGAGACTAGGGGAAGCATACTGGAAGGAACGATGCAGAATAACTAATTTCTAAACTAGAATGTTGAAAAAGCATGACAATTCCCCGCAAAAACGACGTTGTCGTTAAACACTGAGCATCGTCTTGTCGTCTTATCTTAATCGTCATAACATCACATAGAGTAAACGGACGCAACCCATTAGCTTATACAGGGTGGGTGGCGCAAAATAAAGGGGGCATCCCGCCTCACGCAACAAACACTTTGAAAACTCCATGATCGAATTGAGTGGAAGTTGGTGAACTTCTGCAATATTATATGCTGACCAGTCATTAATTTTTTTGTTTAAAAATTTCATCGCGCTGTGGCGCCACCTAGCGAAACACAGTAACTGTGTGATGCTCAAAATTCTATTTGTACAATGTGAATAACGACAACATTGCAATGAAATTCACAGGGAATAAAATTACAGCCAGTCTACAAATTTTGGGAAGTCGCAGATTATCAAGTTAGTTATTTAAATACATGTTCGATATGGCCTCCATTCTGCTGCACCACGCACTCTAGGTCAACTTAGCCTTGCATCCCTCCAGGGTCGCTTAATCGAGTACCAGCTTCGGCTGGGGTGAGGGCGGGAATGTCACCTCTGTTGTAGACCAGCCAGTTGTTGACGCCATTGTGACGTCATCAAAGCAGACTATAACGAGCAAGTAAGCAAGAACATATTTGCAATACTTCCACTCTCGGTCATGGAGTTTTTAAGGTGTTTGCGGTGAAGCTGGACGTCCTCACTTATTTTGCACCACTCTGTATATTTAAGAATTTTTTTAAAAATAGCTGTATTATTACACAATATAGCATGGTTAAAATGGTCGAGCGTTCATCTGTTTGCTTACCTGTCCGTCCGTCCGTCTGTCCCATCGATCGAGAGCAACAGCGGCGTGCGGCGGGTTTGCTGCTGAGCGCCCCGCGAATGGGAGATATCGACTGATTGCTGCACGGAGCGCCTGCAGCAGGTGCGCCGTGCTGTGGGCCCTGTGCAGCAGGTGTCAGCGCTCAACAGCAACGGCGCCGCAGCACGGTGCTCAGCAGCAAATACGAGCAGCGTTATGTTCACAGACGACGTAGGAGGCTAAACGCAGACACAGACTTATTTTGTCTACGTGGTAGTGGAAATCAGAAAGCGTTAACCGCTAACGCACGGTTAATAAAATATTTTTGTGCATTAGCACTAATTACAACACTGAACAGTCATCAAGGGGCAGAGACGATTCAAACTGTTTGGCCATGTTACCCGAGCTGACCAAGCTGAAGATCACAACCGTGCACTGCGAGCATCTCTCAACCCACCTAGTAACTGGAGACGGCCGAGAGGACGCCTTCGTCAGACCTGGCACTGGCAGTGAACTATCAGCGATGATCTCAAAAAGTCTCAACCTCGGTCTACATTTAGCCATCTGACAAGTACAAGATCGTTCTTCATGGCGGAAGATCTGGGAAACAGCTGTGTTCACACAGTGGGCGCGCCATCCACTGATGATGACGATAAGCACTGAAAACTACTTAAGCCAACACACATACTCTGATGATATTTTATTATTACATTTGTACGCGTTTTACTGTGAGTTCTTGACACATTGTAAAGCAATGCATTCTCGGCTACTTTCACGGTTCACGCCTTCGTCGTTCATTTGTTGAAGCGTGTGGGCTGACGTCAAACAACCGGAGCTGCGTGTCGCCAGTCGCCACCAATGTGGTCATCACCCCGTCTCACGGGCCGGGCCTCTATAGTTATCAGTGGTGCTAATACCCACTCTTTAGACTAGCTTTTACTTCTCAATCACTTCTGACTTTCCGATATGTGCTCTTATGTACTATCGTAATGCGCTTATGTTTACACTGTAATAGGTGCACGCACGGGTAAGACTGGGGAGTGGCATGGACATATGAGGCAGAAATTTGTATTATGGGCCTTATAGAACAAGCCAGGTATATGGGAATCTGGAACCTACTATATGCAGGCTAAACTGTAAAGGTAAACCAATCACAAACACTCAATCCGAACACTAAACGAGAAAGTGTCTCAACTCACCAAGCTTATGGTATACTTTCTCAAATATCTCCTGGCACGACTGGGGGCTTAAGCCTCCAATCCACTAGTGGCTAAGACCACAGCATAAAATTACAGTTTGAGATTTGGCACAGCATGGCCAATCACCAATGTAGTTTCGCCATGTCAAGAAAGATCTTTCACCAAGATGGGGATATTTGGCCTAAACTGTTATAAATTACAATAGGCCTACTTCAAAATAAACCACAAAGGACTATCTACATATGCATGTGACACAAGCTGGCATTACATTTAGTTGACGTTCTGTTCTTTGTTGAACTACTCTGGTAAAATAACAAAACTTGTGGACTACTTTGCAGCACAAGAATCGTTCCCAGAAGCAACTGTCTCAGAAAAGATGGCATTAAATGCACTCAAAGGGTTTATTGGTAAAAATGGCATGGCACAAGGCTACATAACAAAAACAATGTAATATCACACAACAATAGGATAAATATACCCAGAGGTCAAAAACGTAACATAAAGTGTGCATGACTGGCAACGTATACCATATGAAAACTGACTACTGCTGTACGACATGCATGTACCATAACCACATTAGTTGACAAAACTGATTGGATCACTTGACAAGTGAAGAATGTCAAATCAATTTTCAACGTTCTGTATCAACTGCACGGATTTGCAGGTGCATGTGCATTATGCTATTAGACAGACAAAGATGTGTGCACAAATGAAATTAAACTGTGCACAAAAAGAAACCTATAACAACAAATTATTGCATTATACTGACACTTTGATATTCGATATATAAACACTGTATTCTTGACATATAACAATGAGCACAACACCTGAATATTTGTACACCAAAAAATGCATTGTTTGAAGATGACATGATACATTTTCTCCACAGTCAGCTCTAAGCCAAAATTAGTGAAAATGAAAAAAAATATACAGCATAGGATTTTTTTGCAGTTTTGCACACAATGATCAGCACAATAATGGGAAAATTACAAGCGATAAACATAAAATACAACCACCACCAATGCACTTCAGCATACATAGCCCAGCATAGTCACAACTATTGCTTTACTAACACTACACAGTGTCTCAGATTTTCGAAGGGTTCTTTCACTCTAAGACTCTCAAGACACTTTCAGGCGTTATAAAAATTTACTCCTCATCTTAAACTTGTCTGTTTTTTTTCATAAGAAACTTAAAAATTACAACTGCTGTCAATTTCAGTGGTATCTTTGCATGTGAGACCTCAGAATTCGGTATAAAAGTTAGATATTTGGTAACTGAACATGTCTATCACAAACACACAGGCAGTTTCTTTAGAAACCTGTCAGTGAAGAAAGTTTAACAATCAATCCACATTTGCTGACGCTATGACCAAAAGTCACATGTTTTTTTTCTGAGACATGGTGTGCAATATTTGCAAAATTTCTTCTTCTCTGACCAGAAATTACACCTGACAGTGACACCTGAGTAAAATGAACAATGTCCATCTAATCAAAAATGACGACATTTAGTGGAAAACAGTGAACAGTAATTTAGCAAAAACACAATTACACTAAACAAACCACCACAACGACCCATAAAGAGCCAATAAGAACTAAGTATGACATCAGCACAATCTGCCAGTTAAAACTATTCAACTGATAACGAAAAACTAAATCTAAAAACAACATAACAGTTCCGAGGCTGTAACCACAGTCTATGTCAAAAACACTCATAATGTTCCTAAAATGTTCCTAAAATAAATTACCACCATATCTGCTAAAACTTCTAATAAACAAAGTTATCATTATGTACAACACATAATTTCTGATACACCTAAACTTTGATGTACATAATAACAAAACTTTAAATGTTAAAATAACCTTTTCAAATGTTCAAAATAATCTTCATAATAACACAATTGCCCTAAAAATGCTAATGATTGATAACCTAGATTCTGCACGTTCCAGTCAACAACATGATATTTACATATACACATAGGATCAATCTGTAGTTGGTGATAATGTATAGCACATTAGCCTATGTGGGTGGAACAAAAATTTAATTCTATAAATAACTACGACTATCTTTAATTCCAACTCATATATTATAGCAATATGATTGATGTCCTTAGTTCATTAGAAAATCAGTGACTTTGCTTATTAAAATGTTTAAAATCATCAGAAGCAAAAACAACTACTGTAAATGTTTCATTTTTCATTTCTTTTAAACAAAAACTACATTTAAATTTCACCAGTGCACAAAGATAGATCAATAACATAACACCTTTCATCTAAACTTGTGGTGTTTGTGTGAATAAAAAAGCAAGCACTTAAGGTCCAATTTATACACCATCTTAAAACTTATATTAACTTAATTTTTAAACACAATCATATTCCATCAGTCACAAAATCCATACAATAATAAATTTTACAAAAATTAAAAATATATGATTGAAGATTCTTTGTAAATTACAGCTGAGATGACTGAAGACCGACTTGTAAATGAAACACTTAGAAAATACAATGTGAAAGCTGTCCACTGCATGTCTAGCAATAAATGCTGACAGAAAATGTGCACAACATCAAAGAAACTAAATAAACATTCAAGAAATGAACACTCAATAACGTGACAAATGCAACCTGTATATGTGTATTTTACTTTCTTAACATGGGGCGACATTACACATCATTTCCTTATTATCAGTTCACTATTCATTTACCGGTGACCACTATTTTTTGTCGCATGACCATTGACCAACTATAACCTGCTCTACTGATTGGTCAAAATATGGTCATGTCACATTCATTAATACTGAATGTTCTACAATAATCCCTGCCTACTGCAATAAACGTCAAGCAATGTCCATCATTTACAAAATGACAAATGGTAAAACTTACATAGACATTCACATGGTGTTGAAACATAACTCACAAAGCAACACTACTAACAAAAGACTGCTATGAAACAATGCCATGACCTGACATTATAGAAAAGTATGAACCAAAACAAACACATTTAACCCCACATTTTTCACACTCTCCAGAATGTTGCGAAAGAAAAATACAAAAATCATTGCAAAAATTGCAGTTAAAATCGTGGCAACTAAGTTGCCTCTTGCATTATAAAATTAATCATAGTACATCAAAATTATGATAATTGTTTAGTGTGTGCAAAAGCACAGAAATTTTAAACTGCCATATAGTGCAAAATGTATATGTAATAAGCTGCTTACTGTTTAGTGGTAATTATCTACCACATAAAAATATAATATTTCTTTTATTATATGACTTGATTGTTCTATTTTTGCAGTCAACTTTAAACAATGTCAGAAGCACAAAAAAGCAAATGATGGCATTTTCGTGAAAAATTCAATTATAACAACATTATTCAGAAGGGTGTAATTGGTGCATCACCATTAACTCAACATGGCAAAACACAAAGTTTCTGTGTTTTGCAAAAAAACTATTTATATACATGTAAATTATATGCACACTGTTCAAGAAACATCCACAGAATGAGGTAAGTGGTTGAAACATTACCACAAAAATACAAGATGAGCACTGTACAACTGGCTGCTTACCACCACTATTACTGTCAGTTCTTGTACAACCAACCTTCTTTTTACGAGTTACTCCAGACAGAGATGAGTCCCCCACAATGGGGGATAAATGGAGCATGGTTTCTACAAGCCATTTCACTCAACCAGTGACGTCAAAGCACTGAAGGGAATTCAATCAAAGCACAGCACAGTAATAAGCAAATGCTGTGATGGAAAAAAGCAATGTAAACGGGTCATGATTATGACACTAGCTGAAGCTCATTCTACAGACTGGATAGAGAATGCTGACTTGTTTCTGTATGCCATAACTCAGGTCACAGCTTCTTAACAGGCCTTATGCTATCTGCACATTTCACAGCATTTGCTATGTAACAAAAACAAAAACAGAGATGTTTCACTGAAAATGCCACATTACTCACAGCATGTGTTAAATTCAAACAGCATCTTTTAAAGTGTAAAATCTCAGGATTTATCCACAATAAAATAGCTGGCTAAATCTCACACATATCACTTCACTAACTGAAATCATTTGTTAATTATTTTGATATTATAACTGTCATAGCCCATTTTACAAATGTTAAATAGTTTACTCTGAAAAAAACCCCAAAAGTTAGTAAATTTCAACAAACTTTAGGGAAACTGTTTTTTCTTTCTCAGAAAAAAGCATGCTTGAATAAGCAGCTATATTAAAAACACCAGAAAACCAGGGGCCCGATTTACAAAATATCTTACGACAATCTTACGATTATCTTATGATAATGTCAAAGTTACGATCGACTTACAACAGACGTCTAATTTACAAAACATCCTACGAAGGGTGCAAGGCTTTTCTTAGGTACGATTCACTTGCAAACTTGTATGATCGTCCGAGACAGTGTTCGCAAATTAGCTTACGATATTCCTAAAAGAAATCTGAGCACTTTTTAAGTCACTATCGTAAGTCGATCTTACGATAAACTTACGATAAACTTATGATAAATCGTAAGATATTTAGTAAATCGGGCCCCAGCACTGCTGATAATAATTACAAATTGAGTAATTTCTTGCTGACAAAAATAAACACATCACATTGACACTAGTAGTCAGGAACTGTTAGGAAGTTTGTTAGGCATGAATGAATTAATCAGCAAACTTTTATTTTGTCCAAAAACTACTGAAGCAACTATGGATTTGTCACCTTACATACCCAGCACAGTGTACACAAACAATGAACAATATTATCCACAATAGCATATTATTACTAAACAACACCAAGCACTATACCCTGTTCCTTCGTAATTCATAGAAACACACATTTCAGCAGTATGTCCAATTTTGCCAGGGCAATAAAATACTCGTATGTACAAACTGGAGTCAAAGCAAAATACACAACAGTTATTTAACTGAATAAATTATAAACTTACATCAGTTATAAGTATCATACAAATGTGCATGTGTGTTACTTGGATTATAAACTTGTTCCTTCCTGACAATGGAGACAAATATCAGAGACATAAAAATGAAAGGTGACATGAAATAATAAACTTGCTTACTAGGTGTGAATGAAACAAAGCAGATACCAGTGCCAAACTCAAGTTGGTTATGGACCATCCCTAAATTACAGGCCGTGAAATGAGTTTTATGCACAGTATAGGGATTGAAGTTAAAAAACAACAACATAATGGTGCCACAGTGAAAAAATGATGCCACAATGAATAAACATCTTTTAAACTAAAAACTATGATAAAATGAAGTCAATGAATAAAACATTATCAACAAAGGCCTGCTTAACACACACACCCTTGTATATAAACAGTCTCTGAGCGCCATCAGCTTGTCACGACAATGGTGGTGACAAGAGATGCAATTTAATACATCAACAATACAAACAAACAAGAAATGCCAACAACAGTTGTGCTCTCAGACTCTACTGGCAGATACACAGTAGATGTTGATGTACACTGCACATATATGGGTGATCAAAGATACACTATAACAGATATCAACCAACAAAGATGGGCAGTCGCAGATGCATTCGAAGTACAGCAGAGCAAATGAGAAGCAAATCAAAGAACAGCTAAAGCAACGCATTCTTAAAGATTTTTGGCAATTTCATTTATATAAGGGTAGGATCAAAAAGTAAACCGTCTTTTATAAATACAAAAAACATTAGTTTTTAACATATTCACCAATAAAAGCATTAGCTAAATTATTTGGATGGCTAGAATGTTACAAATACCAGAATTTAGTTACTAAACAAACAGACGCATTATAAACTTTTATTTGATTCGATTTTGATCTTTTACTATAGAGTGCAAAAATTGGCTCTGCCTTAAAAATCATAAATTTTTGACAGCAAATTCCATCAGTATTTTCTTAGACCTCACTGTTTTTTTTCTTTTCTTGAGTTTTCAATTAGAGTTTATCAGTGTCTTAGACTGACAATGTCCGGTGCTTCAACTGATTTACACTGGCTATGCCACTGAAATGCTGCCATTGCGAGAGATTTAACATAGAACTAAAATACGATACATGCAGGAGGTATAACATCAAGAGATGGACAATGGACACAATCAGTGCACCTCCGAATGTAACACAGAACGGCATGGAATAATATGGCCATTGACTAGGCCATTTTTGCGGCTGCCCAGCGAACTTCCGCTACTGTCTTTACTCTCCGAGTCCATAACACCATGGGCATCACTCCGACATGATGCCGCAGTTTCTCGGGAATCTTGTTGACTGTTCCAATGCTGTAACCTTTCGTGGTCATCAGCCTGTAAAGACGGCTGCATACTGTTTACTAATGTTGCATTCAACAGACCCGACAACTCAATGAGTTCAGCAGTCCGCGGATTCCGATCCGTGGAAGAACGTCCAACAAAACCAGATGACTGCAGTTCGTTTTGAGCTGATAAGTTCTGTGGATTGGAAACTTTACTGTTAGTTGCTGAACCACTTGGCTCTGGTCTCGGCTGTCTAGAAGATGCAGCTTGAAATGGAACTGTTTCGTTCACATCTTCTGCAGATACAATCTCCCGCCCGTCTGCCGAGCCACTGTCATTGACAGCATCGCCATTGTCTGGCTCGTGGTTGAAATAGTACGAGACATTATGAAATTCGTCCGAGAGGTCGGCAGCAAGCTGGTCCAGCAGCTGGATGAATGACGGCCGCCGAATTGCACTGTGTCGCCAACACTCGAGCATCATCTTGTACCTGCAAGTCATCAATCATTGCAGTCATTTACAATGATTAATGCACAACATTATCCTGACTTTAAAGCCTCTTTTAAGAACAAAATACCACTTGGTATTTAAACACAGTGAAAACTGGTTGAAAATTCTCTTCATTCCAAATGTTTGTCTCATATGTTAATGGATTTGAGATCATGCATAATTTACCACAATGAAGTGAAACTGTGCTCCAATAAAATCCTTCGCTCTTAACTGGGGTGCCAGCTACTGAAGGCTGCACCGTATAATAACGTAAATGGCAGTAGTATGATATGGCCACAGAATAAAAATACAATATAAATAAGGCACAAGACAATAAGGGAAGACGACGTTGTTTCATGTCTTGCACTCAGATTCAATGACTGCAGCATGCTTGCAATTAAAACTAGACTTTCTTTGGTGCATTTATCAAATATGGCCACAAACTACTGACGCAAAAGACTACCAGAATCAAACAACTGCTGCATCACTTCTGTTCAGTGTAATCCACTCTTAAATGCGAGGTTCTCAGAGGTAGTAGGCCTCCTATAACTGTGGCCTTTTATTACACAAATAAAAATAATGATGCACATACACTCGGTCGGGACAACCATGTGGCTTGTCCATAACACCACCTCCAATGACGTATCGCAGGACCTCTTCATTAGCCAAGCCTTGATATGGCTGTTCCGCTAATGTCATCATCTCCCAGAGCACTACGCCATACGACCTACATAATACAAAACTGGGTCATCAACTTCAGACAAATAATGTAAAAGAATCACACACACCAGCACTGCAATGGAGAATGTAAATGTAACGTAAATAACTAAATATCAATAGTGTACTGTTAATGCTGCTAGAAGACAGTCAGAGACAGTCTGGAAAAAGTTCCGAACCAATCAGCCAGCCACAGCAAAAGCCTCTCAGCCAAATGTCCTGAGCTAGTAGTGCACTACATCAACAAGATGGTGGTAGAAAAAATGTAGATGCATCTGTGATGTGATGTCAGAGATAGGTCAGCAGTAATCCACAGCCATACAGTCTGCGTGAAATGACTGTGACCAGATGAAGGTAATGCAATCTAGAATACCGAGTCAGGGGTAGTTCATCGTAAAACAATGACAACAGACCTTGGTCAAACTTGTTGGAATTGCAGAGAACGTGATCAACAACTTAGAGAAAAAGAGATCAACAGAAATGACCCAGTCACAGATGCTATGCAATACCCAATATAATCTGAAAGTACTGCACAGCAAATAAACAGTACTAGTCAAGACCGTATTGCCCTTTGCCAGATAAAGAGAATGATACGATAAACAGATCACCACAAGCCACAATGGCGCAAATAAAGAGTATTACCAGACGTCAGACGGAGTAGTGAAGATTCCATCCTGAAGAGATTCTGGAGCCATCCAGCGGACTGGCAACATACCCTGAGTATCCTTCCGATAGTAATCTGTCTGGTAGATGTCACGTGCCATGCCAAAGTCTACCATCAAAACAAACAGCTAGCATTATCTTCAAAGAAATCACACAAATCATAACTATTAGTCACAACAATCAAAATGTGTGACAATAAAGAAAAAATATCTTGGCACATTGCCCAAAACCAGTCCCCAAGAAGCTTACCCAGTTCTCCCAAGTAATTTTTTGGTGACATTTCCTGTTTACCTGAGTTCTGCTCAGTTTCCTGACACTTCCCTGATAAATTTCATATTTTCTGACATTTTCAGCTTTCCAGGGAAGTGACCACCCATTTCTTGTACAATGCACCTAAAGTGTTAGTTGAAATAGCGTCATTAAAATCCTTGCACTTACAATCATAATAAGTAATAGTATCCCCATTTACAAACTGGCTCACAGGAAGGGTCCTTTTACACCAGCTCTCTAATGCCAGTATCCATGCCCAAAAGGCCATAACTGATGTCAAAAACTGCAAACAATCTGCATCAAATAATAAGAACTGATACCTCCGATTTTCACAGTGCCATTCTCAGCAACCATGCAGTTCCTGGCGGCTAGATCCCTGTGTACAAACTTGGTGGACGCCAGGTAAGCCATGCCGTCAGCAATCTCGCCAGCCATCTGCAGCATCTCCGTCAGGCTGAACGGCTTCACGTTCTTGTCTGCCTGCAATAAGTAAGTAAGCAAGTAAATAAGTGCATTTGTATAGTGCAAAAAATCAAAAAGTCGCAATGTGCATTATATCAACAACAAGCACACACACACACACACCCATTTAACGGTCCTTTTTCCGGGACTACCCAGGTGAGCCGGTACCAGAAAGGTAAAACCAATCTGGATTTTACCGGAGCCAGAGATAGTGAGTGGCAGTGGCATCAGCTGGGCCATATGCAAGTCTGCAGCTCGCTCCAGACAGATAACGATGCCAACACCTCACTATTCAGCTTTTACAGGCCGGATGCCCTTCCTGCCGCCCAACCAACAGTGTCAAAGCACTGAAGGCACAATATCAACAACAAGCATCAAACAAAAACCGAAATTGCAAAATAAAGGATTGGAATCGGGTGTACTGGGCTGCAAGCCAATTCGATGCAATTAAAGTACTTCTGCCAGATTTCTATCTTTTGAGTAAACAGTACACTGCTCACCAAACAGATAACAGCCAAATCAATAAAAAGGTATTACAATGCCAACAAAAACATCACCCATTCTTACATTCATTTGGTCACTTCCTTACCAACTTAATGCTCCAAAACTGTTCTAATTCTGTACATTTTACAGAACGAATTATGTTGGAAACAATTTTGAAGAATAACTGCCGAATAAATAAGACTGTTACATTTTCATCAGGCCGATGCGCTCGGAGATAGCTCTTGAGGTCCCCATTAAGCATCAGTTCCATGATGACCAGTGTCGGCTGGCCTTTTGACACGACTCCCAGTAGCTTCACTACATGGTGACAGTCAAATCTCCTACATAGCACACGGCAGTGATATGCACGTTAACGTACTGGTGTAACAGGAGCAATGACCAGGAACTTGGCAAATTGTAAAGAAGTAAAGTAAGTAAGAAAAGTAACGTGGATACAGCAGTCTGCTAAGTTGCCACACCACTGAGGGGACTCACATGCCATATGGGATCGCACCGTGTTACCTGTCACTTGGCAGAGGTGAAATTCCTACCCTTACCTCAGCAAAGCCGGTACTTCATTTAGTGAAATGTCGAATGCAAGGCTGGCTGGTTACATACTGAGATGGCACAACCTGAACGAAAACGGTCACCCACACAAGTACTAACCAGGCCCGATGTAAGGTAACTTCATTCATGCGACGAATTCTGCTAACTACTACACCACACTGCCAACCATATTCACTCGCTGCCACCACTGCCAGTCTTCCTACTTACTGCTTAATAACATTCTCTATTTCCAGTGAACCAATGTTTCTTACTCATTCTTACTCAGTCAGATGTTTACGTCGACCTTGTTTGACATATATAGCAGATGAATTCAACCATTTATTACTGCAACATAATTTATTGCATAATAAACGTGTGGAATACATTAATTTGCTGCCTACTTCATAACTGATGCCTCGTTGAGGAATGCTATACGATCACGCACTGATGCACTCTCATTCACAGTCTACAAACAAATATGATATCACAGCGATGAACTTCTGCTACTTTTTCACACAATAAGAATCATCATCAGTATCATCATCACAAATCATTCATATGCATCTACTACAAACCCAGATGTAAGAACAGAGGTGCACAGACACAGCCAGATTTAGGGTTCTTCAGACTGTTCGAATAAACATGGTCCAAAAATTAAAAGACATCTCAA
>Ga0126332_10000586_pt1 | contig 12750 bp, 5 predicted proteins | sample InaspJWI42metaG_FD_94482 | JGI IMG/M metagenome (GOLD analysis project Ga0126332, IMG submission 94482) | Marine gutless worms symbiont microbial communities from Oahu, Hawaii - Inanidrilus sp. 2 OAHU.JWI-42 metaG | ecosystem: Host-associated > Annelida > Digestive system > Unclassified | place...
CAGCGCCCCGCCACGAGAACCCACCGGGATTGTGCGACGTCTCGTATACCTCCTTCGTTGTCCCAAAAAGACGATTCGTATACCCGACGAAATGGGGCGGCGGCGGTCAGGTCAGGTATTGGAGTTTAACGTCGCTGTACATAACACATATGATCAGCGACAACGTCTGCGGTGCTGCGACCGTGCGGCATTTGAGCAGAAGTTTCACACGGACTGATCTAGCGAAAATGCCAAGTTCACGATCTGAATCATTTGCATTTGTACAACGCGTGAATTGTCTGCAATTTTGTAGCCGTCTGGTTACCAAGATCATCGGCATATTAAAATGATAACCTACCTGTCGTTAAATAGATGTACACTAGATCTGTCGGCGGCCTCGCATGAGCTATGCGAATCGTCTCCACCAGTAGAGACACATGAAACGTCCGACTAGCGAGAGCGGCGTCGCCGCGGCGCCGCCGGACGGAAAGGCGGACGCAGCACGGCGCAATGTGATGCCACAAGCAATTACCACCCGGCCGGCACACGGTGCCGCTCGGTCCCGTGGCCCTCGGACATTTTGTCCCCCGAACACCTGACCAAAGACGTTACCATCAGTGGTCTGAACTAGGATCCTCGCCCCCGCAGGGGGGAGTAAAGAAATGTGCCCCACCGTTGGGGAAAGGGGCCCGATATTGATATGCTATGCCATGGAGTAACTAATGCCTAAACAAGTTGGCCGCCAAAATAGCGAAAGTTTGTTGCGATAGGATACTTTTGGCTCATTCAGCAAACTTTATCATACCAACTTTTGTTGTTGGTCATGTGGTCGAGGTATTTGCTTCCCCCTGCTCCCCTTAGTTACACCACGGGTCACCATTGATGACATTTACTCCCTGGTTAGGATTTAGAATTGTGCAGTTACTGTTTCGGGGTACGGTTGGGATTATTAGGGTTATGGTTAGGGGGTAGGGTTAGAGGTTGGCGTTAATGATTGGAGTTTGGTTGCGTTATTAAGAACAAAATTATAGTGTTAAGGTTACGTTGTACGGGGGCAGGAGATTTCTGGAAAGGAGAAAGTGTCCGGAGGGGATGGAGCAAATGTTCTGCATTCGCTCGGTGCGCATTGCCGTCACTGGTCGCCGATGGTTGTTGCTAGCGAACGTGACGTGAAAATGGAAGGCGCCGGCGCGAGCGCGTCTGCTCGCTGTCGCCGACCACGGCAATTACAAGCCGACGATCGTCGACAATGCAAACAGACGCACGTGGAGTAGAGGAGTAGACTATAGAGTCCCAGCAACTGGCGGCACGCACGTGACCGAACAAAGTGCACTAGCCCTGTGGCATAAGTACGCGGGGGGGCAGCTGCCCCCCCCCCCGGCGCAGCAGGCGACGGAGGGGCACAAAACAGCCTCACCAAAATATTTTATGACTAACGATCACATTGACAGTGAATGTGAGGGGAAAGTTGCTGAATGAGCCAAAAAGAGTTAATTGCAACAACCCGTTTGCTGTTTTGGTTGCCGACCTGTTTACACATTACTTACTCCGTTGCATAGCATTTCACTTTCGGGCCCCGTCAGCGTCGCCATGGGCGCACTTGATTACTTCTGTGTCCGGGCACTGAGAACCCTGGTGACGCCACTGCACTAGCCTGTTCCACGCGTTCTCGTGGACTCGTTTGTCGCTTTCCAGCGTGTAGCTTACGTACCGTTGGCGACATAGCTCGAGCATACGCACCATACTTACGTTAGGTTTGAACCGTACCTACGTTCGGTACGCGTACGCTATTTCACCGTACGTGTACGGATCGAGCTATGCTTTACGGTAAACGGCCCGTACCTGCCCGTACCTGCAATGGAGCGGAGGCCAAATGCAGCTCATCATCAACATCAATCAATCATGTATTTTTAGAGTGGTCCAAGTAATAAAATCACTTCAGGATCCACTGGAAGTGGGGAATAATTTACCAGCTCGACAAATATCGTATTCTAAATAAGAAAATATGACAGCCAGTGTTCTTAGAGCATGCAATAGTAATAACAACAAATGTCTAAAGTCACGTGGCAAAAGGCCGCATCCACGCCGAGGGCCGCGTCAGGAAGTATTTCGGTATTGAAGGTTAACTGTCAAACCAAGCAAACCGACTTGAGATGTGAGTCTGTATGCTGCTACATTTACCGTCGCCGTTTACTACTATTGCTCATCTGCGTGATACTCGATCTACCGTCTTACGAATAGTGCAAGGTGTAGTTGTTCATCTTCAAGTCAGTCCGTCAGATTTCTGAACGTTGTCGCTGCGCGGCGCTAAGCTGCTTAAGGCACTAATGTAGTGTAAAGGATTCGACGTCTGTTCTAGTAATTATTCGAGCCCCTGCTTGATCAGCTGCGCATTTCCTGTCATGTTCTATATCACGCCGTTACGTATTCACTTCATACAGGAATACGTTACGTCTTAAAATGGTTTAGTAACTCAGTGATAAGGGGCTGTACACACATGCAGCGAGTTGCAGCGCTGCGCTAGTAAAATCACAAGAAACGTTTTACCAGCGCAGCGCACTAACGCGCAGCGTATGATATAATGTGAACGGCCCATAAGGCAAGCAAACTGCGCGAATAATGACAATTATTTATCGCGTCTTTCGGAATACATTATGCATCTACTACAGCATCAAGAATATATAACCTAGTTACCGTTTAACATAATATCAATGCACTCAAGAAGTGCCCTAAGCATTCCAGTGAAATACACCGTGAGTCAAAAAAACAAGACACCAAACTCTTGTCCACAACTCCTCCAAATATTAACCGATTTTCAAAATTCTTTCACCGGCAGACTTAGTGGTAAATTTGCAATGAAGTCGTATTTAAATATCCCACCACACCTTAAATATGTCGCTACACTACCTTGTGAAATATGAACGTCAGAAAACTGGCGGCAATCTGAAATACGTATTGTGACTAATGAAAAATCACAAGGTAATATAGCCAAGCATTTAAGGTGTGATGAGTTATTTTGCTTCACATTTATAATTCAATCTTCTGGTGAAAGAATTTTTCAAATCAGTGAACATTTGGCAAAGTTACAGGCAAAATGGTTGACTGTGTCATACGCTCCATTTGCCTTAAACTTTTGTCCTCAGAGATGCAGAACTCACCAGATAAGCAAAATAACTTGTATATAACGGACAAAAACTGTTGCTAGTTGTTGTTACATTAATAAACAGATTAACTTGAGTTTATTGTCCACAAATATCACACTGGTGTAGACCAGTTTCGACTTAATGACTAACAGACTGACGTCATCAGTAACTGACAGACTGCTGATCATGTACGGCATATTACTGCAACATCTTTATCTTTGCTACAGCAGAGGTATACAGTCGATAATGGAATTTGTTATATGGCCAATGTGAACGTCTTTTTATTACTGACTTAACTAATACATACTTTACCAGACAAATATTTTACTAGAGATTGTTGAGTGGCTAAGTCTTACATGGCAGTGTGCTTCATTTTCTTCTTGAGCACGATCATTTTTGGAACATAGATATTTCACAAGGTAGTATAGCGACACGTTTACGGTGTGGTGGAATATTTAAATATAAGGCTGTTGCAAATTTACCACTGAGTCTGCTAGTGAAAGAATTTTGAAAATCGGTTAACATTTGGGGAAGTTATGAGCAAGAGTTCGGTGTCTTGTTTTTTGACTCACGGTGTAGTTGAACAAAGCCGTTGTAAGACAAAATATCACGAAAACCTTTGTATTCTACAAGCGTAAAGTTTTAAAAAGAAAACAGTGGGCGCGGAAACAGTAACAGTAACAGGTTCACTTATATTGCGCCCTTACTGGCAGACCGACGGTACGTCACAAAATAATCATCATTCTGTTTCCCGGTGTCCACAGACAGACTGGAACAGGAATGTTGTCGCAACATGGCCACCATTTGCGTAACGGCGAAACGATAACGTGGTTTAGGCTGTATAGAACTGGCATCGTTTTATTTCATACGACGAACACTGAGCTGGTCGAATGAGTCAAAAGAACGATAATGCAATTTTATGCAGCTGCGGTCTGTATTGCAAAAATTCATACGAGGGGTGAGGACAGAAGGCGCGGTTAACTAAGTTTTCCCTGCGTGCAGTGAACCGTAGTTACGCCACTCACCAAGCACTAAATAGATAAAATTATCAAAAAAATGCACACACAATACGTGCACACAATTTGCACACGCAGATGATATTCATCTTTATACAGATCACTGCGTGGACAAAAGTAATGACGTGTCATTATCTACACCAGCTTACTGTCCACTTCCATGGGCGGCGAAAACTAAAATACAGTTGCTGCATCCTGCCGAACTGTATGACATCTACATCGCCATCGGTTTAGAATTAGCCCTATCCACTAGAGTGAGCATTATAAGCAGTGGAGTTTGGGGTCAGTTTTTAGCTGCGTAGCAACTGCAAGTGCGTCCGGCAGGCTGTGAGTGAATTAGTATGGACCTCCATGGACAGATTTACGGGTCCACGCCACCGTGTCCGTGATCATAGCGCACACACATACGAAACGTCACATTATTGAATAACCAATATCGGCGCTGACGAACGATGGCGATAGTCCACCTTGACGACTGCTGTCGCCGGAATTATTGAAGCAAAGCAGCAGACGCCGAAGTAAGATACAGAGCCGCAAAGAGCGTAAGAGCGGCTGCGCGGAGGTAAAGATAGTACGGCTAACACGGTAGGCGCCAAACGGCTGGTGCAGCGTGGAATGGGGCATAGGAAAAAACCATCTTCTCCCCACATTCCTCCCAGTTACAGACACAACGACAACGCGCTATGCGTATGCGTGGCGCAGGAAGCGGCGGTCAAAGTAATTTGACTTGAGGCCACATCGCCGCCGCGGACGAATCATTCAGTCGTATTCGTCAAGTGGCGCCAGTGTGCACCGCACACTAATGCGTGGCTGTTTGGTCCCACACGAGTCTGCCTCACGCCGCTTCTTGCTCGGCTCGGTCGTTTTCTACGCGGCTTCCCGGTGTGCCCAACACAAATAGACCACGGAACGTGCGACATCGGCAGGAATAGGCCGCATTTATGCTGTGCATGCGATGCGGCCTCAAAATGGAGACTCCATTTACAACAGTGATGTTACGTACTCCCAAAACGGCACGGCGAAGAACAACTCTTCCGTGCAACTTCTACAGGGTGGTACGACAGTTGCGCGCCATGCATCGGCACCGGGAATCTGAGATCCGTGCCGGTGAGACACGGCGCTCTAGGAGGGCGTGAGTCGGCGGCCGGTCGACGACGCCAAGGCAGCGAGGACCGCGAGGCCGAGCAGCGGCCGTGTCAACACGACCGAGACGGCTGCCGGCAGCGGCCAGTTCCAGCCCGGGTGCACGGGACCGCCGAGCGGCGACGGCAGGGATGGGAAGGCGGCGGCGTTGCAGACAAAGCCGTACATCTCGACGCGGTAACTGGCGACCAGCTGGTCGACGCGACAGTTGTCGATCGCGACGATGATCTGCCGCTCGGCGCCCGCCGCCGGTCCTGCTGGGCCGGGCGTGAACCTCTGCCGGCCGCTGCAGACGCTGCTCACGCCGTACCGTGTCGTGTTCTTCAGCTGACAACCTGTCCGCGTGCTTAGCTCCAACATCTGCAACCAACATGGCAGTCGAAGCAAGTAGTGATAGCTAATGCCGTGTGACTAATTAATGCATCGGTCTATCGGCCGCTATCGGCTTGTCGGCGTCACTATTCTTACTATCGGCCGTACTCGATAGGCCGATGCATTAACTCATCACATTATAGCGAATGTGTTTGAAACAGCCATCGAATGATCTGCTTTATATGGCCAACCGTGTAAAATATGACGGCATCCACGAAACCGAAACCTAAAGTACAGGACCGAGCCACGGCCTCACAAGTGACATGTAAAGAAAATTTCATAAACCATCAACCTGTGGTTTTTGAGATATGCGAGCGGACAGACCCAGAGACATACAAACTGCACTCCTCCTGGGAAAGTAACAGTCGAATCGCGTGCATTACATTACCTGTCTTCTGCTCGCACAGTCACAGAGTAGAGCTAGATTACTATGCGGGATGGGTGAAATTGCAGTAATGAGCAATGAATAACAGGTCGACATATGTCGACATATAAGGATATATGTTAAATATCAGCTAGATCCCACCAGCCGTTTCAGTATGACTTGTAACAGAGAGACACCGACACACAGCTAGTATCGCGCTGGTATAGCGTCGCGAGGAAAAAACTTGTTCCTGTACGTCCTACGCAATTGCAATGTTTCTGCCGTTAGGCCTATGTTCATTCTGTATTGGCTTTGTTTTTACCCCGTATGTTAGTCTAGATTAAGGGTAAACGTAAATGCGGTACATCCGCCTGTCCTGCCTTTTGCATTGTGAATTTACTGTGAATATTGTACGTTACATTTTAGCAAATAAATAATAATATAAACTATTTGACGAATTTCGGATGGGTCGGTGGCGTGCCCTTGATTCTGTCAAGGCAGCGGACAGTGGCGTCGCCAGGATTTGGCTCGACGAGGGGCACAAAACAATATCGAAAACAACTTCAGTCACACATATATAATAGCACAAAAAGCTAGGGCTTAGATATACACCGTGATACGGAAATATCCGATATACCCTTATCATTTTTTTTCAATAAAAATGAAAAAATGAACCAATTTTAATAACTGTGCTATGCAAATCTTGTATAGGTCCAAAGTGAAGCAGCATAAAATAAACTGCTGTGAGTCGAGGGAGGCACGTGCCCCATTTCTGGCGATGCCAATGGCATGCAGCGCGGTGCTGCATGGTACGTACGCGGTCGTGCACCCGGTGCGATGGAATGACGCTGTGCTTGTGCCAGCAGCTGTCGTCGTCCTCACGCAGCCGCAGCTGCTCCGCCTCGCCGTAGATGCCCATGTTCAGCAGCGTCACGCTCTGCGGGAACGTGAAGTCGAACTTGAAGCCGGCCGTCTCCGCCAGTCCCTCGGCCGTCTCCGTCCCCGTCCCCGCCAGTCCGGCGGCGTCGTGCGGCCGAGACGCGGTCGTCGTGCGCGTGGCGTTGCCGATGACGTGCCACGTCTCGGTCGTGTTGATGTCTCCCTCGACCACGCAGCTCGTCGTCCAGTCCTCGGCCAGCTCGGCGGCGGCGTCGCCCACGGCCGCCGCCGCGTCGTCGAGCCCCTCGCGGTCCGGCGCGGACAGGACCGGCCGCGGAGACGGCGCCGCCGCCGCGCCGAACGCCGACCCGCCGCCGCCGCCGCCGCCGCCGGGGCGGTAGTAGTCGAAGTGCGCCGGAACACCAGTCCGACACTCTCCCACGTGACCGTACACCTGCAAGTATGCAGCGTCCGCTCGCAACGCTGTCGTACCTGTTCATGCATGCCATTTATTCGGCGTCGCGCGGGTAAAAAGCTTAAACGAACGCAGCAGCATTTGGGCTGTTCGGTCTTGTAACTGCGATTTTGTAAAAAAAACTTATTTGCTGACTTACATATGTCAGTGTCAGTGTTAGTAAGTAAATCAGTTTTCATCACGATTTTGTTCGCTGTTAGACGAATGGAATAACGTTGCGTTTGTGCACTGTGACTGAACTGGAACCGAAAATTGAGGTGAAATCCGTGCAATAAACAGTATTTCTGAATATATGGCGAAAAGTAGTGATTATTTATGCCACATCAGTGCCAGCTTTAAACGACATCTCAAGAGCCACTAACTGACACTGCTGGCATAGTATGCGGAGCAGGGTCTATGAAACGGTCGAGCGTCCGTCATCTGTATGTCCCATCATTTGACCGCAACCGCGGCGTGTGGCGGGTTTGCTGCTGAACGCTGTGCGCGCAGGAGATATCGATCGACAGCGGCGGCAGAGCAGTAGCGGCGCCGCAGCACGGTACTGCAGCACGGCGCTCAGCAGCAAATGCGAGCAGTGTCACGTTGACAGCTGACCTAGGAAGCTGCACACAGACTCGTTCCGGTAGTCTTAACCCGACGCCACCAGCACCTCGGTATCCTCTGACTGGACCGCAGGGCGTCAAACAAATCCAGTACAGGTATAGCAATCACTAATGGCCGTCGTTGGGACGTACCTCCATTCGGTAGCGCAGTTCAAGCCCGAACAGCGAGCCGCAGTTGCTGAGTGCTATGTACCAGGTCGTCGGTCGGTTATGGCCGTGTCCTGGACGGCCGTCGTGGCCGGCGCCCCACGACCCGTAGCCGTGGCTGACGCCGTCACCGCCGCGACGGTGCTGCCGCCAGCCCTGCTGCTGCTGACGCTGGCCGCCGCCGCCGTACTGACGATGGTGGTCGACCGTGAAGCTGCGGCCGCCCTTGCAGACGTACATGGCGACGTTGTTCGGGTAGGTCTTGTGACAGCCGGACCACGAGAAGCGCGGCGTCAGACGCAGTATCTGGTCGTCAAACGTCGAAAAAAACTTCGTTGTAAGTTCTCCGTTGTTCACAATTTCAACATCGGCATATTCATTTCTGCTGCGTTCCAGTTCCAATGTTTTGCCGTATTGATGACCAATAGAATCCCCCTGCAGCTAGCAGTATCTGGTCGTCCTCGGGGCGCAGCGGGTACTCCTTCTGCCAACAGTTCATCCGTGATCTTGAACTTTGACCTGCGACCTCGATCTTCAGACTTGGACGTATTTGCGTCACAGACACACGCACTGCCGACTGCTCTGCCCGGACCACTAACGTGCTCGGTAACTGACGGTCGTAAACTTCATGCTATGAAGAGTCAGGTTCACAGAACAGGTACAAGTCATCATCGTAGGACTCGGATCCGAGTCCGGGTTGGAGTTCGGATCCGGGTTGGATCTGGACTCCGACTTGGACTCGTATCCGGACTGGGATTCAAGTACTCCTTCTGCCAGCAGTTCATGCGGGCGTTAATGACAGCCATCTGGTCCTCGGAGTAGAACAGCACGTTCTGGCAGCACTTGTCGGCCCCTAATCACGGGTATACAGCATGTATCGACACTCGCATACAAAATCTGAGATGCGACAATATGAAACAGCCTGGTCATCTCGTTGAGTACTTGGTAGACGAACGATAATGAATGGCAGTTTACAATTTAGTCTAAACTTCCTTGTCTTTGCTACGTCAGACGAACAGAGATGGGGTGGAAGGGACAGCAGAAGTCTAATTGTTTCGGAGTAGAACAGGACATTCTGGCAGCATTTGTCGGCCGGATAGACGAATTCGAACGTGAGCCGGCCGGTGGTCATCACGGTCACGTTCGCCAGGTAGCCGTACCAGTTCTTGTCGGTGAGCAGGTGCCCCTCGTAGACGCACGCCGTCGACGTCGCGCCCACCGACGCCGAGGACGACGCCGACGACGCGACGCCCTGCCACGTCGAGCCGACCCCGACCGGCGGTGTCGCCAGCAGCAGCGCCGCGACCATCACCGGAAATGCCGAGCAACCACCGTCGCGCATGCTCGCACAGGGCGACGACTTCCGCCGCCAGTCGCAACCGCCGATCGACTTACGAAACAGCATGTTTCAATTCGTTTTTTCGACCTCGTTCAATTATAATTCGCCGCCCTTAAACGCTTTTCGCCAAAAAGGGGAAAATTCTTGGTAAGTATGTCGGAAATGTAGCAGCGGTTGTCATTTCATTATCGTCATCATTTAGACGACAAAGCTCGGCTTAAGAAGTAACTGTTAGTCACAGAGTACAGTAGGAGACCTATCTGACTGCAACGTTTGTTATGATACCTGCACGTATCTGGATAACGGCAGACAATAACACGGAGTCTGCGAGACTGCGATTCCGTCACACTCCTTGAACACTTTCGTTGGCTGTGAGCCACATTCGCCGCTGTCCCTAGACGCGCGGAAGTTTAAATAATGTTCCTTTCCACGAATATCTGTAGTAAAAGGCGAAATGTTTATTCGTTGACTGAAGAGTAAGAAATTCGATCGTCGCGAGCAATGACCTGGTCGTGCGAAGTGCTAAGTCGAACGCTAGACACGATTAAGCTCGATGCTAAGCGTCCGGTCGAGCGCTGCGCCTGTCACAAACGACTGCGAGAAAGCGCGTTGCCTCATCCGCCACCGGCACTAATCATCAGCGCCGTGCAATGACTGTGCAGCGGTGTGCAGCCCAGCTGCTGATGCTGCTGCTGCACTACGTCACAGCAGCGCAGCAGCAGCAGCAGCAGCCGTGCGGCGGAGTATAAATCCTGCCGCGTCGCTCCGCGCACTAAATGACGTACAACGCACGCAATACCGTAATAGCACCGACGAATATCTTCTATTGCCGCTCTGATTTACTTACTTTGCTGCCGACTTCTACTTCGTCGTATATAGGCGCCCGCGAACACGACCCGTGCTGAAAAAAACACATCCTGCACTGTTTTGCAACACGGCCCGTGGACACGGGTGTCCAAAATAGCACCTGTGATTGACCCGTAAACAAGGGTAGTGTGTATCGACCCTTGCATTTAAAATCTGAGATACGACAATACGAAAAAGTTTTGGGCAGTTCTCATGTTGAGTATACAAGAATGATAATAAATGGCTGGTTTAGACTTCCTTGACTTGCTACGTCGTACCAAACAGAAGTGGCGTTGCCAGGATTTGACGCGGAAGGGGCACAAAACGACATCGATATAACGTAAGGCACACACATAGCTCCAACGTGAACTAGAAAAATGAATTGTTGGAAGTTGAGGGTGTGTGTGCCCCAGTGCCCTATAGTTGGCAACGCCAGTGCCAAACAGAGATAAAACGGAAGAGACCACAAGAGCTCTCATCGTCTTACAGGTCGACAAAACAACTGCATACGTGCATAAGCACGGATCGCCTATACTCAAGAGTTTAGTACATCCGTCGTTGCGTGCAAAAATAGCACCTAGTTAGCGTCAGTGTGAGCTTCTTTGATCTTTTCTGCCAGCAACATCAACCGGGCTTCTGATCGCTCTGATGCTGAGGCCCCCTATTGCCCAATGCACTATTTTCTCCTCCAGCACTGCAGGGAAAGACCGCTTTGTAGATGTAAAACGGCCGTCTTAATTAGGCACACTACTGCGATTATGGAATTAGACGGTGTTTCTATGCAGTGCAAGGTAATATCACATCATATGATACAGTATACAGGCTACAGTAGTTGTTTCTTCGGTGTGCAGACGATTGATATCATCACGCTATTGTTCCCTGGGTCTTGACGATTGATGTCATAGCGGCGAAGAGGTGACGGCAGTGCGCCTTACTCTACAGTTTTATTACTAATCAGTGGACAATGGTCGGGGCTAAGTGCATACGGAAATTGAACTCAAATACGACACAAACAATTGACACAATGAACGCTGCTGTGTTCAGCCAATGTTAAAAATAAATCTCGGAGCTGAACTCACGTTCGTCAAAGTTATTCGCTAAACTAAATCGCTTCCCCGCTCATATGATGCCAATCGCCAAATGCCGACTTCAAAGGCGTGATTCCAATGACCAATTACACGTCACTGTGAAGTTACGTTCACATCATACGAATTCAACTTCAGTTGAGTTGAGTTCGTTCGATAATGATCAACTTTATTCACCACAAGTAGGCCTAGAGGAACAGAACAAAACACGGTAAACAAACTGAGTACTGGGTAACGATGAACCTAAGTCCGCGACTTGCGACAACTGAGCGCAGTGGCTGACGGCGCTATCTGCTGACGAATTACCGTACCGACGACGACGATCGAGCGGCGAGAATCGTTTCAATTACGTCGTTCGGCGGCGCTTTGACAGCGACTGTCGCGCCGTCTGGCGATTCTTGTCGACTCTCTGCCAGCCATGCAGCCAGCCAGCCTCTTAACAGCGATCAACGTCGTTCAGCCGGCGGACCTGACAGCTGAACCGATACAAATCGTCCTTCTCGTGACTCAGTTCCGCGCCGTAAATTAGACGAACAGTTTAAACTGCAGACAGTAATCACTACCGTCACTTAGTGATTGCTGTTCACCACAACAATTGATTAAAATAAAATTAGAGTTATTAATGAAAAACAAATGCAATAAAAATTGTTTAAAGATAAAAATGTTACCATACTAGTATCTGCTATAATAATGTTGGAATTTTCTATCAAAAATTGGCGCCAGCGGCGGATCCATGCAGCAATTTTTTACCCGTGAAAAATACCGCCGATCACTAGCTGGAGTAATTTACTTACTGGTTATATCGCACTATGTTTGGCAAATTGTTACAAACAGAAGCCGTTTTTGACTGAAATCTCGGAGTTGAATGTTTGGCGACCGGGCTCCGCCCTTTCCCACAAGGGGAGGTCCCCTAGATGGATTTAAGGGGCCACGTTACGGCAGGGAAGGGAGGGCAGGGAAGGGACAAAGGGGAAAAAGAGAGGAGGGATCATCCCTCTATCACCAATTCGTGGATACCCCACTGGCTGACACGATGCTGAGGAAAATTCACGCTGATCTACAGTGTATATCTTAACCGCTGTGTTGCTAGGGTGTGTTGCAAGTCGGTCCGTGATCGGTTAACAGCTCTGCCCTAGCTAGCAACTCCACACAGATAACAGATGGGTGTGGCGTCGGCCAGCTGTTGTGTTTTATATGCATGCAAACGATAACTGCTGACACTGTTATCGCCTACATTACCTGTGGAGATGCCTTTCCTATAGAGGGAGTGCTGGTGGCTACTTATTTATTGAGTGTAGAGGCGTTGCCGCATTGCAGATGCGGAGTAGCCAATAAGAGTTATATGGTTTGAAAGCGGCTA
>Ga0126332_10000587_pt1 | contig 12749 bp, 9 predicted proteins | sample InaspJWI42metaG_FD_94482 | JGI IMG/M metagenome (GOLD analysis project Ga0126332, IMG submission 94482) | Marine gutless worms symbiont microbial communities from Oahu, Hawaii - Inanidrilus sp. 2 OAHU.JWI-42 metaG | ecosystem: Host-associated > Annelida > Digestive system > Unclassified | place...
AAGGAAGCACGATGATCCGGATGGGTGTGAGTGGGTGAATGTTTCTTCTGGTACCGGCCTACCCGGGTTGTCCCGGATCAAAGGCCGTTAAACGGTCGTTGTTGTTGTTGTTGTTGTAGTTTAGGCCTGGCTATTATTCAGAGGGTGGCTCGGTAGCTGAGTGGTTAGCTTGCTGGACTCAGGCGCAGAAGGGCCTGGATTCAAATCGCAGTCGCGGCGCTGTCGGGTTACAGTCTTAGGCAAACAGTTCACACCCATCGTGCCTCTGTTCACCAAGCAGAGAAACTGGTAGCAGCCCTTATAAGGGTTGCGAGGGTAACTACAGGCCTGGTGGAAAGTAATGGCAGTCTACCATCAGGTTTATGACTCGCGTCACCTGCAGGCTGACTGCCAAGAACCGGGATCAGCTCCGGTACCCTACACTCAGTAATCGAGTATGGGCTACCTTTACCTTTCTGTCATTAAGAGTTAGTTATCCCAGATGCACTCAACTCAACTAGGTATGGTAACGTGTGATGTGTTCTCAGCAGGTTTGTGTGTATGTATCAGTTTTGATTACAACAACTGAAGAATGAAATCACCTCAATGAACTGTTGGTAATAGTTTTTTTATAGAAAGATCAGAAGCTTTAGTCGTGTAAACTCTGGTGTAAAGCATTTCACCTTGAATGATTGCACTGTTGTGATGTGTTGAGAAATGTGGTTTTCAGCCTTCCTTGTAGGATGAGCATTCTTTGAGCTATTAGTAATTTCAATTCAGCAGCATGGCAAACTGTTAACACATCTAAATGAAGTTACTCACAACCTATAATTTCATGACAAATGTTGCAGGTGCTGGGGTGGTGACAACACGTGCACACGTCCACTACATCGTAACTGAGTACGGCATTGCGTATCTGTTTGGCAAAACACTGCGCCAGCGTGCATACGAACTGATTCGCATTGCACATCCAGACTTCCGCGAGTCGCTAGAGAAAGCTGCATTTGAGAGGCTCAAAGTGATGCCTTGTCGACAGAAATAATGTTTTGTTGGTAGCATAACATGTCCATTTCTTGAAGCTTTTGTTTGCAGTTTAGAGAAACATGTTCGTTTTCTGATGCCATTTGTTCTCGTCTTGCCAACAACCACCACCGTTTTATGGCCATTTTGCAGGTCACAGGTCAACCTGCGTTAGTTAAGAACTGGAGGATTTTGTTGCTGCAAAGTTTTACTGCCCTTATACCCTTGCTGACGGCAAGTAGCGCATTTGGTTGGATTAGGGAGAAGACGCTGGAGTTCTCAACAGTGTCAACACTGTCTCATGTTGCCAAACGTCGTGTATAACTGCAGACGGGGACCAAAGTGCGTGGCAGTGGTATGTGATATCTGCAGCAGTGTAGTATTAATATTATTTCCATCTGCCATAAGGTCATAATTCATTAAATGTTTCACGTGAAAGTGAAATCTTTCACTTTTGCTTGTAGGCATGTTCTTAGGCATACCATACCAAGAAATTGCCAGAAAATAGGGATTGCTTGTCTGCACTGAAGACAAACTCTGTAAGGGGGACGAAACAGAACATTTTGAACATGTGCCCACTCGACCTTCCTATGCTGCTGTCGTGAATTTATATGTGGTAGACAAAAGCTTCGTTTACTCACTGCGTAATGTGACCATCCAGTGGCGGCGCCAGAAATTTTTTTCTGGGGGGGGGGGGCTAAGTCCCTTCCCCTCTCCTTTTCCCATCCCCTTCCCTCTCCCTTCCATCCCCTTCCCTCCCTCACCCTGCCCCTCCCTTAGAAGTAGGGCCCCTTAAATCCAGGGAGTCTGGGGGAGCGCTGTCAGCTCCCCCAGCGGGGTCAGGGGCAGAGCCCCAGAAGAAATCGATTTTGGTGCATTTTAGCCTTAAAATATGAATCTGGTGAGAGCAATTTTTTATTTTAGTCCGTAAAAAATATAGGCCAACAAATACACACACAACACTGAATAGGCCTAGTACCATTGGCGTCGCCAAATAGATAGGGTACTGCCCCACTGGGACAAATACCAACTCGACTTCAAAAGTTACTAGTAACCGTGACAGCTGACAGGCGCTCATCATGCCAGAAAATTACTTACTACGATATCAAAAGGACACTATACAGTATACTGCAGCTAGATCGTCCACAGCAGTAATGACAAACGTAGTGAAACCACTTACTAAACAGCGCCACATTAGCCAAAACAATGAAGGCTACACCTGTGTGCATTGCCATTATGCATGCAATAACACTGTAATTTATATATCACAGCACTAAACTAAGCCTGTCATTTTTCTCCTTGAAACAATGTATCACTTTACACAAAAATTCTGGAGGGGCTGGATCAAAAACTGGGGGGAGGGGCTTGAGCCCCTTAGCCCTATGGTTAGTGCAGCCACTGGACCATGCTGACCTGTAGACGTACAGCTGCAGTCAGTACATGTACTTTGAGTGTCCCTGAAATTGAAAAGTGTTATTATTATTATTATTACAATCCATGTTAAATAGTTTCGTTTGATTAGTATAGGCAGCCAGTTCAATGAGCTGTAGCTTCTCTGGTAGCCTTCCATACTTTCATTTACACTGTTTAATTTCTGTATTTTGTGTTCAGTTCTGGTATGGTAAATAAATATGATGATGATGATGGAAGCGTCGAATTTAGCGACGAACTTTTTTGCCATTATTTATTAACTGTTAAGAGTATTCTGCTGTTAATGTACATGTAATCTTGTTTCACTGGTTTTTGTACATATCATTAATAAATTATTTTCTTGCAGTAGTTTGAAGCGTCTGTAACAGCTACACTGTATGTCTTAAGGTATTTTTTCTTCCGATAGCATTACCACGCGACACTACGCTAGCGTGGTATATGCTATGGCCCTGTGTCTGTGTCCGCCCGTCTGTCACAAGTGGCAGTTCTATCGAAATGCCTGAACGAATCGAGCTGGTTTTTGGCATCATCGTCTGTTGTACACTGTGGTAAAACGAAATTTGGGTTAGTCAGAAAATAAGGTAACTTCTCTCTGGAACTTTGTCCGGAACTCTGGACTTTCGTTTTGGCATATCAGTCAGTCGTTGGAACGTGTTATCAACTTAGCTCGACAAAGGTGGACGCTTACAGCATGATAAACTGTACCGTCGGTCAACTAAATTGACAATACCGGCCTGCGACATCGACTGCCAGTTTATCACAGTGATCATTAAGCTCTGGCTACAGCACTATTCCATTGCACGGGTTCATTAGTGACCACTGATATTGTTTGTGCAGCGTTTGATGTGTATTTTGCATTGTGATACTCATTTGCAAGTCGTTTTACATCCAGTTATGTGTACTTAGTTCTGCTAGTCATAAGAGCAAAATATTGCCAGGTAACTGTTACTGCAGTGTGTGGATGATCTTAAAGGTGAAAATATCATGTAGATGCATTTGTCTGTATTAAACTCCTGATTCGTTAGTATTATCGTGACAACCAGTCATAATTGTTATGCACAGTGTGCAGAGATTAATGTATTAGCTATAAAATGGTCACAAAATGGTGCAAATCATGACGTGCTTGGAGTTCTGTATATACAGTATCAGTACATAAATCATGTAAGGAAAAAACTCACCGAGAAGAGTACAGCGACCCAATTTGCCTTTTATAGCTCCTAAGCTATACTATTGTGCAAGAACAGCTTATTTGTATTTAACCCATATTGCCATTTTACCTCAAGTGGTGGGGTCTTGGCGTGGTTATCTGTCTGGAGCGAGATGCAGACTTGCATATGGCCCAGCTGATGCCATTGCCACTCACTGTCTCTTGCTTCAGTAAAATCCAGGTTGTTTTTTTTCGTTTCTGGTACCGGCCCACCCGGGTAGTCCCGGAAAAAGGGCCGTTAAACGGGTGTGTGTGTGCCATTTTACCTATACTGCTCTTAGGTTGACCTCCTGTTCAATAAACAAAAGAAACCAAAGCAACCATTGTTCAGTTTTAGGAAATCTTCCAGCTCACGGCACTACTGAAAAACAAAGAACACAGAAACTGCATGTTTTATCATATATTCTGCAAATATGTGCAAAACGGCATTTTCATAGTATAGTTGAGTTATATACAACTGCATAAAGCAACTGTTGGAATTGTCCCTCCACCATAGCCACAGACGCCTAATTTCTTCACTCAATGACTGATGCAGAAAAAGGTCTGCTGCAGACCAGTGCAAATGTGAGATTTACCAGCTGCAAAACCAATTACTGTATTACCGAATATCTGGTGGGAAGAATTTGACGCAGATGGGTTTTAAGGCATGGGTTAAAATGAGGGAGTTATGTTACGGGTGCAAGAACAGGTTAACTGAATGAGGCCAAACCACTCAGCATTAGCTTACACCGAGAGCAGAACATGACACAGCCATCATCAGAACTAGCTTCTCTTGATTGTCATGTGGCACTGCAGACTGAGTTATGGTACTGTCGGTGTTTGGTTGGTATACTTGACATCCGACACACAACTTCGTGTCACGTCATCAGCATCAACCAGTTCTCTATCAGCTGCGACATTAGATGCGTCTATGGGTATAACAACGTCCGCAACTACAGGCCGTTGTCGTCAACCCTTCAGCCCTGCTCACACGTCACAAACTCCATCTGCATGCGTCATATTTGGCTAAGGTTCATCATCTGACGGCACTGTGTCATGTGCTCAGATTATCATTTTGCATGTTTGCGTAGTCAAACCCGGTATAACACTAGGACCGGATTTTGAGTATCCACTTATACGTGTTTCATAATTCATACTTTACATTTTGTCTAAACAGGACCAGAGAAATGATGTCCATTTAAGCGCGTTATTCACTTAAGCAGTATTCACTTTGAGTTTGACTGAATTAAGCAAAATTCAATAAACACCTGGCTTGAGCCACTGAGATCACAAATTTCACTTCCAGTTATGTGGAGAACGGCTTCTTTTCCAAGACAACCTGGGTAAGCCAATACTAGGATTCCAGGAAGGATTCTAGTATAGGCTGGATTTTAATGAGACAAGACACTTAATGTTTACAGACTGGATGCTCTTCTTCAACAGTGTCAAGGCAATGAAGGCAATTCTTTGGAGAATATGATGAACAATAAAGTATCAGTATCGAGCTGTTAACTTATATTTACTTGCAAAGCCATATCTACTTGCACATTATGTTACAGTTTTAGCAGAAAGCAGAACAAACTCGTACAAACACCGAAGAATCGCAAATGTATCACACATGTAAACTACACAAACAGTGGGACTATCAAATGCACTGATAATAAGTGTCCAAAGTAATTTGGCAAAACACCACATTGGCGCTGCGCACTTACGAACAGTCCCTCTATACTTTACAATGGGCCAGCATATGTCCCTTCTCAAAAAACTTCCCACGGTGGATCTGGACCCCTCTCATACATGGTTCCTTGGACCCACACAAGTCTGCCCCCTAAAGTGGCTAACCTGTGGTTCAGCTGATGTGGTACAGGTCACCAGGTACAGACCTGCAACATCTGTAGCAATAGGCATATGCATAACAACATGGCCTAATACCAGATAATACAACATGACTTTAATAGCAGATCACTACTTGACAAGATTTTTATGCAAATATTCCGAAAATTCATGAAAAAGAGCCAGGATGATGGAACACTGTAAGCTACAGTCAACAGGGTCAGCAGGCTGCTATCCAGCAACTCAGACTATACATCAAATAAATCAACCTGAACTACAAATATGCTTGATGGCCTCTCAGATACAGCATACAAACACCACTGCCACTTACATCACTCCTCAGGCTTTAAACTAATATCTACTTACTATCTTCCCATCAGAGTTCTATTCTCTGTCTTCAGAATGCCTTTCTTCCACTGAAATACATTACAGTAACATGCAGCATACATCAAGGTGCGAATTGACAGGGGATCAGGGGTTGAACCCCGTGCTACAGTTAATAACCCCCCCAATCATGTAATTTCTGCCCCAGGGGGTTGCTGCAACCCCCTTGCTGCCAGATTGAGGGAATTCTGCAGCTGTTTACCCTGAATAACAGCGAAATAAGCTGCCTGGAGACCTCAAAGTTCAGAAAAATTACTGAGCAGCCGGGGCTCCGCCTTGGACCCCGCTGGGGATAGCTAAAAGTGCTCCCCAAACCTTAATGGTGGGAGGGGGCTAGCTGCCCCCTCCAAGAACCCCCATAATCGGCGTTTCTGGCCTCAGATGGCAAAACTCCATTGACCCCCTTGCTCTTTTTCAGCAACTCGCACACTGACATACATGTATCATAGAAGCTACAAGCTAAGGAAAACAAAGATAATTACTGGTATTCACTACTAGCAGTACAGGCATGTCAGTTTTACGTGGCATTTAAAAAAATATGCGAACTGTATAAACACCAAATATGCAGCAGAAATATGCAGAAATCACTGAGCTGTATATTCTATGGAGTAAGCTTAGTTGTCGCCGACCATCGAGATTAAAGAAACTGGAGTGAGCTTAATTGCCGGCGTAGCCTATAGCTCGCACGGTCGCCAGCGGATGGCCATCTTACTACTCCAACTGTGGCAGGGTTTCCAGGTCTGTGTGAAAATTTTCGCCCAACTGCCTCCAGAAGCTAGCCCAATTTAACATACCCGCTGAGTTCACATTGGGCTACTAGCGCAATAGTGCTGTCACGGCAAGAGTAGTGAGCGGTGACCGACGTCGGCGCCAGCTTACGCCAGCTATGCTCACTTCAGCATAGAATATATAACTTAGTGTCGCCAACGATGGCAACTGCTCACTGTTCTTGCGCTGACAGCGCTATTGGGCCAATGTGAACTCAGCACGTATGTTAAATTGGGCTAGCTTTTGGAAGCAGCTGGGCGGAAATTTTCTTACTACCAATGTTGCTGTCGATCAAAAGTTATGCACAAATATCATCAATAGAATCATATAGAAACACAAAGAATATTAAAATTGCCATCGAAAATGCCCATTTATGTGGGAAAAATGTGATATGCATGCTTTGCTTAAATATGTGAAAAATGCGGCAAAATGCGAAGTATGTGGCAATCGCATTCACATGAAACTGACATGCCTAGCAGTAGCAATAATACCTCTTCAAATTTCCACCAGCATATCTATGTCAATATACGAAATGCAACTCAGTCTTTCAAACAAATCATTTCACAAGCTAAGCAAATAGATATCCACATATCTACATATACAAAACTTACATTATTAAAACACGACTGGAATACATTGAAAATAACAGTAACTACAGACGGTTCAACAGCTTAAAAATAGCGGCGGTTTTACAGTAGAATCGCTAAATGGGGCATGTCAAGTTACTCAGCAGTGACCAACAGCACTTGCACAGTACTGAGGTGGCACTTAACGAAAAGTGGAAAACTCCACGAATTCAGCAAATAACTAACATATGATGACCACCGTCAATATACACAAATATAGTCATACACCGGCATCTAATGTAACCAAACTTCCTTCCAAACTTGCCTCCATTTTCATCAGAGTTAGTCAGTGCTCACTGGCATTCTTAACACAATATCACACCATTAGTGTTGCCAAAAAAGTTTTGATATTCGAGTTGCGGTCAGTGGACGCAAAGCCAATATGTTTCTCTTACTGTGGTAATTAAACGTTCTGTAGCTATAACACTGTGAAATGGTCACTGGTGTTGAGTAACTCAAAATGCCCCAGGATATCAAATACTACCATATCATGCACTAGGCACTTATTTTTAATGGAATAATACACACTTCCATGATGTAAAAATATATTGCAAGTACTGTAGACTGTAGACTGCACATCAATGTATCAGGAAATGTATACCAGTAATACCTCACAGTAATAGCTGATAACCTAACCTCTCCAGCCACTGCCTCTAAGGTATGACTTTATGGCTAAATATAAAAGCAAAGCAAACTACTACTACCTGTGTCATTTGCCCCTTCTTTCTGATGAACTGGAGGAAGAAAAGTGAGGGGATGGACACTTCTTGGGACTTTAGTGACATTTTTAACACATTTAAGGAAACCAAACCTAAGAGTGAACTGGCCAACCCATGTTCTCAGGGAAAATGACTGCTGAAATGGTGATGGCAACTATCACCATTATCACTACAGGGTGGGCCAAAAAAGTTGTACATTTTTCAACACACCATATCTTTGGAACCGTTTGGGATGAAATGAAGCTGATTTTACTACACTGTCAGGAAAATCTCTGCGATGAATGTAATTACAAATTTTTGGCGAATTTACTACACATTCTTTGTGAAATATGCAAATAACTACTGCATCATAGGTGACGTAATCTGTATAAACATGCATCATCTTATTGCAGATGATAAAGCATTAATCTTAGCTTTGCGACTTGAGAAACGTTCAAATGTTGATAAAATGATACTTGAATTTCCAAACAAACAGTGGAAAAGACAAACATTGTATTACTGGGTGCGATAAATTGATCAAACTGGAAGTGCTGCAAGGTTGTCTGGCAGTGGCCGGCCTCGCACGATCAGCCATTACTAACTGCTGACAGCTTCACAATTTAAACACACGCATCAGGCTGCACCAGCATTCACAATTCACCATAACATTGCTAATAAATATTAACTATTTATCGTTCTCGAAAACAGTCACGGGACCAAGATTGTGGACTCAAGGACTACAAGACTGATAAGAGGTCAAAATAATTTGGCAAAAGGCTGCATTGCTGTGTGCTCACTATATCATCCGTCAGCCCATGTGACTGCGCCAATGAATATATATGGATGCGAGGCCAGTTGCAAGCACTGCATTCGCAGACGTACATTTCATTTAAACGGTGTCTAAATAGAACGAGTCTGCATATCACTATGTGTACATACATTGTGAGACATAGATGACGTCATAATCTGTTGCTCTAAATTGCTAATTTTATGTAAATGCTAATGTTTATCTGCACGTGTATACTGGCGAGGCCAAGCACGTTTTGTCGGAATGCAGGCTATATTGTATAAAGCAATTCAATTGGGGAACCCACAAAAAATTTCCCCTTCCGCTGCATGTATCTGGGCCACCACCTAACACGTGGTTCCTTGGGCCCACCCGAGTCCACAACCCAAATGGCATCTCGATCGGTTCAGCTGTTTTTGCACGGCTCAAGTTTGTGATCAACAGACAGACATACAGACCACACTACATCAATAGCAATAGGCCACATATTATGCTTTGCATAGAGATGTGGCCAAAAATATGTGCCACAAACAAATGCCATATGTCTGTACACTTAGTTCTCACTGGCATAAATCTGGTGGGTATGGATGATAACAACATAACAATAACGAAGAGATAAAGCAGTAGAAATCTTTTTTTTACTGCCAGTGGACCTTGAATTGTACAAGTGCAACATTCTGTATGAGACCACATATCTAACCTTGAGTGTACTATATACATTGTTCAAAAAGGCAAATATAGTACTTATTCACACAATTATGCATAATTTATGAGCACAAACAAAATGATATGAAAATGGCAGCAGTCAGCAAAACATCAGGCACACAATAATATGCTAACTCAGCAGTCACAATTGACGAAAAGGAATCTGGCGTACTTACAACATCTGTTCATGATATTATCAACCAGTCTGTTTTCAGCTTCCTATGTCAGCTGACAAGATGACACTGCTCAACTCTGCTGCTGAATGCAGAATGCTGCGACAGCATCGGCCGCCACTATCGAATCAATATCTTCTGCCTGCTGGGCCCACAGCAGCAGACCTCCTGCAGCGTTATGTACCGTTAAATAGAACATGCCGCATACTATGCAAACAGTGTCAATAAACAGGATCACCAATGACACACAACAGCACTGTGACAATGTATATGTGCACCATAATGCCCCACTCTTACCGACATGACTGAAGGCTTCATTATGCTACGTATTCCAGGCCTATACTGCCATTGTAAACCACAGTGCAATGTGACACTTGGCAGCTCAGTCAGCACAGTACCGTTTTTAAACAGGCATATCCATATTCAAAGTTTTGGACGGTGGCAACAACAGCTTTAACGTGTGTACTATTAAAAGCTGTGGTGTGATGAAATAACTAAAAATGGCGAATATTTTGCACAGCTTCAATTTAAAAGCAACATTAATGGAAAGTACTTCATAACACAAAGTATAGCTGACTCAGCAAAATCCACATTATAAAACCATCTTGATCAGCCGAACAGAGAATCCAAAAAATATAAAATTTCAATGTTTGTTGGCTACAATCATTATCGTTGGACACCTTTGACAATTTCGGCTCTTTTCTTGTGAAGAAAAAATACCGGAGATGGCCACCGCCAAAATCTAAGTGCTCCGTGTTCTGTAGCATTCTGAAAATTTCATGAAAATCCATAATCAGTTTTTAGAAATTTTGCCAACTGACCACATGCATAAACAATCTCATTATTGCTTCACACCAGAGTGGCAAAACAATATCCACTGATCCTTGCACCATCACTGCTGCATCAGAATTGTGTACTCGACATGTGACAACAAAAATTATGATTGCCTTTAAAGTACTGTGCTGCCAGACAGCAGCAACTTTTAACACTAAAAATTTAGCACTTTATAAAATTTGAAAACACTCATTTCATTCCTCAAGCACTAGGTTCAATAGCTCTTCAGTCGACAAATTCAGAAGCAAAAAATACACAGGACAATATTTTACTACAACTGATCAGTGAAACTAAGTCTCCGTATTTTGGACACACACATAACAAGATTGCACACGGCTTATTAACATGATCAAATTCTGCAGTTTGACATAAGCACACAGGTAATCCGATACTGCATCACAAGTGAACGCACAGACAGACCACAGGAGACATGGACAAAGAAAAACAAAATAAATTACTGTTATACAACACTAACTCAACATGCCAACCTGCAACAGCTGCTACACAGAAAGCAGGCTGCAAAAATTTTAAATTAAGAACATTTAACAACAAATACAAAACAACATCTACTAATACTTGCATACGGCAACAAATACTTAGCAGATGCATCGGTGCTAACTCAGCAGTTCTGCAACAATGAAAATCAAAGATGTACAGAGATGCATTCATACCATATTCATCTACGTGTTTTAAAATAACACGTGGACAAACAATGGCTCGAATAAATGACAGTCGGTTGATTAGGGATTGATGGTGCTTTCAACACAGTGGAGGTCATCTTGGCACCTTTAAAGTAATAATATATTGCAAAATATTATACCTTAACAAATGTTAATATTAGTTCAAAATTGAGATAATAAAATAATTTAACATGAAGTACACCTTAAATTTTGTAAGTGGGCTGTACAGGCTCATATGAAAGCCACTAGCAAAAAAGCATAACACACGTTATCAGATAATGTAACTACAATAGCATGTAACTTTCCACGCATTTGGACATGTCATGGAAGGTTACACAGCGAACAGGCCGGAGACAAATAATTAAAGTTTCACACAGTTCCATGTCAAAAACTTTATAAAAAGATGTCAGCACATGTAGACACAAATATGCATCCTATTATCATTAACAGTGTACACAAAAAATGACAACACACGAAGGACAGGAATCTTTCACAACATGAGACTACAACACCGATGGCTGCAATGTGTAGGCCACATAATCATGATGCAAAAAAACTTGCATAGAAATATGCAATATGATTCACACTTTTCTCAATAGTTGTTCCTGTTCCTTCAGCTTGTCGAAGAAAGACAGATTTACATTTAAATTGTTTGATGACGGTGGCAATGGTTCAGCGGAACGTGGCGCTACAGCTGATGTACTAGTTGGCCGAAACACCGGCTTAGCAAATCCTGTCTGACTGTCACGCAACCGCCGTAAAGGATTTGAATCGAAGTCAGATTCGTCAGCAGTTGCAGCAGATGATGACAATGGATTGACAAATGGTTTGCGGGAGACAGAATCGCGGCCAGGAATTCCCTGTGGGACGCGAATGTTCTGATTGGTTGACCGCTGCGATCGTAGTACCACACCACCACCACCTTTCAGCTCCGCGCCGGAGCTTGCTGATAGCTCAGAGCTTGTTCTCCATGTTGCTGCTGCATGACCATCACCACTGGTCGTAGAACCGCGGCGTCTGTTTCCAACAAGCTCGTCGTATGCCGCAGTTGCATCGGAGCTGAAGCCGTTCTTGTCGGGGCAGCTGCTGCCACTATCAGCGTCGTCAGTGGAAGTGCGTCGTAACCAAAGAGACTCTGTCTGTAAACCAAGTACTCCAGGCGATAATGTGGTGGACTGATGCGGCTTTGAAGAGCTAGAATAATCATCATCCAGGTCCACTGTCAGTGACGCTGAACCGGGAACTGGTTTGGGTACGAAACTGGACTTGACCACTGCAGTCACAATGCTGCCAGCCTACGAAACAACAACACATGAATTCTACATACTGACGATTATGACAACAACAACAATAATAACAAAACTGCTCAGTGCATTTGAAGCAGCTTTACGTGGTTACCAAACCCAGACCAAGATAATCAACTTCAACTGGCACTTGACAACAACATATTTAATTCCACCAAAGAGCATCAACAGTGAAGTCTACATTGCATGGAGCAGTAAAGACAAACTACTGCACAGTGTATACACACACACACACACACACACACACACACACACACACACACACACACACACACACACACACACACACACACACACACACACACACACACACACACACACACACACACACACACACACAC
>Ga0126332_10000588_pt1 | contig 12735 bp, 9 predicted proteins | sample InaspJWI42metaG_FD_94482 | JGI IMG/M metagenome (GOLD analysis project Ga0126332, IMG submission 94482) | Marine gutless worms symbiont microbial communities from Oahu, Hawaii - Inanidrilus sp. 2 OAHU.JWI-42 metaG | ecosystem: Host-associated > Annelida > Digestive system > Unclassified | place...
ACTGACGTTCAGTATGGCCTACACACAGTTTGCATTGCCGCCGCGGGAGCCGGCTCAGATCAAACTCTCCAGCCAGAGCTATCTGCGATAATCGACTTCGCTTCACGCGCGGCGGTCGTGTATGTTGTCCATGTCTGCGCCAGTATTCACTTGACAATCGCCCCGACAGCGTCAAACTGTGCAAGCTTTTTTAGTTCTTTTATTTTTACGAACCACATTAGCTGTCCAGGTAAAGCAGTCGGTCTGCTGTGTGTATGTCTCTGTCTGTGCGTCCAGATAATAACAGTACTGGAAGACCTGTGGCTTCGACAGACCTATTTGGCATGGCATATGGTATGGTTCAAAAATGCGCATTAATATGCTATACAGGGGCCTACAAAGGTCGCGTGGGCCACCTTAATAAGTAATTCTGATGAAGTGAAAAAGCAAAACTATTCTTTTTCCGCTTGCACGAAGATCGTGGTTCGGTGCATCCTCAGTACGACAGCGACCGCGGTCTCCGGAGACCAACTCGGTGGAATCGCGGTGGAATGCATGCATCTTGCCGTCTCGCTCACTCAAGGTCTCAGTGCGGACAGCGATAACGGCCGACTGAGCTGACCGAGCACGGCCATCAAGCTGATCAAACGAAAAACCGATTAGAAAAAACTGCGCATATAGCCTCGAGCAGAAAGACGCGACTGCACGCCACATAGGAATACTTCACGAGCATGCAGCAGCCAAAACGGTAAATATCTCGCACGAAGATGGTGTCGAAGCTTCTGTTTGATGTAACTGTATTTTATGGCAGCCGACAAATAGGCAATAAACAGTTTGCAGTGAAGTGTTAGCGAAAATGCAGCAGACATTTTAATGAAATAGGATTTAAGATTTAGTACCACAAAACAGTTAATATCAAACGGAAGTAATATGATACTTCACGATACCACCATAATCTACTGCAAAAATACAGGCTGTAGATTACACAAAGACGACATGGGCGCAGCCAGGGGACTCGAAGGAGGCTATAGATTCCAAATCCAATAACGCCAGAAATTTTTACAATATACTGCAAAACATTATCGGATATTTTTTAAATATATATTTTATGCTCGGCAACATTTCTAAAGTTGCTTATAGTGTACACCAACCCAACCCCTTATACCTCGCTTGTTCGGAATGCCCCCACGCCCGATACAAAATGCTGTCCATGTCCTTGAAAGGCCAGTCGCTGTTAGACTGCAGATATGTGGTGACAAACGGCTTACTGTTTGGCCTACACCTTTCCACACGCAGACAATAGCGGCGACTTCAAAGTATAATTATTGGCAGCATCTCGAGCCTCGACAACTGCATGCGACCGACCTACAGTACATACATTATGTTGTCTATATGTAAACCATCTGCATAGTATACAGCATTGTATGCTTAGGCCTATACGAGCATGGCACGTCCAGGTACGGTGTACAGGCCTACGGGTTTGTAACTCTGAAGTGTCATGAATGTGCTACTACACTGCGTCGACGACAGCTATAATACGCGCGTTACACGCTGCAAAGCGCATGATTTTCACCTTGTTTGGTGTGTTTCGCATAGGCTATAGCGCACCTGTTAGGCCTATATGTACTAAACTGAAAACAAAGGCATATACAGGCGCCTGAGATTATTTAATCATAAGACACAACAGCACGAGTTAACGACAACAACGCGGCAGAAACCAGCGCCGAACACGCAACGCATGCATCATTTTACCTGTATTATGAGTACGCCGATTATACACCTGACGTCACGCCAATCATCAGCAAAGCTCAGACGCGCTTTGCAGCCGGCAGGCAGGCAGGTGTGTTCCTCGTCGGAGCGAGCTCGCACGCAAACGACTCTCACAAAGACGCCAGATGAGCGCCTGTATATCGTTAATGATGATTGCGACGTTTTCACGGTGACTGCGTGCATACGATTTACTGCCCGTCGTCGACGACGCGGATCGCTGCGCCGGAGTATAGCCCGAGACAAAGTCGGCGAGCTTCGCACTATGCACGCTACACACCGGCCGGCCGACAGATATGGGTCACTCACCCACTCTACTCACGTCAACAAAAACTCTCGCACGTGGACGATAAATCACCTCGGATGAGAGAGGTCAGCGCGCCATCGCAGTAGGCCTAACGCGCGCAGATATCGAGCCTTTGAAGCCAAGAGAAAGCTGAACGATTCCCCGGCGCAGGCGGGCAACGGGGCGAGCAATAACACGCAAATGCCAAATGGTACTGGTGCCTAGCCGAGCAGTGGTCAAGCCCGCTTCTTCAGCGGACAGCCTCGCACGCCGCACACCGCGCCGCGTGTGGCAATTGACACACACGGCAGTAAAGCGCCATCGTCGTAGCGGTTCAGGCATTTGCATACGCGACTCGAGCACTTGCCAGCGCTGCGCCTCGGCCTGAATACAGATAGCGAGCGAGCTCAGCTGAGCGCCGGCGTGAAATTTGTACCGCGCGGCGTCGACATAATGCAATCAATGCACGACATCAGTGCACGGCATGCCTGCGGTTAACATTACCCTGAAACACATTCGTACAAAACTTCGAAATAGCACAACTGGACTGGCTGATGACGCATGAGTCAGGGAGGTGAATCTCTCTATCACGTTGAAATTTGAGTAGGCTAAGCTGTGGTTTTAAGCCTACGACTTTAGCCGTTTAGCCTAGCGCTCACCAAAATTGTACGGCGGTTGTGTTTCTCACAATAAGGCACATGTCACTACTGAACTATTTTCAGTTTAAAATTAAGAGGTTATTTTCACAGAATTTATCTACTTGCCTGTTTGTTCACTCGTACGTGCTATTGAAGAGTGAAGACTCACCATGCAATATCGCCGTTCATTTTCAGATGCATGGACGCATGGCGGCTGCACTGAACCTGGTAAAATACTGTTCTGCAACAGTATCGACTCGAGTGTCGACTATGGGCCAGTGACAGATCCGGGTTCTTGAAAAGAGAAAGTGTACGGTATTACATGTAGACAACTAACGAGGACATCTGCGTGGGAGTCGACCTCCGGCGGGATTCGGGGGCGCAACCTATCGTGGGGTTAACTGAGGAAAGCCCCCGCAAATAAGGGGACGCCATTGCCTTCAGCTTTGCACGTTTCAAAATTTTATGATATTGGCGCAGGTCCACTCCACATAGGAAATAGGTCCGCCCCTGAATCCCTCACTGACAAACCGAACACCCACTTAGTGCCAATAATGACGACGTTGAACCAGGGGCAAAGACAATCAGCCCATATGGCACAGGGCGTGAGCTGGTGCGAATAAAGGTCATATCTATCGGTGTATAACCTTTATACGCGCGATCTCAGACCACCCGCAGTGCCAGGCACTTACAGCCGCGGGGATAACTAGCACAGCCAAGCGAACGTTGACTGGCGTCGCCAAGTCATCGCGACCGACCGCGTTTACTGAACAGAAGAATTTTACAATGGAGGGGGTTACAATCCAACCAAAAATACACACAGCAGCAAACAAAGCTTAGTTATAGCTTACATCATGTATGCCTATACATAGTGCAGGTGTGCTGTTTCATTGATATTTAAATGGAATTAACTTTCTGAAATGGCAGTTGATAAACTACAATTTGTGACAGTGAAACCTAAAAAAATTATATTAATTATTTTCAATGGGGGATTGAACCCAAAGCCCCCTCTGCGTACATACGCCTCTGCTGAACAGCGGTTCATAAAGCCTTTATCTACCGCCAGTAGATGCTGATTGCTGTAAAAGATTTTACCGTTTTATAACGCGTCGGCGCCTTACAATCTAACTGCATGTTGCAGAGAACTTCGATACTGACAGTATCCATTTAAGTCCATTCTGCAGTACCATGCATGATGCACCAGCGCACGCAGACGTGACACTCACCTCGCCAGCTCGCCTGCGATATACAGTCGCTGTCGAGTCAGCCAAGTTCGAAGTGTAGGCCGTTCCGATCACAGGCGACAGCAGACAGCAACCGCTTCCGGTCGCGACAATCGACGCTGACGCTGACGTAGTCTGCGCGTCGACGTTCGATCGGGAACTTGGTCCAGACGCCCGCCGAGCTAGCTCCCAGGTTGCGGCGCCCCTCGTCTGGGTTTATTTTCGTACGTCGTCGCGAATGCTGCGGCGGCCCGCTTGGCGACACGGCGGCGACCGACTAGCAAACCGCTCTCCGCAACCGGTGAAATCAATAAGCGAAACAGCGCTTACACTACTGCAGCTGCGGCGCGGCGGGCGACCACACGGCGCCGGCGCACTGGCGGCATCCAATTATTATGATGAGAGCGACTGACTGCAGCCAATCACCAGGTGGCGTCTTGCAGGCTCCCCCTGGCGAACTGAAGAAACCCGCTCAAGCTAATAATCTCGGGCCCTTGTAAAGTTTGTTTTGATTGACTCCAGTGGCGACGACAAAATAACAAAAGCCGAACTACGCGTTACTACTGTATTATTGCTTCTAAGTTCTAAGAGTGTCTTCTGTCCAACATCCATTTGTAATGATCTCAGGCCTATATGAGTATATCACTCCTCCCAACCATTGCCAAAGTATTTGAGTCAATCGTAGGAAAGTGGTTTCTTTCCTTCCTTGAGATAAAATGTCACGTGATCCTGACCCGACCCTTTCAGGGAATATTTTTCATCGGCAGGCTGGGAGTTACTACCATTAACCCACAGACCAAATTTGAAATTTCTAACTTATGAGAAGCAGTGCAAAATGTACAAATTGGGATAGTTTGTGGGCGTTTAGGGGTCACTCAAGGTCATGGGCAATGTCGCCATTCGATAGAGCGCATACGACTTCCTATTCGACTTTAATAGAAACCACGCGTGTATCTTGTACCGTTTTCGAGATATAGCCAGCTATTTGCCCAAGTCGCCGATTTTGACCCATCCCGCCTGCATTTGGCGTCCCCGTAGGGGGTGACCCCGGTCGAATTTCGCGGAGATCATTGGCACCAGAAAACTAGACTCCCTGAGCTATCGTGTGGTTTTGTTGGTGTGATCCTGTGTTTATCCGTTTTAGTAGAACACCGACCTGTGACAAACACAGACAGAGACAGACAGACAGACGGACACCATGGCTAGTACCGCGTGTGCATATATCAATATCATCACGCGGTAAAAAGAAATTAAAATTCAATTGGACTTTTTGTCTTAAAATGGTTATCCAAATAATAAGCTTTGCTTTTCTCACGGGTTCATACAGAAGTTCAGTAACCCCCTTCCACACTCCCTTCTGGCCTCAAACGCGTTTGATGCCTTAGTTTCAGCGCATTCGGCACCTGGACGAACACACAAGCTCGTGAATTTTTCCAGGCCCTGTTAAGTTTTTCTTAGTTCACTTTTTTACACTATAAGTCTTAATCTGAGACAACACATTCGCCGTGCAACTACCTCGTTGGGCAAATACAATTATCATTACTACGCCCTCTAGAGAAGCAGAGTATGGTGATGGACGTGTCTGTGTTCGTGTGTCCGTCTGCCTGCAAGCACATCTCCAAAGCTACACATGATGATAACACATCCAATCTAATCTTCAGCAATTTTTGTGCATGTTACATATGACCGTGCTGCCCGTGCTCGGTCCTCCTCAGGCGACATCGCGATATGTCATGTACTTCCGGTTTTATGGCTCTCAAGCCAACTGAAAACAAGCTGCCGCAGTATATAGTATATACTAACAGCGAAAGATCGCGTCGCTGCTGCTGCCGCCTACCGAATAACTGTAGCTCATGCCGGATATTTCATATACTTCGCAATGCGTCGGGAGATGTCCCCAAATTGCCCCTTCCCCTGGGGAATCCAAGCCATCACCTAATACGTGATTTCTTGGGCCAACCCGAGTCCACATCGCAAACAGCATCTCGATTGGTTCAGACGTTTTAGGATAGGTCACTAATGTGACTTGTGACCACACGCTACATATATGTAGCAATAGGCCGCAGCCCGCATCTATGCACTGTGTACATGCAATGCAGCCTAAAAATGAAGAACTCAATAAGCTGCCATATCACACACAAAAAAAACAAATTTTTGTCAAACAAAACACAATGTTCCAATGTCACCAGTGTTTAAAATAGTCTTTGTGTTAAGTAAAACCAAATAATGTCATAAAAGGACTTACGTACGTCATAAGACAGCAGCCTAGTTATAATTATAAAGTGCACTAAGGCGATATTCAACACAAAGTGATAGGCTTAACACAATGAACTTAACACAAGTAGAACACAACTACATGAACAAATTACATAGCAGAAACTTCTAACTGGAAGCTCTCCCAGATTTAGGAATTATGTCTGCGTAGTTAAAATGCAAGTTAAAGAAAAACAATTTGGTGAAAAAGTATTACACTTTTCAGTTAACTGAAATTTTCTAAAGGCAGTTAAACTTTCTGTGGTAACTATAACAGCTGACTTCTTTATTTATGACACAAATAAGAAGAAATCATAGTTATTATAAATCACAATACTGTATGCATGACAGGTAGGCCTAACCTTAGACTGTCACTGTTCTTAGGAACACATTCAGTTTGTTCAGCAAAACTATTCTATGCTAGCAACAGACTAACTTTTTGCAGCACCAAGCTGTTACAATGGTTGTACTTGAATCAGCTACTTATTGACTAAAATTAATCAACTGAAACAAAACGAGTTGGGTAGTTTAATGGTTTACTTTCGGCATAATTAGAATGTAGTAACTTAACTTATAGTTAACTTTTTCAATTAAACTCTTCCTATCACTGTTAATACCAGCCAGCAATTTAAGGCTGTATTTGAAACAATGTCTTTTGACATGCAACTCAACAACACTTCCATTACAGCATTCTTAACAGTAACGACTACAACAACTAAAAAATTTAACAGCATGTGCTCTTAACTACACAGAAACACTTATCTACTCAACTGTCAGTAAAACATGCTCTTCAATCATGCAGTTCTGTGTGGGTCCATCAGAACAAAAATGCAAAATGCATATCATTCATCCTTTCCAGATCTATGTTTAGAAATTGAAAAACACACACCACAAAGAAATCACACATTACACACGTTCACGGTGTCATAAAACACCTGTTATTAGAAATGAAATAAATCACCGTCAGTCGTGCAGACACGTGACTATAATACGAAGTTTCTGGCGGAAAATGGTGTCTGTGTAACACAGATTCACTTATCAATACTTATATTTGAAGCAATTTCAAACAGCACACACAGTAATGGAACTAGCAGTACCAGCAATAGCATACTAATTGTAGAAAATCAGCATCAAGACAACTACAACTGGTAGAACATGCAGTTTCTGATTCACCAATGCAGCCTTTGATTCTATGGTGCGGTACACGAGTGGAAGAATCATTCCATCCGATGCGATCACCAGCCCAGCATCATCATTATCATCATCACCATCAGTGACAATGAAAGGACCTTGGATGACATGACTCGGTTGCGCCATCTCATCACTGTGAGTTGCAGCAGTGAAGCCTCGATGTCGTTTACTGCGATCTGTCAGTGGCTGCTTACAGGATCGATCACACACCTCCGACATGGACTTGGGATCACACAGTTGAGCTACACAAATCAAGTAGACGTACTTGAAATCATCAAACTTAGCAATTCGGGTCTGAAACGCCAGGCTCAACCGGCTCTCGCTGATGAACTTTATGTCTAGCCGGTCAGATGTTGCACAGTTGTCAACAATGAACTGGTAAGAGCGGTTCCCTTCCTGTGGCCCAGTACTAAAGCTACAGCTAGGCACAATCAGCTGAAGTCGCTGGTCCCAGACATCACTAGTAACATTGATCCTGCAGTAGACCATGTCCCCGACATTCACTAGAGCTGGGTAACTGAGAGCTGAAGATGAAGGGACATTAACTACTTCTCCTGATCTGGTGGTGCTGATGACCTGGGAGTGGGATAAATCACTGTAGCACTGCATTCCAAACACCGGGACACTCTCTTCTTTAAGTAGTGGTGGTGGTTGCTGGTTGTGAGGTTCAAAGACAGCATGAACAAGCTGAGTGGTAGATGGCAAACGACAACAGAATCGACGTCGAACAGATGCAGTGTTGAGACGCAGTCCCGTGTCAGGGCTGAGGAGACCTGAAGACAAATCTTCATAGGAGATATCATAGCAGTAGTTAATAGCCTCAGTGTAATTACGTCTGTATCTGATATTACTGTGACACACAGACATATCAATGGCATAGCAGAATCCATCAGTTATTCTGTGCTTCATCACACCACCACCTTCATACTCACAATCTCCACTGAGGGACGTAGAGACATATGACAGGTTAGCATTATCCTTCTGTACACAGACTGTCATCAGGTGATTTGAACAGTTCAGTGTAACTCTTTCTTTATCATGATCAAGATGATGAGTGAGATGTGGGACACAAGATACAGCAGCTGCTTCATTAGCAGCACTACAACTCTTCCCATCTTGTCCTGAACTTGTCACAGTTATGTTACATTCGTCCAGTGAATGTGCATTCACACTGCACTGCAGCTTGTCATAGATGACTGGTAGATTAGATGCATGATGAATGTTATACATTGCTTTCCATCTGGTGTATCCAAGGCATGTACAGATGACCCTTGCAGCACTGTCATCCCACCAATTATCACACACCAGGCCCCACCTGTCATCATCAGTTAGCAGAGCCACAAGACCAACACCTCTGTCATCAGTAACATCTGTTGCTAGCAGCTGTACCTGCTGTCTACCACACATGGCTGAATCATTACCACTGGGTTTGACTGGCCTAGGAGACACTGGCAATGTAGGCCTAATGGTGGCACTGCCAGCTGCCTCACACTCACAGCCTGCATCCTCTTTGTGCCTACAGTCAGTGTCGCCCCAGTTGTTATGAAGACACTCAGCCAATGACTGTTCTTCCCCAGTGCATGTGACCCCATCCAGCCAGACACGTTGTGAGGGATTGGCGCTAGTGAAATTTTTGTCAGCACAGCCATTTTCAGAAGTCGGCTTATCCACCAGACATCTACCACCACCGAAGCCCAGTTGTCGGCAGACGACACGACATACACTGTTGTTGAATTCGTCATCACATACAGTTCCCCATTCGTTCTCATGAAATACTTCTATGCGCCCGACTAGTGGACTGACACCTCCTTCCAGTTTTATATCACTTGGTACAGCAGCACTGACAATATGATTTAAAGACAAGTGAATAAGCAGGAAAGCAAAAGAGACTTTGCACCATGCATTGCAGCCGCCATGACACTTTAACCTTCGCCCACACTTCACTCGCGGAGACAATAGTTTGTTCTTCACTAACGTCATAAAGCAACCTAAACAGCACGCCAACGTATCAGACAAGATGCCTGCCATTAAGCAGTGCGTAAATTTAATCTGAATTATCTTACAAATGTGCAAAATTATCAATCGTCTGCAAACAAACCATAGACGACACGTTAATCATAGAATAAAATAATTAAGAGGGAAAGTCCGAAGTCGTTTTGTTTACATCTAGGGCTGTAGCAAGTACTCGAGTTTCGTCGACACTGACTCGACTCAAGTCTCACACCGTGGTCTCACCACAGTCACAGTGAGTCTCAATCTCTCACACGAGCAGTAGAGCTTGCGCGAGGCTCGAGCTCTATGATATCTTTGCTCGAGCTGCGCGCGCGATTCAGGTTGTCGCGGTTGGCTTTGTAGTATAATAATCAGCATAACTCGATGACTGCAGCCGATCGCAATCACAATCGCGTTGACTCGTTCCTGCGTCGCTGTGTCGACAGTGGCCAGTGACACGCCATCCATATCAGCGCCACCGGGAATTCACGTTTCGAACGTCAACCCTCCCCCCGGTTAGTGTCAAAATTCCCGAAAATTCCCATGATCGAACTACTGTCAAAGGATCCGAGCTATATTTTTCAGCTTCATTGCTCGACTTCTTTTCGTAGTGTATTATTATTAAATAACTTTTATGGTAAAGTTTTATTTTAGTTACTTCAGTTTCTTTAATCTAGTATCAACTGGCCAGTGACTGACTAGAGTAGACACTGACATCAGCCATATAAAAGACTAAAGAGTAGAACAACCGTGACAGCGAGAGTTTCGGTCATGCCACACCGTGGTCATGCCTAGCAAATGTCTCATCTGATTCTCTATACATTGTAGTGAGACCGAGTGACCAACAGTCGCTGTTGCATTTTAGGTTAGTTAACTTGTAGATGATGATTTTTGTCGCTGAGTGCATCTGGTAGTGATTATTTTTTTGAACTTAATACTTTTACTATAATAATATTTTTTGCTATAAATAAAGTTACGTTACGACGAGCAAATGGATACGAAAACGCAAGTGGTAGGCTTACACGAAAATCAGTCTGATGTAAATTTTCCATATCAAACGAAGTCGAAAATGCTTTAAGACACTGAATAGACGCAAATACAGGCAACATTAATTGTTGGTATTGTAGTACTATTTTATGCGATCATGACAGAAATTTTGTAGATTTTGCGCCTCTGCTTCAAATAACGTAACTTTATTTATAGCAAAAGTATTATTATAGTAAAAATATTAATTCTCTTGTATTTTATGTTTCTGCATTTTATTTTATATTGTGGGCAGTTGTAAGTGCCGGATATCCGGCCTTGTTGTCCATCTCCTATTTTATGCGAATAAATGATGAAATAAGTGAGATCGGACAGGTGCCTCTCTAAACCTAGTGAGAGATTATCTAGTCTTTGGAATTCGTCAATCGTCATACCGGTTCCGCAAATTAAATTGTGTATAATTTGTAGAACAAAGCGTGGATTACAGAAATCGATAGCACTGTTAACTTACCAGGTTTTATTAGTGTCAATAGTCGTAGTGTTGTTTTGTTATTAACAGATGCGAACTAGGAATCCCCTTAGTAAAAGATAGGCATCGGGTGTACACGCCCACTTGTGGCTAGGATGCTTTCTAGAATGTAATATAATGCTGGGCTTCAAATTTTGAAACGTTTTGTACTGCTGAATTATATCACACTTTATGCCAGTTTTTGCTACAGAGAAATAGTTATACCCATAACTTGCAGTCGTCATCTCCCAGTACCGGAAGTGGAAGTTATAATGTCATTGCAGTGATGACTGAGTGGTGTCATTGTGTTGTTTATTATATTACGTATACAGATGTGGGCATAGAAGCTATAACTGTGCCCTCTGCCCATAGTACTAACATTCTACGATACAACAGTCGGCTGTGTATTAGACCCTAACCCAGTTGTATTGTACCATGTTAATACATAAGCTAACTATGGGTTACTATGGTCGTAGGGCTATTGCTGCTACGACAAAAAAGGCCGATTATATAGGCTACCCTAACCCTGACCTAAGAAGCTAACTTAAACTCATCCGTAACCCTAAACTAGTCCTAACCATCACACTCAGCGTAATATTGACCCTTGCACTCCCCTAACCCTAATGATAAACCCTAACCTAATCATAACCCTAGGTCCCTAGTACTAGTAGATAGCCTAACAGTCTTTCAACATCACATTTAACTATACAGTATTATTTTATCCTTTAGGGCCTATAACTTATTTGTAGTGTCTGCAGACATTGCCTTTTTGAAGAATGCTTGGTAAACGTTAACAAGTCTGTTTCAGCATTCTACGTCAGCTGTTAACGTGGCATTGCCCACGTTTGCCCACCACATGCCACTGCTGCAAAGCATTGGGCAACAATCAATCAATATCTGTTGTCTGCTTGGCGCTCAGCAGCAAACCATAGCAGCGTCATGCTGCAGGTGAATGCTGAGACAGACAGATGGACGGATGGACGGACAGATGGACTGACACTTGACAGTTGCATAGGACCTTCTCCGCATAGTATGCAGGTAGTGCCAATAATGGAATGCATGTGAACATTTGACAGACACTGGAATTTAAGAGTGATGTGGAAATTCAAGACATCCATTTATAAAAATGCTGCACCAAAACCCTCGAAAAAAGAGGCAAGTATTATATGTTTTTATTTACCATGCTTTGTTGCAGGTATTGAGAAGTAACACTTATATTTCATGTTTTCATTGTTGTATAGTTGTGCAGAACTGTTGCAGAGAATGTTCTAGCATCTGGCTATATGGCTTTGAGCAAGGGCAGCACACCTTTACTGCAGTGCAGTACTCATGCCTACTGTCTTTTGCGGGATGGTAAAATGAGCATCGTCTTTTTGAGACGAATAATGGTAATAATTGGCAGTGGTGAGTGTGGACAGTGGCAGCCTGTAGGTGGACTCACAGTCGTAACTGAAGTAAGTAGGCTTGGTCTGAGGTTGGCACCACTTGACAGAAATATGATTCTTTGAGTCAGCGTTCATTAAATGAATTGGGTGAAATTTTACAATGACTGCACCATTGTGACAGAACTGTGATCATCGGCATTGATATGATGATTACTGTTGTTATTGTGATCATCATCACTATCATCATTATAAGTTAACTGATATTCATCTAGAAACTGGCCACTGCGTCTGTGTAGACTGTGTTTAGAAATGAGGTCTGACATTTTAACTGTAACTTGATCAAGTAATTGTCTGATTTTAATGATTTGGCTAGAAGGTTACTTAGTAATCAAGCTGGTTTCAAGAATCATAATTTTTACTTGTAGCATGTTAGCTGTATTTTGAGCCAGTTGTAGTTATTAGTGTGCACATGTGTAATTTCTAGGCACGTAGTTGTTGTGGATTACTTTTAGGCTGTAAATGGGAATAG
>Ga0126332_10000590_pt1 | contig 12730 bp, 5 predicted proteins | sample InaspJWI42metaG_FD_94482 | JGI IMG/M metagenome (GOLD analysis project Ga0126332, IMG submission 94482) | Marine gutless worms symbiont microbial communities from Oahu, Hawaii - Inanidrilus sp. 2 OAHU.JWI-42 metaG | ecosystem: Host-associated > Annelida > Digestive system > Unclassified | place...
AGACATCGCTGTGAATTACCCGGCAGTAAGGGCAGGGCTGGGACCGCAGCCCGGCCCAGGGGATCAGCATCATGCGGGTCCGGGCGCAATCGGGACCGGCGCGATGGCCGCTGCGAACGCAAACGCTCACTTCAACCAGGCCGCTGTTGGGCTCATCGAACCACCTGCGGCCGTCCAGCAGGCCGAAGAGTTCAAAAAGAACCGGGGCGGCGGCGGATATCCCGGTCAGCCCGGCCCGCCCTTCACCGTCGGCATTTCCGACCCAGACCCCCACCGCATAGCGTGGCGTCACCCCGACGGCCCAACCGTCCCGGTGACCGTAGCTGGTGCCGGTCTTCCAGGCAATCTTGCGGGACGAAACGTAATTTTTCCAATCACGCTCCGCACCGGGCCGGGTCACTTCCAGCATCGCCTCCAGTGTCAACCAACTGGCAGCGGCACCGAGGGGCTGGCTACGCGCGGTAAGCAGCCTGTGCCGGGTACCGGCTGTCGAACTGCCTCCGACACGGGACGCATCCGTTGACGCCAGATAGTTCGGCCTGAAAAACGCTCCGGCATCGTCGGCATCGGCCCGACGGGGACCGGTGACACGGCGGGCCAATCCGGCATAGATTGCTGTAATGTCCTCCAGGGTTCCTTCTGCACCGCCGAGAATCAGCGACAGGCCGTAGTTGCGAGCCGGCCGGTGCAGGGTGCGCAGACCCAGGTTTTTGAGCAAGGCGTAAAACCGATCCACACCGTATGACTGCAGCATGCGAACCGCCGGAACGTTCAGCGACCGGGCCAGGGCCCTGGAAGCCGGGACAGCCCCCTGGTAGGTTCTGCTGTAGTTTTGCGGATAAAACCCGCCCAGACGGGTCGGGATATCCGCGACGAGCTGATCGGGCAGCAATTCGCCGGTTTCCAGCATAGCGGCGTACAGCAGCGGTTTGAGTATACTGCCGGTACTGCGGGGCGCGGTTATGATATCCACCTGACTGCCGTGTGTCATCCGGTCCGTGGCGGAGACGTTGCCGACGTACGCCAGCACGTTGCCGCTGGCGACGTCCAGAATCAACGCGGCGGCATTGTGAATGCCGTTTTCGACCAGGCGACGATGGTGTCGCTCCAGGATCCGCGCGCCGCGTTGCTGAATATCTCTTCTTAGCGTAGTTAGAATGCGCTGTCCGTCTGAATAAGTGCTTTCGTTTCCGCCATTGACCTTAATACCCGAGTGCGTCAACTGCAACCGGGCAAGCAGGTGCGGGGCCAGACGCGGCAGAGGCAAAGGCTTGGAGGGCAGCGGCTCGGCCTGAGCCAGTTGACGGGTCAGCGCATCGATGATCCTGTGACGCTGCATCCGATCCAGCAGGCGATTTCGTTTTGCGAGCAGTATCTGTCGATTTCGGCCCGGGTGAATCAGGGCCGGATTATTGGGCAGCACCGCCAGCAAGGCGCTTTCGGCCCACGACAATCGATCCGGTGCCCGTCCAAAATAGCGCCAGGCGGCCGCCTCGAGTCCGACTACGTTTCCGCCGAAAGGGGCATGGGAGGCATAAAGCGCAAGGATTTGCTGCTTGCTCAGTTTTATTTCAAGACGCAGCGCCATCGCCATCTCCAGCAGTTTCTCGGACATTGTTCGCGGACGCCCGGCGCGGGAAAGCCGAATAATCTGCATGGTGATGGTGCTGGCCCCGCTAACAGCCCTGCGCGAAACAAAGTTCTGCTGCAGAGCCCTTAGAACGGCCAGAGGGTCGACGCCGGGATGATGAAAGAAGCGCCGGTCTTCAAAGATAGTTATTGCCCGGACGAATTTGTCGGGCACCCGGGAGGTGGGCGGAAAGCGCCACTGCTGGTCGCCGGCCGTGGTGGCTCCCAGCAGCCCACCGTCGCGGTCCAGAAGCACCCAGGAAAAAGGGGCATCGAAAAGCGCTGCCGGCAGGCAGTGCCAGAACAGAGCAAATCCGATGATCACAACCATCGGCAGCAGGTATCGATAGATACGGATTTTCACCCGCCTGTCTGCTGTCTGCCCCGGGTCCTGTGAAGCCGGGTGTTTGGGCAGGTGGTTTTTTCTACCGGCGCGTGGAAGCATGACTAAATAACCTACTGGTGTCGTATCCGATGTATAATTAGTAGTACTCGGATTGATTTGATGCGTTCCTTGTCAGAATTTAATCCACAGATTTCGCAGATTACACAGACACCAATGAATGTGCGGTGGAGATAGCGAAATCTGCCGGGTTTAATTCCCTGCAGCTTACTGCGTTAATACCTATCTATTGAAATCACATCATGACTGCACATGATTTATGCCATGGCCAGATTGAATATTCTAGGAATGCTATCGATTTAGATTGAAAAGACAGAGCGAAGCGATACCATAAATCTTCAATCTTCAATCTTCAATCTTCAATTCCGGTTTATCCGTCTTGCATAGGGGTATTCTGTATTATTACCGGGAATTCGTCCACCGGCGCATCGCCGGTTGCGTCCGACTCGGGTGTCAATTGCGCGGCCTGTTTTCCCTGGCCCGGCAGCACGATTTCAACCCGCCGGCCGGCGGTGCGTGCATTGATGGTGGCATCATACATGGCTTCGACCATCACCATGGGCAGATAAAATTTGCCCCGGTAGCTGGCATTGACCAGTACCCGGTAAGTCACTTTTTCATCCTGCTCGAGATCGAAATAAGTGTAGACCCGGTCATCCCGGACGTCGCGGTATTCGTATTCCGATTCCGTACGTCCCGAATCATCGGTCGCATTCAGCCGCTCGTTATGAATTTCCCAGCCGGAGGGTAAGAGGTGGCTCAGGGCCACCTCCTCGTATGTGCCTCTGCTGCCGTTGTTTCTGACGGTTACCTCCACCACCAGGTCCGTGCCCTGTTCCAGCCGACGCGGATCCACGTGATTATCTTCCAGGTCGAAGTATTTGAGGGTAAGCTCCAGGCCGTTGCTCGCCGCTTTTTCACTGCCGGCCGGCGGATAGCCCTCGACGATGATCCGCGGATAGAGGACGGCCCCGGTGGTGTTCTTAATCGTGAGAGTGCCTCCGGTGACCGCTTCCAACCTGGTCAGTTCATGCTGTACCAGTGGTGCCGGGGAGGACACTTCGATTTTTTCACCGTCATCGAAGATGTAGACAAAAGACGTGTTGCCGGCGGCTCCTGCCAGTCCGGCCAACCGGGCGATGGCAATCAGGGCGTAGGCGGTGGTCTGGGTGCTGAGCCATTTATCGCCCCCGAGGGCGGCACTGATCTCTACCAGCAGCTGTCCGGCCTCCTCGTGCCGGTTCATCAGACCCAGCGTTTCCAGAATCATGGCCCGATCGCGCAGGTCCGATCCGTATGTATTTGAAAGCTCTGTGTATTCGTCAATGTTCGTACCGATGCCCCGGACAAGCTGCGCGGCGGCCTCCGGCTGCCCCGCCAGCTGATAGGCGGCCGCAAGTCGCCATCTGGCAGCCACCGGCAGGTCCGGCTCTTCCCTTAGCCGGTTCATGGCCCCCATTTCGGGGGAACCGGCCAGTGCCAAGGTATAGAGCCGGTAGGCCTGGATGAGTTCCGCTCGCCCGGGGCCGGTGACCCAGGAGCGGGCGGCCTTGCGCTGATGGTGGGTCCACAGCCCGATGAGACTGGATGGAACCAGATATCCGGCTTTGCGGGACTCGACCAGAAAATGACCGGCATAGTTGGTCACCCACGGCTGAGTATCTCGGGCCCCCGGCCAGTAGGCGAACCCGCCACCCGCCGTCTGGAAGGTCTGCAAACGCGCGATGCCTGCCTGAACGTTGCGCTGGATCTCGTCCTGCTTTTTGGGCGGCAGCGCAATGAGCTTATCCAGGTAGAGCTGGGGAAACACGGCCGACGTGAGCTGCTCCACGCAGCCGTGGGGATAACGGATCAAAAACCCGAGGCGCCGGCCCAGGTTTATGGGCGGAATCCGGGATGCCTCAACCGTCACCTTATTGGTCCCCGGGCTGCCGGTAAATTGGATATCCTTGCGCCACGTGTCACCGGCCGGAATTTCTCCCTGAATAACGTCGATCACCGGTCCCCCGGGTCGACGGATGTCCAGCTCGATCAGATGGGTGGCCTTTTCGCCGCCTCCGGCGGCGCGGATCGACACAAAGCCGGTGCCGGTGCGCGGACCGGTCTTGAGCCGGAATGCAACCAAACGGTCGCCGACTTCGGTAAACGTGATGCGTTGGCTGCCGTCACCTGAAACGAAAAGAGGGCCTGCGGTGTTGACCGTTACCGCGACATCCTTTACGCGATCCTCCAGGGCAAACACGGAAACCGGAAGATCGACACTTTCTTCGGGGCCGAGCACCCTGGGAAGGGTCCCAAGGACCATCAGGGGTTTACGCACGAATACGGCCTTTTGCGCCGATCCGAAGGCCCGGCCCTGACCGGCAACCACCATCACCCGGACCGACCCCACATAGCGGGGGATATCGACCGCATGGGAATTTTTGCGGTTGGCCGCCAACTCAAAAGGCCCCAGAAAGCAAACCATCGGCGGAAACCGCTCGGCTTTTTTCTCTCCGGCCGCATCGATCGCCGTGCCATCCCCGCCAATGGCGAGCAGCTGCTCCAGCAAGCCGCCGTAAGCCCCGGCAACATTGTCGAACAGATCCCAGGTCTTCACACCGAGCGCTTCTCTTTTGTAGAAATGCTCCCAGGGATCGGGGGTTGCAAAACGGGTCAGGTCCAGCAGTCCTTCATCCACGATCGCCAGGGTGTAGGTCATCGGCTTTCCGTCGGCTTCACCGATGCGAATCGACGCAGTTTCCTCCGGAACGAACACTTCAGGTGTTTGAATGCTTGGATTCAGGCGCGAGTCGGCATCGACGATCTTGATCGGGATGACGCCGTACATGCGAATCGGCAGATCGTTGCCGGCCTGAAGATGCGGTTGCAGAAAAGTTACGTGTACATAAGCACTGGGAGCCATTTCCGCTGCGGCCTGAAACTCGAATCGGGTGGGCTGGGACCCGCCTTCGATCCAGGCGGTCTCGAGAATCTTGCTGCCGGACTCGATGCTGACCAGGCCGCGGCCTTTTCTGCCGGTGGGTATGGTCAGCGCCACTGTTTCACCGACCCGGTATTCAGACTTGGCGGCCGAAAAACTCAGCACGGTGGCACCGCCGGGCGTGTCTTTTTGAGCCCGTCCGGCCCAGCCCGGCCAGTCGATATAAATGATTTTACCGGTGATGTGATTGCCGTTCAGATCCCGGATCCGGATTAAGTAGCGCCCCCAGGCAGGGTATTTGATGCGAAATTGCCACTGACCTTTGCCGCCGTCAATCGCAACCGTATCCTTTTGAATGATCCCGAAGGAAGACCGTCCGATATAATCTGCCAGGGATTCTTCGCCTTTTTCCCACCACCAGCGCCATTTGATCTTGTACAGCTCCACGGCCACCTTGCCGGATTTCACCGGATTGCCCGCGGAATCGATCATCACCACCTGCACCGTGTGATCGGTATCGGTCAGAAGCATGCCCCGGGCCTTGTCCCCTTTGGGCGTCATAATGCCGACATAGCGCTGATAGGGATGATAGGCAATGCTGTGCCGGTCGATGCTGAAGGCGCCACCCGGCTCGAATACCCGGGTGGTGAAATGGGCTGTGAGCATACCGGGCGAAACGTTTTCGGCACGCACGTTGGCGGAGATGGCGGCCTTGCCGCTTTCATCCAGGTTGCCTTCGAATACCGTCAGGCTTTCGGGTTCGTACTCGCGCACAGGATCGTCAAAAATGTACGACTCAAATTTCGGGAAGCTGGTTTTGCGCGTCCTGAAATTGAGCTCCACATCCGATTTCAGATTTTTGGCAATCGCACCGTGCAGCCACCGCGCGGACAGCTCGCCCCGGACCTTACCGCCGGTCAAGCTCCGGACGTCTGCTCCGAAATCGAGGTTGATCTTGAGCCGGTTGGGTATGACGGTTTCGACTTTGATCGTTTTTTCGAAACTCACCCCGCCGACACGAATCCGGGCGCGCCAGTTGCCGGTGGGTGCATCCGGCTCCGTCCGGGTGTGAAAGCTGTAAAACCCGTTCAACGCGCGTTTGCGGACCATGGTTTGCACCAGCTGCGCGCGGGGATTGTGAAATTCGAAACGCACCGGGTGGTTGTCCGGCAGCCGCCGGTCTTCATCCAGCAGCATAAACGTCAGGAAAATGGGATCTCCCGGGCGCCACACGCCGCGCTCACCATAGATAAATCCTTTCAGACCTTTTTTAATCGTTGCGCCGGCCACATCAAAATGGCTGACCGAATTGGCGGATCCGTCATCGAGTTTCAGATAACCGGTTTGTTCGCCGCTTTCGGCTACCAGCAGAAACGGTTTGCGTTTGCTGCGAACAACTGCCACACCGTCGGCGTCGGTTCGGCCTTCGACGATCAATTTCTGTTGATAATCGAGCACTTGCAGCCTGACGCCGACCAGCGGGCGGGCGGTGTGAATGTCGGTGGCGGTGACAAACAGCTCATCATTGCTCCCCCGTTTGGCAAGCAGACCGATATCGGAGATGAGCACGTTGCGCGAGGCAATGATGCTGTGATTGCCGTAAGGCCGGTAGTAGGCCGGGTGACACGGATTTTTTCGGTTGCGATAGTAATCTGACCAGTTCTGAGAGCCGCCGTATGCTTCATAGTTGTCCCAGTTGCTGCTTTCCGCCTCCTCGTCCAGGTTTTCCGGGGATGCTTGCCGGGCCGCCGGAAATGTCGCCGAATCCGGGCAATCAAAAACGATGTGCCGGTGTCTGAACGAAAGGCTGATTCTGAACATTCCGCCAGGATGGTTTTCGATCAGAGAGGTAAGGTCGAGCCCATGCCGGACCCAACGGTCTTTCATGTCGGGTGACCATCCCAGACGCATGGTTTTCTTCCATATGGGACGCCCCACGCGCTGGAGCTCTCGCGCTCCCTCCAGAGAATTGACCTGCAGAAACTGTGGGATGTTTTGCGCGTATATCTGCGAAGCCTCGACGATGACTGCCCGCAAATTCACCGTTTCGATCGGAACGGTCAGCCCGCCGGTGGTCGGCAGGATAACGCCTTTGCCCGCAAATTTAGCCCGGGGCTTAATTTCTTCAAAATATGCTTTTAGCTCTCTGGAGCCGGGAAGTCTTTGTCCCAGCACATTGCGAATACCCGTATTAAGGCTGACCGTTACCTCGTTGGACCAGAACACGGAACCGTATATGCGCAATATACTGCCCTCGATATCAAACTGCAGGTCTTCGTTATCGTCGACCGCAACCAGTCCCTGCAAATCCTGACCTTTCCGTAAAGGATCGGTAAAACGAATTTCGATATAATTTTCCTCGGTTTGGACGGCGCGGGCAAAGATAACGTCGAACGTCTTCAGCGACGGCACGCTGATGATGCGTTTGCCTTTTTTGGACACACCGATCGGGCGACCGTCCCACTGAAGCGTCAGCGGCACGTCATCTTCTTCACGCATTATGTCCGGGACCACAAAGCGATGCTCCCGTTTGTCGTTTGAATGATGCCAGCGCACACCTAATTTCTTCCCGCGTCGATATGCATTCAGGATTTTCTCCAGCGCTGCTGCTTCTTCGGTGTCGGCGGTGACAATCACACCGGTGATCTGCTGATTTTTCGGATCCTTGTCGGTGGCAGCCTGCAGGCCGTCGATGGTTATCTCGAATGCCTGCTTCAAGACACTGAATTCAAAACGAAAGGTTTGCGATACACCGATGATCTCCATGATCTGTGATAGGTCCACTGCAGCCTCGTATTTGCGGCCGGCCGGCAGCCTGCTTGCCGGCTGGAACTCAAGGGAGCGGGTGTCGATCCAGTGCGCCGTGCCTTTTATTTCGGGTTTGAAAGCGAAAGGGGATTCTTCCAGGGTTTTTTGTAGTCTGCCGGGGGATACGATTTCCCTGGCAAAACGAACCCGTATGTTGCCTGCGGCTGAAATTGCCCCGGACGTGTGGGCCACGACAGGGGAGCTATCCGCGAAACATCTGACCGACAAATCAATATCGTCCTGCGAGTCGGCCAGCAAATGGGAAATGATAAATGCGATCAGACAAAAGATTATTTTCTTAATATTCATCCCACCATTCCTCCAATTGTGTTTTATCAAACATGGAAATCTCCCGCCGTCGGGGGTCATAGTCAAATGGCTATGCCATAGACAGATGTCTTGGGGTGATGGAATACTGGAATGTTGGAATATTGGATTCATAAGGATGAGATCTTTGTTAGATCAATTTTCTAAATTAGAGGTTAAAATCTAGAAAGTTTCCTTTTTTATACCCATTATTCCATTATTCCACTCCTCCAGAGGCGGATCTTCGACATTCCATCATTCCATTCGACCTCTAAAGGTTAACTCCACCCCTATGGGGTGAAATCAAAGCCGGTTCCTCTGGGCCCGGATTCTTTACTACTGGCTGCGGGCACGAAAAGTTCTGCATTGTACAAAAAAAAGCCGGACGATCTTCCCGAAGAGACCCGGCTTTATCCCTGTGCCAAGCAGCCCGGCTGTGCGGTGCAGCTCATAGCTGTTTGCATATAGAAAAAAAATGTATCTTTCCAACCTTTTATTGTTTTGAGGGTGTGGCAGCCAGTAGCGGCGGTTTCTGCGATCCAGGATCCGTTGCGTTTGGCTTCCCATTGCAGTAGACCCGGTCTTAACCATGGATATGACTGATTTTACACGTCAGAATTTAGCCACAATTTTATTATAATCCCGGGTGAAAGTCAATAAATGCAATACAATTGATGTACATCAATGGCTGGATTTTAGCCCTGTTCGGACGGTGAAGACATGGCTGTGATTTTCGATATTAACTATACCAATTAAAATCTGCGGTGCCAGCTGGACGAAGGAGGTATTGCAATTGGATGGAATATTTATTAGGGTCCGTTTGACTTGCCCGGCACCGGCAATAATCGCTTTCGCCGGCATTTTCAAATGAACTTCCCCGCGGCAAGCCACGGGGTATCCATGAATGATACATTCTATCCCGACCCGGATTAGCCGGAATTGAAGATTGAAGATTGATCCGCCGGAGGCGGAAAGATTTATAGTATCGCTTCGCTCTGTCTTTTCTATCTAAATCGATAGTATTCCTAAAATATTCAATCTGGCTATTGCATAAATCATGTGCAATCATGATGGGATTTTAATAAATACGGCCTAACGCAGCAAGCTGTGGAGAATTAAACCCTGCAGATTTCGCAATCTCCAGCGCACATTCATGGGTGTCTGTGTAACCTGCTTGCCCAGTGAAATTCGAAGACCATTTCACCGGGGCCTGCCCTGTGAAATGCCTGTCCAATGAAATGCGAAGCCTATTTCATCGGGGCGTAGCCTATTTCTCTGGGGCGAAATCTGTGGATTAACCGGAGAAGATGTTGGAGGAATACCGAACATAATGATCGCCCGCGATATCATGCAATCGAGGTTTCACACCCTGCACCCGCAGAACACGATCGCTGAAGCGGTTCAGCTTTTTCAAACCGCCACCGAATCTGAAAAGAAGCAGGTCTTCGGCCTGATGGTTACCGATGAAAACGACCATCTGGTGGGCATGCTGTCGATGTATGATATTCTTATTTTTATTCAACCCAAACATGCACACATCTGGGGTGAATTCGAAGACATCGACCCGTCCGAGTTATACGAGGAACGGCTGGCGCGGGTAAAGTCGATGCTGGTGGGCGATATCATGACCACCGAAGTCGTCACCACCACACCGGACACGCATGTAATGGTCATCGCCGACATCATGATCAAAAAACATATCCGCAGACTGCCGGTAACCGACGGGCAGGAAGTTGTAGGAATCGTGTACGTTTCGGATGTCTTTTACCATCTGTTTCAGAAGTTTTTGGTGGGATGAGGCAAAAACATTCAAGGCTTTAGAGGCCATCTTGTGAAGTGTGAAGTCTGATTTGGAGACAATAGGTTGAGCCGGTTGAGCCCGTTTGGCCCGTTTGGCCCGAAGAACTTTTTAACCGGCCCAACGGGCCCAACCGACCCCGAGGTCCCCCCATGCCTGTCGTTGAAAAAAGAAGCGTCCTGAGCGGTATATCGGTTAAAGCGGCGATGCGCCGTCAGGTCATCCAGCTGTTGCAAAGCACATCAATCGACAACTGCATCAACCGCATGATCAAATATAAAATCAACGCGGTTCTGGTGAGAGATACGCAGCAGCGGCCCGCCGGCGTGGTATCCAAAACCGACATCATGAGTGCATTTTATGCCGGTATCCCGACCGAGACCACCCTCGAAAACATCATGATCGGACCACTGTTGTTCTGCTATGTGGATGACGAACTGGAATCATCCCTGGACACGATGCAGCGCAACGCCGTTCACCGGTTGTATGTTCTGGGATCTGAAACAGAAGCGGTCGTCGGCGTGCTGGCCTACCCGGATATTGTCGGCCTGCTTTACCGTTATTGCCGTGCCTGTGACCGGGGTCTGCTCAAGGCCCGGCGCAAAAAACAAGAAGACGGATTCCAACGACTGAAAGTAAAAGATGTCATGACGCCGTCGGTCAAGGCCCACCGGTCGGATGAAAACCTGGCCCGGATCATCGAAGGGCTTACCGCGCATCAATTTGGGGCGGTTTTGATCAGAGATGCACATGATCAACCGGTGGGGGTCGTATCCAAATCGGACTTGATTTTGGCATACAAGCACGGAATAGCGGTTGACGCGTCTGCCGGCTCGATTATGAGCATGCCGGTTCACTCCTGTGATGCCCAATCCTACCTTGCCGCGGCGATTCAACAGATGCTGATCAAAGATGTGCAGCGCATTTTTGTGCACGCACAAGACCCCCGAAAAATCGTGGGGGTCCTTTCCCTGTCGGATGCCGCCCGCTTTCGCTCCGGTTCCTGCCGCGCCTGCACCTCGAGCCGCATGGTGGTGGGGGCTTAACCTTCAATCTTCAATTTCGGCTTATCCGGGTTGCTTTGACAGCGCTGAAAAATTGTGTTAGTTTATTTACATACTTGGGATCTGTAACGCTGTGCGGTGCATCTAACAACCAACTCCCAACGCTTATTCCTCCGGATTCGCTTCTGCATAATACCATTGTGGCGGATGCCTGCAATGTCGGGCGGACACGTCCGAATGCTGAAGTCCAAAATGAATCGAAAACCTATCCTGCAGCTACGAATCGTTGCCCACTTCACACGGAAAATCTGACCTATCATCTACTTTTTATTAATCCTGAAAATAAAAAGGAGGAACAAGGTCATGAAAATAGAATTCAAGCGTATTCTATGCGCAACGGATCTGTCGGATTTTTCCAATCACGCCGTCAGTTACGCGATGGCTCTGACAAAACAGTTCGAGGCCGTTCTGTATCTGTGCCACGTGATCGATCTTCCCATCGTTTCCGTGCACGGCGCCGCTTACACTTACCCTCAGGATTATGTGGACAGCCTGCGCGAAGAGGCTGTCCGCAAACTGCGAATCCTGGTGGGTGGACGGGCGATCGACTGGGAGCCGATCGTCACAACCGGTCCGGTGGCAAATACCATTACCGGCTTGATCGCGAGCAAAGCTGCAGACCTTGCAATCGCCGCCACCCATGGGCGCTCCGGGCTAAAACGCCTGATCCTCGGTTCGGTTACGGAGCGTTTGATCAGAACCGTAAACAGTCCGCTTCTGATTGTGACGCCACCTGAAGAAGGGCATGACGCCAAAACAGTTCAACAGGCGGGCTTTAAAAATATTTTGGTCGGCTGCGACTTCTCTGCAGACTCCGGAGCCGCATTGCAATACGGATTCAGCCTGGCCCAGGAATATCAGTCTGTTTTGCACCTGGTGCATGTTATTGAACCGGTTGCTTACCGTGAAGTTCTTCTGCCGCCGGGTCTGCTGGACGATGTCAAGACCAACCTGGATGAACATCTCACAGCACAACTCGAAGAGCTGGCTCCGGATGAGGCCAGAAACTGGTGCGAGGTCAAAACCATATGCCTGACCGGCAGGCCCTTCGAAGAGTTGACCAAATACGCCGCGCTTCATTCGGTTGATCTGGTTGTTTTGGGTGTTCGGGGGCGGGGGTTGGTGGAGACCATGCTCCTGGGGGCAACCACCGACAGGGTTCTCCGCCGGGTTTCCTGTCCGGTACTCTCCGTAAGTCCGCTGAATTCATCCCGGAAGACCGGCATCGCGGATATGGCCGCAACTGAAACGTTGTAACGCAAGTTTCGCACAGGCAAAAGGAGGCAATGAAATTTTTGAATTTAACCGCAAAGACACGAAGGACGCAAAGGTACTATTATTTCTTCTTTTTCTTTGTGCTCTTTGTGAACTTTGTGGTTATTAATAGTGTCCATCCGGAATTGGAAACTTTCCTATTCGCCTTCCTCCGCCCAGAGGCGGCACAGATGTATGATCACCTCGGCCGCTTTTTGTAAAGCGACAAGGCTGAAAGCTCAAAGAGAACGCATAGTGGCTCCCTTAGTTCTGTTGCAATAGCCGTGGGAGCCGCATCTTGCCGCGATTGTGATATGTATCGCGCCTGGCCTGCGACGCGCTGCATTCGGCCCGGGCGTTCGACCGAGCTCACACCGAGGGCGGCCGAGTCGAAGGCGCTCCTAAAAATGAGGGATCTGAAACAACAATTTCAGGAAACTTGATCTCCTTAAATTGCAATTAGGTATTAGAACCGTCAATAAATCATAATAATTCAAATAGTTGAGGTATTTTTTGTGAGATAATAAAAGTTATTGCAAGCGGAA
>Ga0126332_10000593_pt1 | contig 12685 bp, 19 predicted proteins | sample InaspJWI42metaG_FD_94482 | JGI IMG/M metagenome (GOLD analysis project Ga0126332, IMG submission 94482) | Marine gutless worms symbiont microbial communities from Oahu, Hawaii - Inanidrilus sp. 2 OAHU.JWI-42 metaG | ecosystem: Host-associated > Annelida > Digestive system > Unclassified...
TCGATACACTGTCGGACATGGTGGCCTCCTTCCCTGGCTAAATGTTTGGTCTCGCAACCTTTATTTAACCATATCGAGGCCACCGCCTCAAATGTGCGAAAAATTTTATACGTCATCATTTTATGAATATTCTAAATGCTAAATGACGCCGCCGCCATCTGAAAATTAATTGATTATAAATAGAGCTAAAGCAATCTCACTAAGGCACTAATAGATGCTCAAAGTAAACTTGATAAGCTGAAGGATGAATTCATTGAACTGGAAGGAAGCAAAATCTAAGAACTATCTTTTTACACTTCTTGAATTCTTAACAACCCGAAACCCTTTTACAAAACCCATCAAAAAATCAAATCCTTTTGTGATGGATTTAACAATTACCGGTAAAAAATCTGCAAGAAGAAGGATAAATAACGCAAGAAAGAACAGACCACCGATGACCAACATAGAATAATAGAAAATAGCATCTATCCGCCCATAAGATCCAGCCCCTATCATCATATGTCGGATGATATACCCGATTAGAGGGAATCCGATTCCACATACCAATATCTGCAGCTTCGCTTTCACCGGAGATGCCCCCTAATTGCCCATACTGATTGAGTGGCCTTAAATACGGAATAGAGAATAAATAGAAAAGGAATGAAAAGGACTGATGAAGGGACTACGTATTTCTGAAAACCATAAAATGACGAAATGACGAATCCGACGATTGATGCGACAATTAAACTGATCCAAAATATGGAGCTTATCCTCGATCTGAATAGATCAAAAGAAAGTCCGACCCAACCGAAAATAGCACCTGCATAGATGCCTATTGCATAAGCTCCCTGATGCTCGATTCGATATTCGTCATCGATTTCGGGCGGTCTCTGCTCTGGTCTGCTGGTAGCCACCGCTTGAGGTATCCAGAAAAGCTCTTTAGGATATCTGTAATCCACTATTTTAGCAGTCTCAGGTAATTTAGCAAGCTTACCACCCGATAACTGATGTAGATACCACCGGCTCTTGTCTCTGACATGGCCGTTTATGATCTCTCCAAAGGTCAGAGCCTTTTGGTTCTTTCGATACGTGCCAAGATCGATAATTTTCCGGTCATTATCGATGCTGTTTATCAGAAGGAGCTTCATCTGACCTTGATTTTGAAAGTTCCATCAGAAACTTCAGTATGGATGGTAAACCGAATAGTGGAATCATCCTCCAAACGAAGCTGCATCTCAAGACCATTCTTCCCCATGATCTTATCCATCCCCATATTCAAAGGAGTAAGAACACCCTTATCATCATTTATTGCATAATGAACTTCAGCAACCTCATAACCTTGAAAATAGACTATCCCTATACCTTCCATATTACTTTCCGATCTATGCCAAACTGACTAATCATCAGGAACCGGTTCATCTAGTTTAATCGAAAATTTATCTTCTTCGAGCTGTTCCCATACGAAAAAGTCCCGAATTATGCCATCCTGACACTTGAGCTGCATTTGGGGATCTAATTCCTTAAAAGGCTTATATAGCCTTTTCTTTCTCAACACAGTCAAAGTGCCCTCGTTCCCTTGGATTTCATAATAAACTTTTGCAAGTTCATAATCAAGAAATAGAACTGTCCCTATGCCTTTCATGATACCTTCCCAAATAGCCAATTATAGATGAATTCGAAAGCTTGTTTGTTATCTTGAGCTTTCAGACCATTGTCACCGCAAATCCGGCATTTTGGTGTTCCCATAACTTTTGATTTATTCAGTTCCATCTTGCCTGCATAATATTTGATCTCGTTGAATTCGATGTCCTTTCCAAGCAGACAATCAACTGAGAATCTTGTCGCCATCGCAACGACAGTTTTTTGCGCTTCGATTGCGGCCAGCGTACAGGCTCCACCATCTGCAAAACTGCCAGGACTGATCCCACAGCAATAGCAGTTATTCTCATCTGGAAAGTAGGCGTTAGTTTTTCCACCCCAAGCATCAACAGAGCTGCTTACAAACGGCTTGCAATTATGCCTTGCAAGGATTTGAGCTACAGCCCTTCCAGAAAATATGTCGAGAGCACCGATCACAAGATCAGATGCCGCGACATGAGAATTGATAATTTTAAGCCTTTCAAAGACAGCATTCTTATCAGGTTCAGTTGCAAGGCATGGTATCTCGACATATTCGGGCTCAGCATCTATCTTTCCCATGCCATTCAGTTTATCTGAAACTGCCTCAACTTTGGTCTTATATACATCATCTCTTCCGAAAAGCGGTTGCCGGTAGATGTTGTACCAATCAACATGCCCGTAATCCATGAGGATGATCTTGCCGACACCGAGAACAGCAAGGTTCATCGCAATCTCATTTCCCAGAAGCCCGACACCGCAAAGCAGGACGCATTTTTCATTCAATAGGTCCGTATCATATCCGGCCCGATTCAGACGGTCAGTTCGGAACTGAAAAAGCAGATTTTCGTCGATGTCCTTGCTTTGGTAATAGACCGGTAATTCAGGATCTCTCAAAAACGCCATTATTTCAGTTGCCGTCAGATCATCGGGTAATACGACCTTTTCACCATCGACAATTGTCCTTGAAGATAGGTCGTCTGCATGCTCTTGCTTGAAATACGTGAAAAACTGTGGAGTGTTATCAAGGCTAAGGTCTGAAACCACCTGCAATGCGATGTCTCTAACTGTTGAATCGCCATCAAGGTCTAATTGGTGCGTATCTCCCGTATATGGGTCCTGCAGAGTTACTATCATTTAATTATCTCGATTCCGACATCATCAAATCCAGTTTTGAGGTCTTGAAGTTCTCTTGTGACTCTGAAGAGATTGATGTTATCCGTTATTCGTGCATACTCGAACTCATGTACCTTGGTTTTCTGGAAATAGTTTTCCAGGAAAACCTTTTCAAATTCAGAAGGTACTTGCGGAAAATTGTATCGCCGTATGAAACCTGTTAGGTCGCCGTTTCTGAAACTTTCAGGATGGTAATCCAATAGACCGGTATCTGAGATCACCATTGCATGTTTCTTAGAGCTCTCAATTTCGCCGATTAACGCAGTTTCTGGCTCAATCGGCTCAAGGCTGTAATCCACATCGATTTTCATCGAATAGGCAGCGACCTCCTGCTTTTCCAGATCGAAAATCAAATGGACTCTCGGGGTTTCAGCGAAAGGATCATCAGTTTTCAGAAGCATCCTCTCGATGAAAAGAAAGCCCTCGTCAGTTGATGAAAAGCGGACACCGAAGCTTGGCGGGTGGACATGCCATGTTCCCATGACATTAATCCCTCGCTTTCCCGCTTCCTCTCGGGCGATTCTTGATGAATCTGTACTGAATCTGATAGATGCTGCATCCGCCCTTGCTAAATCATCATGTAATAGGCAATCGACGGTAAAATGCCTGCCATCAAAATCCCCTATTGCCTGACCGCCGATCTCCATGAATCCACCGACCCGATCAAGGATGCAGCTGCAGAATTCTGCAAGGGAATCGAGCTGCTCATCAGATATGCAAACGACCAGATCGTCCATCATACCGATAGCCTATATTTCTGGAGCAGTTCGATGATCAGTGAAAACAAAGGATTCGTATGAGTCTTTGTCGCCTTCTCCCAAGGACTACCAGAATTCTTTTTGAAATTCGTATAGTGGAGCACTCCGCTTGAACCCCAACATACATCATCAAAATAGGGAGGTTCAGATACGACAACAGGGGGGGTTTTGGGGTAATTACCGCTAGGAGTGATCTTCCATGTGCGGACAATCCCAGATTTGTCCGGCCCTACAGCCTTGATACCGTATCCGGGCTTTCCACTGATTAGATATTTCCAGTTCCGGTACTTGGGCTTATTGAGTATCTCCTGAGCGTGATTAGCGAATGCTTGGCGAAATGTTGACATATGCGCCTCCAAAAGTCTCGACGGTCCAATTAACAGTATCGTTAAGCTGCATGATGTCCTGCACCTGATCAGATGGCTCGATCATTACAACTGAACCAGAGGCATCCGCATAATTGAATTTTATGGCAATCCTGTCTTTTCGCGCGATAATATTACCGAGCTGCTCTTGCGCATATGATATGATAGGTTCTTCGTACTTTTTGTAGAGAAAATCGATGATGTCATTGAAATTCTGGCCGTCAACTTCGGCTTCGGTTATGTAATCTCGCGTGTTGATTTCAGATCCGATCAGAACAAGCTGCTTTTTTTCTTCGCCCATAATTTTCCTCCATTGTTTGGATTATTGGTTAAGATTCTAGTTAATTAGGTATCGGCAGGATAGCAGAAAAACTTGAGAAGCTACTCATAACATGTCGATATTATATCAGATAAATGATTAAATATCAAAAAACAATGACTCTAATCTGTTCTGTCATAGCCATTGCTTGAGATTCCCTTCCTTAACCTGCATCTGGCCCCATAACGAAAAGAAAAGCATAAATATCACCCAATATTTCCACCTCCATACTCGACGCAACGCGAACCGCGAACGTAAAGAGAGGATTTCTATATCCTCCAGTCGAGAAGGAGGTTGTAAGAATGCAGAATAAAAGACCGAATAGTGAATTTGGTGTTAGGTGCGCTCAGGATGCATATGGTGATTTATGGGTAGGAAAAGCTGGAAATACGCCATTCGATGCCGTCTTTCCTGGCCTCAAAGACAAGATAACTAAGAAAATTGCTGAAATGAGGGGAAGCAGAACAGGAGCCTTCTGGATAAATCCTACTGAGAAGGTGTTGACAGTCGTCAGTGATGATAGCGTTGAGACGGGAGAATACCCTCAAGCGAAGTATGAGGCTTGATTGAAATGGAAGATCTTGATCTACTTCAGAAAAGATTCCAAGAAGCACAGGCCAAGCTGGATAAGTTTTATGAATTTTTTAAAGAGCACAGAGATTTAGCCAAACCTGTACGTCTAGGTGGAAATCCAAGAGAATACAACGAGAAATTATCCGAACTGGGATTGATAGAGAAACACAAATCTCCACGAAGTCCTCTTGAGTACGCTTTCTATCTAATTCTGGAAATCTTGAATGTAGAATTCCAGACTCAATTCTTCGTGAGTATCGGTCAGTATGATTTCTACATACCCCAATTTAAACTACTAGTAGAATTGGATGGCGAAAGATATCATAAAGACCCAGCCACCGACAATGAAAGGACTAAAGAGGCGCAGAAGAATGGCTATCTTATCTTTAGATACACAAGTAAAGAGATATATAAACATGAGAAGGATAAAATCCCGATCCTTAAGAGAGCTGGATTATTAACAGTGGCTACAGACCTGCAGGACCTTTCAGGGTATAAACAAAATCTCGATACCTTTAAATTCGTTGTCTCAAATGCTACAGGTATAAAGCACGCAAAATGATATCAAATCTTTATTCCTGGCAAGAAAGTGCATTGGAGATTTGGACCGACAATTCCTGTAGAGGAATCATTAGTGCAACAACTGGTTCGGGAAAAACATATCTTGCGATTAGTGCAATTAGGCGATTGTTTAACATATCAAGCAACCTGAAAATAATAGTTTTAGTGCCAACAATCGCTTTACTGAAACAATGGAAACAGGAAATCCAAAGCACATTAGATATTAATCCAGAACTCATAGGTTGTCTAGGATCAAGATATCATGATGAATTAAGAGATAAAAAGATTCTAATTTGTGTAGCAAATTCAGCTCTAAAATTCCTCAAAGAACAGATTAATTCTGATAAATCTCAGCCAGACCTTTTTCTAATTGCTGATGAATGCCATAGATATGGATCTTTAAGATTTTCCTCTCTTTTAAAATTTCCATATAAGTACACTCTCGGACTCAGTGCCACTCCAGAAAGAGAAAGTGACTACGGATTTGAGGAATATTTAAGACCATATATCGGCAGAGTCATTTTTGAATATACATACGACCAAGCGATAAATGATGGCGTAATTTCTCCATTTGAAATAATAAATTACGGTATCAAGTTAAGAGGAAAAGAAAAAGATGATTACAGGAGAATCTCTGAAAAAATTAAAGATCTTAGAACCATTCTTGAGGCAAAATACCCATCGATAAGATACATGAAAGGAAAATATATTGCTGAGCTGAAAAAAAGGGAATCCTCCGATCAACAAGTCAAGCAGTTTCTTGAATTAAGTATTGAACGGAAACGTATGTTGTATAATTCCGATTCAAGAATTGATTGCTTATTAGATATCATGCAAGAGCATCCTGGAAAAAAATGCATGATTTTTCATGAAGATGTAAATTCTCTCAATAAAATTAATGAAGTGCTCCTTGAGCATAGGTATGACACGGAAATACAACATTACAAGAAAAAAGGGAATTTTGACAGCTTCAAAAGAAGTGACAAGAAAGTATTTCTTTCTGTTAGAATGTTTTCTGAGGGAGTCGACTTGCCTGATGTTGATCTGGGTATCATCGTTGCTTCAAGTTCAAGTGTGAGACAGAAGATCCAGACTATGGGACGAATCGTTAGAAAATCTAAAACTAAAGACATAGCTCGGATTTTCAATATTTTTATCAAAGATACCGCTGATGAATTAATCTTTCGTAAGATTAATTGGGATAACATTGTTGGCGAAAATCGGATGAAAACCTTATCATGGCCCGAGAAGACAGATATCAAACTCGACCAGATTAAACAAAATAAATATCGTTCTGAAGAAGAAGAGACAATCAGAATAAACGAGGGTCGCCTCCAGATTGGAGATGTTTACACAGCAAAACTATCTGGCAAGAAATTCAGCTTTGACTCTGAGTGGAATTTATTTCGAAAATATCGGGGTAAGAGAGAATACGCTTCAAATCAGCATGAACTGAAACCTCTCGCAGAAATGGTTCAAACCATTAAGCATAGGGGAGGCTCATTTTTTATTAATGATAAAGGGCATGTGCTCGTAAAAGACCAGACTTTCAAACTCATATTTGTTGGACGATTCGATATTAACAAAATCGTATTTTACGACTGAATTAAAATATAAATTTGAACTTATATTACGCTATGACGGCCTTTGATGAACATGCTTTATTAGTTTCCTATATACATCTCTGCATTGCTTGGCTCCATTGATAGCCGTGTGAGGATATGGTTCAGGTTCAATACAATAATAATCAGCGATTGATGAGAGGGATAGCTTTGGGATTTTTCCATTCAAGTAGAGGTACCAGGCCAGAGACTCGGTCCCTATCCAATGATAATCTAGCTTGATATCTTTTATCTGATGACTTAGAGCTGAAATTGTAATGAATGCTCTCTCAAAGGAAGGATTATGACAAACCGGAATACAATTTTTCCAAAATTTGATCAGTGTATTCCACAATTCAATACTATGTGCCTTTGCATTTTTCCAATCTTCAGAATTGTAGTTATTAATTTCCTTGGCCGTTTTAGTAATCCTCTTTGGAAATTTCGGTTGAATTTTTTTCTCCAATTTTGCTAATATTTTTTCTCCATCCAAGGATGTTTTAATAACACCGATATCAATTATTTCATGGTAATTGAATTCCGTTCCAGTAGTTTCAATATCGACAAAACAAAGGTTTTTCATTTACTTCCTGCTGAAATTTAATTTTTAAATAATGAGGATGATTGTTTCTTTTAAAAAGATTTTATGATGCCATCTACTCATGTTTTTGTATAGATATAATTGACCCAATTAGATATTTCATCTTGAACTGCTCCTTCAGTAGGCCAAACATTTAGCTCTTTTAACATCAATTCGTCAGACATAAATTTTTTAACAAATTTTTCATCATGGTAGTAGGTCTTTCTTTGCTGCACCTTACTGGCACTATCTTTGTCTTTGAGTGAGATGAATATTTTTCCTCCAGGCTTTAACGCTTTGGATAATCCATATAAAGCATCGCAAAATTTTTTTTGGTTAAGATGAATCAAAGATGCGCAAGCCCAGATCCCGTCAAATTCTTCGATAAAATCTATATCCGAGAAGGATTTATGCATGCAGTATGCAAACGGATATTGGTTGCAAAGCTTTACCATTTCAAAACTTGCGTCAAAAGAAACAACCCTGAATCCTTCTCTTATAAAATGCCGTGTGTCCCTTCCCACACCACAACCAGCATCGAGAATAATATCACCCATACTTAAATTAGGGAGAAAGTTATCATATAAGTGCTTTAGATCAAGATGAGCTGTTGTTCTAAAATATTCCTTTGAATTAGAATTATACCAAGACATTGTCTGTAATTGGATTCTACTTAATTTGGCTTTGTCTATTGTTTCAATGCCCTGATTTTTTAAAATATTATATTGATCTTGAAGCTTCCTTACCTCGCTTTCCAGAGCGCCATCAACTTCTTTTGGAAACACTAAGCTTTCAAGCTGCTTTGAAAAACCATTAAGTTTACTTTCAGCTGCCTTTTGAATTAACCGTATATGGGCTCCAAGTTTTCCTAATAAACCTGAAAGCTCAGGATTTTCAAGTACCTGCCCTTCTTTCTCGATTAATTCGAGTTGCTTTATTCCGACATCGATGATTTCATTTAGTATTACAGAATCTTGCTCTGAAAAAGTTTTTCCCTGTGACAGATGCCTGAGGGTTCTAAACCGTTTTTCCCTTTTTTCTTCGGCCTCCTTTTTTTCAGTAAGTGCAAAAAGATCATACAAAGTTTTGGACTCAGCGCGCAAAGCTTTCAGCGGGCCAAAAAAGAAATTCAGTTTATTAGTAATATTTTCCCTTTCCTTCTGACACTGCGCCTCGATAAGCATTTTGTTTTGGAGGGTCAGTTCTTTTCGCATTTTAATAATTGTGTATATGACGCCAATAGCAGCAATAACACCGCCTATGGGTGTTATATAATCAATCCAGGATTTGGTAGGCTTAAGTGTAAGAATGGCGTCTTTTAATAGTATTATGGCATCAGCAATTTCCTACATATTAGCCCCTAATTTTTAACATTTATGTAAAAATCCAAATAGGTAATTTGGTATCACAGCAATAGTAAACTTTCAATATACAATGAATACGTTTGAATTTTGAATGTTGTCCGGTTTGATTCTGAATTCCAAACAAAATTTGTTATATAAATTTCCGATTACTGAAATTATATTGATCTAGAAATATAGCCAGTTCTAAGATTCACACTAAACCCTCTTATCAACTGATTCCTATGATACATCCGGGGGTCGATATTCACCCCTGTCCCTCGCTTATACTCAAATGACGCACCCGCTAATCCAGCAATCAATTCAGCTTCCGTTCGCATGCTTTCATAATCCGGCCCACCTTTCCGTTTCTGAATCAGATGATACCCTTTATTCCCGGAAAACTTGTACCAATCCCAATACGTCATCCCGAAAACCTCTTTAGATACTCGATAACTCTCATCAAGATCATCCCCGTCGATATCGATGACGAAAAGATGATGATCTACGCCTTCAATCGTTCTGAATATCGGAAATCTATCAGGCTTCCACACCATCGGTCCACGGCGGTTGAATTTTCCGGGGGCATATTCATAGGCGACACCGACAGCTCCATCAAAAAATTTTTTGTTCTGATAATCAATATCTGGCGGAATTGTAAACTCAGCCACCGGTTTGCACGATGAAACCGCCACCTGCTTGCAAGGCTTAAGAACTGATCCTCCAAAAACGCTCTCGACCTGGTATCTTGTCACATCCGGATCATAGCCTGCCCATTTACATTCAGAATCGATCATCTCAATAACATCATCAGTGGAATAACCTACAGATTTCAGAAATCCGACAAACCACAGTCGCTGGTGATGCGTAGCCCACATGTCATCGAGCACCCCCTGAAGCCTTCCTCTCATGGATAAGCTCCTAACCAAATCCATCGGTAAAACACCATTGATTTATGACTAAAAAGATAATATATTAGGATTTAAGGTTAATCCATTAACCACAAGAAAACTACTAAAAACATTCTAACATGTTGAAAAATAATCAAATAATTCCATTTTCAGTTTAATTTGACAATAATCGCTATTTCTCATAAAATAATACCTGGAGGAAAATAGATCTATGGCTACAGTAATCTCTTTTGTTAACAGCAAGGGCGGAGTCGGAAAGACCACACTTACATACAATCTCGCATTCGCCATTCAAGAACAGACATCCTCAAACTGCCTATTAATCGATCTCGATTCACAAGGAAGCCTCAGCTCAACCTTCCTTAATGATATCCACGATATGGATCAGACCTTAGCTGACATACTCCCAGAAGATGGAAAACCGATATCTGATGTTATACTTGATACAGAATTCGATGGAATCGATCTCGTTCCAGCAAATATTGATTTAGAGAGGATCAATATCCATCTGGCCGGTGATATCGATGCCCCATATTATCTTGCAGACAAACTGGAGGATGTTAACGGCGATTATGATTTTGTAATCATCGATTGCCCGCCCTATATCGGACTTGTGACAAGGATGGCACTCACAGCTAGTCACGGAATAATTATACCACTTGAAGCTGCGAGCTATTCAGTCCGCAGCACTGGCTATATCCATGAACTAATCCAGAAAGTACAGAAACGAGCCAATCCTCAATTGGAAATACTCGGCTATGCCATTAACCGTTTTAAAGGGGTACGGAATATTGAGCAGCAATATGCCCAATTGATATTCCAGAATTTCGGCCCTAAAATGTTCGAAACGATTGTCAAGGATTCGACAAAATACTGCGAATGTGTCGCTAAAAAAACACCGATTACACATTATCAAAGGACTTCAGAGCAGGCAGAGGCTGTCCGGAATCTTGCAACGGAGATATTGGAAAGGATAAATGGCTAAAAAGGATTTCACAGAGCAGGCAAAGAGCGATTTCAATATACCTAAAACCAGAACGAAAAAAACGACAAAGAAGGGCATCAGATCTGGCACGAAAGGACTGAAAAATGCCCTCGCAAGACTTGTCGATATAGACAGGATAAAACCCGATCCACAGCAGGTCAGGAAAAAATTCAACAATACCGCTCTCAACGAACTGGCCGAATCGATATCTGAAAAAGGCATTATCCAGCCCCTGGTTGTCGAATACGAAGACTCAACCGATTCGTTCAAGATTCTGTCCGGTGAACGCCGGTATCGCGCTGCTTCTATCGCAGGCCTTCAGGAAGTTCCCTGCATAATCCACGACAATGAAAATAATCTTGAAATCGACGAACGCCTCTTGCAGCAACTTACAGAAAACATCCAAAGAGAGGATCTTGACCCAGTTGACCAGGCCTTTGCCATCAAGCGATTGATCGACATCACGGGAATCACCCAGGATGAAGCAGGTAAAAAGATCGGAAAATCTCAACAATACGTTGCCGGATCGCTCAAGATCATCAATGGACTACCAGAAATAATCAAAGATGATTACAAAAATTTAACAAGAGAACATCTGTTACAACTGGCACGATTAAAGACCGACGATGAAAAGATCGCATTGTACGAAAAAATCAAAAACAACGGGATGCCGATAAAGGATCTTCGAAAATCTGTTAACGAAGCTCTCGGTCAGCCTGTAAAGGTTAAGAATTTCAAATCTAATTATTCAAGCGAAGATTACAAGATTTCAATCAAATTCAATAAGAAGGATGTTGAAAAGGCTGAACTTATCCAAGCTCTCAAAGAATGGATAATTGAATTGGAAAATAGTGATGGTGTTTCCGGTTGAAAAAAAGGAATTTTCTGATAGAAAGGTATCTAAAAATACTGATAGGGGGCTAAATGCACTGGTCACACACACTTACCATCACGATTCAAGCAAATAATAATGAAGACCTATTGAAATCAATGGATGAGGTCAAAAAACATATTGCCGACGGATATGCTCTTGCGCATGATGAAAGCGTGACACGCAGGTACGCTTATAATATCGAAGTCGAAGAAGATAAATAGTAAGAGCGCATAGGGAATTCAAGATGAACCGAAATCAGATGCAACCTCCATTAAAATGCTCCTTTTGGCAGGTCTATGATGCTCTAAAAAAGCTACCTGGAAATTCTGTGGATAGCCTCCGAACGACAGGGAAAGGTGTCGAATTCAGCGCTACGGCCAGTATTACCCGAGATGGTAGGGAATTTATCAACCTGCCGCATAACAACCGAATCTATGAAGGGGACTGGGGCTATACCACAAATAGCATGGGTAAAGACGGCCAGAGAATAGGTCAATATGCGCGACCATTAGATGAATGGTGCGAAAGAAAATAGGCTGAACTCATCAAAACTCTTAAAGAATGGTTAAATGAATTGGAAAATGAATAATCACTGAACGGGTGGTTGTTGAGGTGCTACCTGCTGATTTGGAATTTGGTTTATCTGATTCGTTTGATTATACGCGGCAGGATTTCTTGCTTTTTCTATTAGATTTTTCAGATCATTGGGTTTGTCAATATTTACCCACTCAAATTCTTGCTCACTCCCAGTACCTGCTGAATCTATTTTCATATCCCCATAATTTAATAACAATCCCAAAAATCCTCTTTCCATTCTTACAGCAGTAATATGACTAATTGAAGCAGATTTTATGTCCTCAGAGATTATCCCCGTTTTATGGATTATACGAAAATTAGTTACAGCATACTTTCTTGAATTTCTGTCAAGGTAGTGTCAATAATCTTTCGCACTTTTGATTCGGTGGCCCATCGGTTAAGCTGCGACTTTTTCTTTTTTAAGTTCCGTTAGCAAATTCATATTCAGATACCGTCGTGTTCCCCAGCGA
>Ga0126332_10000594_pt1 | contig 12684 bp, 12 predicted proteins | sample InaspJWI42metaG_FD_94482 | JGI IMG/M metagenome (GOLD analysis project Ga0126332, IMG submission 94482) | Marine gutless worms symbiont microbial communities from Oahu, Hawaii - Inanidrilus sp. 2 OAHU.JWI-42 metaG | ecosystem: Host-associated > Annelida > Digestive system > Unclassified...
AATCAACTGCCATTTAAGCGTTTACGTCAATGTCGAAGAAAAAAATTAAGAAATCTTGCGTTTCACTGGCTGCAGCGCTAATAACTAGGATTGGATTTGGGCAACAGACCGTTGAATAGTGAATGTTAATGTGTATTTTATCCGTTTTCAAATGGCTATCAGCATGAATTTGTAGTTTTGGATTGTAAATTCTATACTTCTCTTTTGAGCGCCAGCACGGTAATGTCATCGAATTGATAGCCCTGCTGAAATTTTTTCAGATCTTTATCAATATGGTTAATCATTTTCGATAGTTTAAGACGTTCGCTATTACAAACCAGCTTGGAAATTCTGTCCAATCCGAACAATTCATTTTGGGGAGATGATGCCTCAGTTACGCCATCGGTGTATAGGACTAGAATCTGTCCGGGTTCAAGCGTTTCTACATCCTCCTTATACGTTAATCCCGGTCTAACGCCCAGCGCCGGGCCATGTTTGCAGGCGATTTTTTTGCAGGCGCCGTTAGGTCCAAACGACAAAGCAGGAAGGTGTCCGCCGTTGGAATAGGTGAGTTGGCCGGTAGGAAGGTGGTAATAGGCCATAAAAACGGTGACAAACATTCCGGTTTCGTTGCCTTCGCATAGAAGGTCGTTTGTCTCTGTCAGTACTTGCGATGGAGATTTGCGCTGTCTGGTAATGGATCGAAAAATCGTTCGGCTGATCATCGTAAAAAGGGCTGCCGGAACGCCCTTGTCCGACACATCAGCGATGATCACCGCCAGGTGATCATCATCAATAAAGAAGAAATCATAAAAATCACCACCGACTTCTCGGGCCGGGATCATCATGGCATAAAGGTCAAACTCGCTGTGCTCGGGAAACGCTGGAAACTTGGACGGCAGGATGCTCCTCTGTATCTGAGCGGCAATATTCAACTCGTTTTCAACTTTTTCCTGGGCAGCACGCAGTTCAAATTCCACCCGCTGAAGGTCTAGAACTTCTCTTGTTCTTTCCTCCACCCGCTGTTCCAGAATTTCATTTTGGTTTTTCAGATACTCGCGCGCTTCTTTCAATTCTATATGGCTTTTAATCCGGGCTTTAACGATCGGGGACCTGATAGGCTTGGTGATGTAATCGATGGCTCCTGCCTCCAAACCTTTTGTTTCATCTTCGACTTCGCTCGTGGAGGTGACAAAAATTACCGGAATATCTCGCGTCTTGGTGTCGGATTTCAGTCTCCGACAGACCTCGTATCCATCCAGACCCGGCATCATGATGTCCAGAAGAATTATATCAGGTGGTTTTTCTGACCTGGCGATCTTCAGGGCTTTCTCGCCGTTCAAAGCTACCTTGATCTCATAGTCTTGGTTCAAGACCTCTCCAAGCAAATCGATGTTTTCCGGGCTATCATCTACCACCAAAACCGAATTTTTTCTTCCACTATCGGACACGTTGATCACCTCATAAGTGTAACATTTTAATCGACCGGCCATTTTAATTTAAGGTTTAATGTTTGCTCTAACTCACTCAGGGTTTCCAGGGCCTCTTCAAAAGCGTATCCTTCGATGTGCCTTTCAAGATCGGCCAGTTCATTCCCGGCCATTGCTGGCGGAAGAGACTCTCTGAGGGTCGCGAAGGACCTGACCGCTCGGAAGTCGTCCTCTTCCAGCAATTGCCTGAGTTTATTTAAAAGAAAGAAAACGCGATCTCTGTCAATTGCTCCTGGAACCTGTTCCGCTGAAGGTCTATTCTCTGCTGGATCCAGCCTTTGAATTTCCAAAGCGGCAATTGAATCCAGAACCAAGTACAGAGTATTAGAAAAAGCGTTTAATCGCCTCGGTATGTTTTCGGTCTGGTCTTGTAGGAGGGCTGTTTCCAGGTCCATCGCCGCGAGGTGCAGATTCTGGGCGCCTATGTTCCCGGCTAATCCTTTGATGGTATGCGCCAGGCGGGTGGCGGTTTCCGGATTGTCCTTTCCCAAAGCATTTCTGATATCATCAGCTACAGACGTATAGTTGCGTCGAAATTTACTAAGCAGTTTCCGATAAAGCTTCTTGTTGCCGCCCACCTTGGCCAGACCGGCCTTCACTGAAATGCCAGGCAAACCGGACAGGGGAAGTCTTTCATTTTCTGGCGGGTTCTCGGCAGATTTGGCCAGCAGGTAATCCGGAATCACACGTTTTCCGGGTTTTATCCATCGGACGAGAGTGGAAAAGAGTTTTTCAGGATCGATGGGCTTGGACACGTAGTCGTTCATTCCGGCCTTGATGCACCTTTCCCGATCCCCGGTCATGGCATGTGCAGTCATGGCGATAATCGGTAGGTTTTTTATTTCGGATATCGGATATCGGATCTCGGCCTGTGACGAGTTCAGTCGAGTCGATTTTAAATCAGAATCCTTTCCAATTTTATGCCATATTTCATCTTCCCACTTCCGAATTCGCCTTGTGGCCTCAAATCCATCCATTACCGGCATCTGGACGTCCATCAGCACGGCTTCGAAATCCTTTTCCTTGACCATATGTACGGCTTCCTCGCCGTTGGTGGCGATGGTCACTGGCAAACCCGTTCTTTCGAGAAGCTCCCGGGCTACCTCCTGGTTGATTTCATTGTCTTCGACTAATAGTACCTGAGCCCCCTGGATATGTCTCAAAGCTTCGGTTTGCTGTTCTTTTCGCTGTGCAATCTGTGAGGTCTCGCTAACCTCTTTGCCAAAGGCCTGCATGATCGTATCGTACAGGACGGATGCGCTGACCGGTTTGATTAAAAAACCCTCCAAACCGATTTGGTCGGCCTGGCGCATGATCTCATCCCGACCGTAAGCGGTCACCATAATGATCGTCGGAACTTTCGCCAGACCGGGATGGTTCTTGATCCACCGTGAAGCCTCAATGCCGTTCATGCCCGGCATGTTCCAGTCCATCAGCACTAGGTCATGGGCCTTGGAGGCCATTTCCAACTCCTTTATGCCTTCTTCTCCGTTGGCAGCCAGGGAAACTTTGAAGCCAAAAGACGCCAGCATGCCCATTAAGATCTCGCGAGCGGAGGCATTGTCATCCACGACCAAAACCCGCAAGCCCTTCAAGTCCGGCGGCGATTTCAGAGCTTGTATTTTCTTTTTCTCACTTCGTCCAAAAACAGCAGTGAACTTAAATGTGCTGCCCTGTCCCGGGGTGCTCTGGACGCGGATTTCTCCGCCCATCATCCCAATCAAGCGCTTGCAAATGGTCAGCCCCAAGCCAGTGCCGCCGTATTTGCGGGTCGTGGAAGTATCGGCTTGACTGAACGCCTTAAAGAGGTGGTCAATTTGTTTCGGGGACAGGCCGATACCGGTGTCGCTCACCGAGAACTCCAGGGTCACCTGATCTTTATTTTCTTTGACCAACTGGGAGGAGATGACGATCTCACCTTCCTCGGTGAACTTGACCGCGTTGTTGGCCAAATTGATCAAAACCTGCCCCAACCTCAAGGGGTCGCCCTTTAGGAAATTGGGTACGTTCTGAGCGATGGCAAAAAGTACTTCCAGACTATCCTTTTCTTGAGACTTCATGGTCATCACAGGAGCCAGAGTATTTATTACGTCGTCCAGACTGAAGTCTACTGATTCCAGGTCCAGCTTACCGGCCTCAATCTTGGAAAAATCTAGAACGTCGTTGATGATGCCCAGCAGGGAATTGGCTGATGTTTTGATTTTATTCAAATAGTCGTTCTGTTTGGGCGACAGCTCGGTCTGTAGCGCCAGGTTGGTCATACCTATAACGGCGTTCATGGGAGTGCGGATTTCATGGCTCATGTTGGCGAGAAACTGAGATTTGTGTTGGCTGGCAATCTCTAGTTCGTGGCCGCGCGCCTCGATCTCGCGGAACAGCTGGGTGTTCTGAATCGCCAGGGTCGATTGACTGGCGAAAGTCTGCAAAAGGTTTACCACCCCCGTCGGAAAACTACCCGACTCCTTCCGCCAGACAACCAGACCGCCCATAATCCGCTGCTCGATAAGGAGCGGCAACGCCAAAAGGGAGTGATAGGCACACTGTACCAAGACAGATCGGATACGTGCCAGAACGGGCATCTGTTCATCCTGAATGTCGGGCACCTGTACAGGGGCTTGAGATATCGCTGCACGCCCGAGTGCACTCTGTCCGAGCGGAATCGGTTCCGCCTGTAACGCCTGCATAAGCTCGGCTTCCGCACCGTGGGTAGCCCTGACGTCAAACGCCTGCGCCACATCATCGTACTCGTAGATGGCGCCCCCGTTAGCCCCGGAGAGCTGGGCCGCGCGGGTGACAATAGTGGTCAGCACCGTCTGCAGGTCCAGGGTCGAACTCACCGCCTGGCTGACCTCGCTCAAGGCTTGGAGTTCCTCCACCAGGCGCGCCAACTCGTGTGTGCGTTCCTCAACCTTCTGCTCCAGGCCAGCGTACGACTCCTGGAGCTGGGCCGCCATGTGATTAAACTCTTCGGCAAGAGTCTGCAGCTCGTCACCGGTCTGGACGTCGATGCGGTGATTCAGTGCGCCGGCACCGATGCGGGCGGCTCCCGCTCGGAGTACCTGAACCGGGCCTACCACCCGACGGCCGATCAGAAAACTTGCCAAACCGGCCAAGCCGAGGCCGAGCAGAAGGAGGATGGCAGTGCGTAGCATGGAACCATACAGGGGAGCATAGGCTTCCCCGGCTGATCGTTCCACCAGTACGGCCCAACCCAGATCAGGAATGGTCGCATAGGCCGGAAAGACTTGCTGACCTGCCAGGTTCGGCTGCGCAACGAATGGCCCTGGCGTGCCGGCCAGCGCTGCTTGCACCTGGCCTAGCCCCTTGAGGCTGCGCCTCTGGAGGACCAGGCTGATGTCGGGATGAGCAATTAAGTCGCCCTCACGGGACACCACATAGGCGTATCCGGTCTTGCCTACTTTGATCTGCGAAATGACTTCTCTGATGTATTTGAAGTTGACCTCGGCGATCAGGACACCCACCACATCCCCGACGAAGCGCTCGATGGGGACGGCAATGCGCATATACGGCTCGGAATGCCGCACGAAGTAAACCGGACTGAAAAACGATTCACCCTTGCGGGCCTGCATGAAGGTCTTGTCCGAGGTGCGATCTTCCAGATCCTCCGGCCGCACCATCTGCACCCGCGACACTTTGAGCTGTTCGCTACCGTCGGCATCCACCGCTGTCGCCATAGTGATTGCAGGGGCTACACGCAGGAGTTTGATGAGCTGGAACCTGTAATCTTCCGTCAGCCCGCTGCTGACGATGTCTGGCGTCTGGGTGGAGGCTCGCAGCGTCTTCTCGATGTCCTGCACGAACTGTTGAATCTTGAAGGCGACCCCTTGTGCCATCTCTCGTTGCAGCGCCCCAATGCCTTCGACGCTCTCGCGGTACCGAAAGAACAGCTCGATTGCGCCACTGGTTATCAGCCCACCACTTACCAGGATAAGGGCGATAAGAAACGTCCGCCGCAGTAGCCGACTGCCGCCCCCTGTGCTACGCATGGCACGAGCAACTTGATCTCGGGCGGGGTTCTCAGGGGTGTACGCGTCGATCATGGAACTTCCTTTTGCGTTACCGACTCCGCCAGTAACGCCCGGATAAGCGTCCGGGCCTCTGCACTACTCCACTGCCGGGGGCCCACAGCCAGCGCCACAGGCCGCCCGTCCCGGCTGACCAGGAAGGTGGTCGGGAGGCCAATGACGCCGTATGACCTGGCGATCTCGCCCTTTGGATCCAGGAGGAGCGGAAAGGTCAAGTCTAGTTCCTTGGCATACCTCTGGATAATCTGCGTCCCCTCGCGGTAATTGATCCCTAAAACCACGAGTCCCTGGATCGTGTAGTCCCGGTGCAAACGTTCGAACATCGGCATTTCGGGACGGCATGCCGCACACCAACTGGCCCAGAAATTCACCAGGATGACGCGTCCCTCTAGATCAGCCAGCGACATTTCCCGGCCTGTGATCGTTTGTCCTGTAAAAGGAGGTGGCCACATACCAGGAGCATAGGCAGATAGATTGAGTGTCCCCAGTAGGTCTGCCAGCGCGGATTGGCCCATTGCCGGCGAGGCTCCTACGATGACGAACACAACGATTCCCCATGCCAGCATATACTTCCTGCTCAATATGTGTGGATGCGGTCCCCGCATCGCCACATGACATACGCTAGCACCCATTGTTTTCCCTCCGCCGTTCTGAATCTTTTCACACAAGACCGGTTTATCCAATCTAAGGAGCATGCCGGGACATGCACTTGCGCGTTTACGTCTGACTGCCGGTGTCGGGTGGTTGAGTTAAATAAGGCATTGCAGAAACAGGTCCGCAGATTATTCTTGGAAATCAGCGGACGAGCCGATCAGCCCGATATAACATCTCTGGGGCGACCGTCAGTCCCAGTTTTTTCATCGTTTTCAGATTGATGGAAAGCTCGATCTTCGGGTTCACCTCCACAGGAATCACCGCTGGATCCGTGCCTTTGAGAATTTTGTCCACCAGGCGTGCTGCCTGATGGCCTGATGCGTATAAGTTCGGACCATAACTGACGAGGGCGCCTTGTTCCACCCAGAATGATTGGCCGAACATACTTGGAATTCCGCGCCGGGTAGCAGCCTGCAGGACGAATCCAGGAATATTCAAACCAACGCCCGACGGCGACAGGATTCCATCCACATCACCCTTGCGGACCTCGTCAAGAGTCACCTGCGCCTCGTCCTGAGTACGAACCGCCTTTTCCACCAACACGATCCCGAGGCGGCGGGCGCCGTAACGGTAGTCTTTGGCCACGGCCACGGTATAGGGGGTACTCGCATCATAAGGGAACAGCACTCGCTTCAGGCCGGGGAGCATCTCTTGGAAGATTTCAAGCCGCTTCGGCCCCAGACCGAGGTCCAGGTCGGTCACGCCGGTGATGTTGCCGCCGGGCCGAGCATAGCTCTGGATTAGTCCCAGATCCACCGGATCGCCGCTTATGCCCGCGAAGACGATTGGAATCTTGGAAGTCGCCATCCTGGCGGCTTCCGCGGCGTGCATCACGGGAACGAAGATGATGTCTGCACCCAGCTGGACCAACTCTCGAGCAGCCGCGGGAAGGGCTCCGCGATCCCCTTGCGTGAATCGGACGCCTATGACGAAATCCTCGTTTTCACGGTAACCGAGTTCCTGAAGCCCGTCTTTCAGGCCTATCAAGGCGGGCGTGGGTCCCCAGGAGGCGTTCAGTGCTCCGATCCGAATGGGGCGAGCAGGGTCCGCAGCGCTTACGCCACTGGCCAGTAACGCACTGCTAACCATAAGGAGTACAATTACCAATGCTGCCATTCGAATTTGGTCACCGCCCTTGCCAGTACATACAGCACGGGCGAGAAGCTTCCGCACCGAGCCGTCAGCGATGAAAAAGTCACTCATGTCGCTCCCTTCCCATAAGCGTCGAGGGTAGCCTCGACACTCATGGGTTCCTTGTTACATCACGCACAGTGTAAGCGAGGGCGAGCTCTCCTCAAGGTTCACCCACAATCTTCCGAACCATCTTCAGTATCTTTTCGCTGGAAAAGGGCTCCCTGTCGCCTGGCAGCCAGCGTCCTCGAAGGATTCCTTGCCTGTCTACCAAGAAAAAAGCCTGCGAGGCAACGATACGGTCTTCTTTCAACCGCAAACCCTTGCCTGGCACCATAAACGGTGTAATATCCGTGCCGGCCTTAATAAATTTTCCTGCCGCATATATTTGGGTGACTCTACCGTCTGGGTGGTCGCTAAGAAGCGGGAACGGTAGTCCGAGTGAGCTAGCGAAGGTCTTTTGCGAAAATAATCTGTCCGTGCTTATTCCCAGAATCTGGACATCAAGATCCTCAAACTTCTGGATGTCGACCAGCCTGGTCGTCAGATTCTCCGTTCACGTCGCGCCGAAATTAACGGCATAAAACTCAATCAGCACAATTTTTTTCCCGCGATATTCGCTGAGGGTAATGTCTTTTCCGCTGGTGCTTGGTAAGGTGAAGTCCGGGGCCGGCCGACCAACTGTTACCGCTAAGGCAGTCCCCGATCCCAACAGTGCGCCTACCAGAAGCGCAATTAACAGCAACTGTCCCATTCCCTTTGTAGATGGGATCTTTTGCGATATTTTTGTCGGACATACTAAATATTTTGATGAGACCACCATGACTCGCATCCTCTCCGGCGGGTTCCTGGCCGCCTGGACTCGCCCTCGGCCCTCCTGGCCTTCAGCTTCAAGGGGCCGCTTCATTTGACAACCCGATTGGCCCGGTACAGCATGTTTGGTGCTACAGTGAGCCCGAGAGCCTCGGCGGTTTTCATATTGATGGCGAACTCTATGTTCGGATTCGCCTCCACAGGGATCCTCGCCGGATCTTCTCCCTTGAGAATCTTATGCACCAGGCGCGCCGCTTGACGGGCTGATGCGTAATAGTCCGGACCATAGCTGGCGAGGGCACCCTGCTCTACCCAGAACGATTGGCCGAAAATGCTTGGAATCCCGAGCCGGGATGTAGCCTTCAGAACAAGCCCAGGGATATTCAACGAAAGGACCGACGGCGCCAGGATTCCACCTACATCACCTTTGCGGACTTTGGCGAGAGCCGCCTGCGCTTCTTCCTGAGTTTGAACCGCCCTTTCTACCAACACGATCTTGAGGCGGCGGGCGCCGTTACGGTAAGCGTTGGCCGCTGCTACGGTGTACGGGTCACTCGAATCGTAAAGGAATAGGACTCGCTTCAGGCCGGGGAGCATCTCCTTTAAGATCTCAAGCCGCTTTAGTCCAAGCGTGAGGTCTAAATCGGTCACGCCGGTGATATTACCACCAGGCCGAGCGAAGCTTTTGATCAGACCCAGTTCCACCGGATCCCCAATCGCGCCCGCAAAGACGATCGGAATCTCGGAAGTCGCCATCCTAGCGGCCTTCGCTGCGTTTATCCCTGTCATGAAGATGAGATCTACGCCCAGCTGGACCAGCTCTCGAGCGGCGGAAGGAAGGGCTCTACGATCCCCTTGCGTGAATCGGACGCCGATGACAAAGTCCTCGTCTTCACGATAGCCGAGTTCCTCAAGTCCATCTCTCAAGCCTGCCGTAGCGGGTGTCGGTCCCCAGGATTCCGTAAGCTGACCGATCCGGATGGGATCAATGCGCTCTCCCGCGCTCACCCCACTGGTAACAAAGGCGCTGATCACCAGTAGGAGCGCGATGATCAACATTGGCATCCGAACCTGGCTACTGCCCATGCCTTTTCGTTCAGTACGAGCGAAGAACTCCGACGTTGAGCCGTCAGAGACGAAAAAGTCACTCATGTTGCTCCTTTTGCACCCTCGCCTGCCCCGCGCTACCTTCACAGCCTATGGCCTATAACTTGCTTTCGAGCTCTTGGGCTACCTCCAGGAATGGTTCGTTGGGAAAAACTTCTGTAGGAGATGTTACCATCCACTTACCCCGGATGATCCCCTGCTTATCAATCAGGAAGAACGATGGCTTTGCCATCGGCCGCTTTGCCTCGCCGACGCGCTTCAGCACATCATAACTCCGAATTACTTTCAGATCCGGAAAATCGCTGAGCAGCGGGTAAGGAAGCTTGAGCGAATCGGCAAATGTTTTCTGGGAGAAGGGGTTGCTAGCACTGATTCCAACTAGCTGAACGTCGAGTTTTTCAAACTTGCTGTGATCGACCATCCTGGCCGCAAGATTCGCAGTTCAGACCGGTTGGAAATCCATGGTATAGAACTGGATCAACACATGCTTCTTGCCCTCAAATTGACCCAGGTGAATCTTTTCACCCGTTGTGCTCGAGAGGGTGAAATCCGGTGCCTGATCGCCGATTTCCAGGGCCGCGGCCACGCTGGCGATAACCAACAAACCGGTCAACAGAGCGCCCAACACTGACAGAATTCTCATGTATCTTGATATATGCCTATCCATATGGTTCTCCTTCATTTGCTATTGGAAAGATTGTAAATGGAAGCAGATATGAGTCGTCATTTGACAAGTTTTAACAGAAGGAAAATTGGGAGAAGAGAATATGTTCGAATTATAGACGCTATCAGAACTTAATCAAATCAGAAGGATTCATAGTGCCACATAGTGATATAACCTCCTTATCTACAAACCATTAATTCTAAATTGATTATTGTCAAGATTCTATCCGAATAAAATTAAATTTTTGAAAGCTTTTTGGAACCTAAAACCGAAAATACACCAACGTATCAGTATTCTAACTTGCCGATCCGAATGCACTATTGAGAAGCCCATACTGTCGACTAATAGCAGGCTAGAGGAGGGGTGTAAGAGGATTTTCAGGGGGTTTTTCCGGTTGCGGCACACATTCTTTTCCACCGATGAATAAATCCATCCATTTCACAACATCCGCCAAATTTGTGATATTGGAATGTAAACACAGGATTTGACAGCCTCAATTTCTATGGGATACTCTCTATCTGTATTTTTAAACCAACAGGTCGGACCACAACATGTTGTATTCGCCTTATCACCTTCTGTGATAAGAGCTATTGAAGCGGGTGGCACATGATGTGCATTCATGGCCTTGTGAAAAAAGCATGTCTGAGCTTTAACAATTTAAGCCTTTCTTTTTTAGTTCCTCTGGCGAAGCTGCCTAATTCAAGGCTGTGAAAAACAACAAACGTCCTTGTTCTCATCTCCAATTCCTGCCCCTTAAATCCTAATTCGGCAAACAAGGAACGGACATAGACAAATCGCTGTTTATCAACCTTATTCACAATTCTGGCTACCTCTGGCTCCTGCGCTGCCCAAGCCCGCATTGCTATGTCGTATCTTCCAAAATCTTTCCGAAACAGGTATTTCATGAGCTCAAACAAACGATCGCTTGCATCTCCCTGGACCTGATTTAGAAAATTAATAACTTGGTCGGTAGAATACTTGGCCCAGTATTCCGCGAGACTTTTCACAAAATCTGATCGGTCCTTGAAGTGCCAATAAAAACTCCCTTTGGTGATGCCCAGGCTTTTGGTCAAGGGATCTATCCGAAGCTTTGCCTTCCCCTCTCTGGAAAGAACTTCCAGTGAACGGGAAAGCCAATCTTCTCGGCTGAGTTTTCCGGAAATTTTGGTTTTGCGCTCTCTATTTATTTCCATACTTATAAGTATTGACAAATTAGGTATCATTGTCAAATTAGTTTTATATACCAAAAGGTATGGTATCCATGTAGTGGATCAAGACTTCTAACTCTTCTCTTGACTTAATGAAAGGAAAAAAAATGAAACGGAATATAGCGATTCTGGGAGTTTGTCTTGTTGCTGCGACCGCGATGGCTGCAATTTACACGACAGGCTGGATCAATGGCCGCAGTGGGCAGGAAATAGCGATGGTGAAAGAGGCGCATGCTGCGGCGAAGCAAAAAAGTAGTCGCGCAAATATTTCTCAGCCACCTTCACACGGATCATTGGGGCGATCTGGACGCCATTTGGGCCGGTGGCTGGACTGGTGGTCGTACAGGACCTCTGGAAGTCTGGGGACCTAATGGTGCCCGTGAGGATATGGGTACAAAGTACGCCATTGAAGGTTTCATGCGTGCCTACAACTGGGATTATGTGACTCGCGCCGTCAAGGTTAGCTCGTTGCCTGGAAGCATCGTAGTGCATGAATTTGATTTCAAAGGAATCAACAAGATCATTTATGAAGAAGACGGAGTTGTCATCCGCTCCATTCCGGCCATTCACGCCCCGGTGACGGACCGGTAAGTTTTATCCTTGAGTGGAACGGATATAAAATTATTTATTGCGGCGACACAGCACCTAACAAGTGGTTCATGGATCATGGCAAAGATGCTGATTTGATCATTTACGAGTGTATGTTGACACCTGAACAACTCATGGATTTCTATGGGCAACCAGCCCAACGCGCCATGATGATGCAGACAGATATTCACACATCAGCTCAGTCTTTCGGCAAAATAATGAGCACACTCAAACCCCGCCATGCGGTTGCCTACCATTTCTTCAACGAAGAGGCCACACGTTACGCCATATATGATGCTGTCCGTCAGACGTATGATGGTCCATTGTCCATGGCCGATGACATGATGGTCTGGAACGTGACACGCATTGGTATTCGTGAGCGCATGGCCGTGAGTCCCGACAATGCATGGGACGTGGCAGGTCCTACACCACCGCCTCTGCCCGACAAAATGTTCCCACCCCAGGAATCTGAGTTCACTTTAAATGGACGTTGGGCACCTGCAATTGAAGTCGATAATGAGGCTTTCAAGGAATTTCGCAAGAAACACGGCCTGAAGTAACATTCGGGGAAACCATAGTTGGATTCCATTGTTCACCCAGCCTCACTAATTTTAAAGTGTGGATTGACAATAATCGTCCACGCTTTTTTTGTCTGGTTATACAAGATGTAAGAGTGATGAAATTCGATATGAAACCTGCAACAGCTCCAACCTATCTGTTTTTCAGGTTAATGTGTGATTAGGTAGATATATCCAGAGTGCGATGAATTAGTGCATACTGAATTAATGAACGGACAAGATCAGACTGCATATCAACCATAGCCTACCTATAAATTCATATGTCAAACATATGAATTTTCCGATTCTCTTGACAAATAGTAATCATTCTTTACTCAAGTTTCGCACCTCTTAATAAGGGCTTACGGCTAACAATTATCTTCTATGTTTACTGCTTTGAAGTAGTAAAGGGCTCCTAATTATGATATATGTAACTATCCAATATAA
>Ga0126332_10000597_pt1 | contig 12672 bp, 7 predicted proteins | sample InaspJWI42metaG_FD_94482 | JGI IMG/M metagenome (GOLD analysis project Ga0126332, IMG submission 94482) | Marine gutless worms symbiont microbial communities from Oahu, Hawaii - Inanidrilus sp. 2 OAHU.JWI-42 metaG | ecosystem: Host-associated > Annelida > Digestive system > Unclassified | place...
AAGAACTTTTAAATAATCCAGATATAAAAACGGCCGCCGGCTCCACCAACCACGAACTGATTGAAAGACGCCGGAGCAAACCGCCGCAATGCGATGTTTTTGCCGCACCGTACACACTATTGAAAGAAGATCCCCGGTATCGATTCGACATCGATAAAGAGGCCCGCAAACAGCTGCCGGACATCATCAACAATACCGTTCAGGCGATTGTCGGTGTGGACTCACCGGATGCGGCCTTCAAGGAGCGTTATCGAAGAAAACGCCGTATCGGAATCGTCTTTTCGGGCGGACCGGCACCGGGAGGGCATAATGTGATCGCCGGTCTATGGGACGCCGCCCGGCGGGCCAATCCGGACACAAAAGTATACGGCTTTATCCTTGGACCGGACGGAATCATAGAAAATGAAGCCATCGAGCTCACGGCCGAGCTGGTGGATGCTTACCGCAATCTGGGCGGTTTCGGCATGATTAAAACCGGCCGGACCAAAATTGATACCGCCGAGAAAATGTCCCTTTCCAGGGAAACCTGTAAAAACCTCGGTCTGGATGCTCTGGTGATTGTCGGTGGTGATGATTCCAATACCAATGCCGCATTCCTGGCCCAGGAACTCCTCGACGACGGTGTTCAGGTTATCGGCGTTCCCAAGACCATCGACGGTGATATACAGGTCAGAGACGCGGGCGGAAAGGTGTTATGCGCCATGTCTTTCGGATTTCATACCGCCGCCAGGGCATTTGCCAATGCGGTCAGCAACCTGTGCACCGACGCCGGTTCCGATGTGAAATACTGGCATATTTGTAAAGTCATGGGGCGGGTTGCCAGCCACCTAGCCCTAGAAGTTGCATTCCAGACGCATGCCAATATGACCTTGATCGGTGAGGATCTGGCCAACTATGTGGATCAGGAGAGATTAACAAAAGCCGGCCAGGGGGGTACGGTGGATTTTACCGCCTACGGCATGACGCTGCGCCACCTGTCCCGTGTTATCTGTGACGGTATTGTAAAAAGAGCGGCGGTGGGCAAGAACTACGGCGTGATTGTGATCCCGGAGGGCGTACTTGAATTTATAAATGAAATCCAGGTGTTTATTATCAAATTAAATACAATTATCGCCACTTACAACGCCACGCACGATACCGACTTTCACACCGCTTTTCTATTACTGGAGGACAAGATGGGGCACCTGCGCAGACTGGCCCAGCGATCACGGGAAGATCGTTCCTTTACGATCTGGAATACACGCGACGATGGTCTGTTCAATGATATTCCCGAGTTTTTCCGGGAGGGACTGCTGACCGAAAGAGACAGCCATGGCAACTTTCAATTTTCGCTGGTCGAAACCGACAAGGTACTCATGGGGTTGGTCAGAGACTATTTGAATATCCTCAAGGAACAGGGGGGCTACCGATTCGGCATCAGGCGGGAGTATTACCAGAAGATTCTGAAAAAAGGCGGTCTGGATCCGGATATGTTCGGACCGATACTTTTCGAAAATTATCCGGATGGTGCCTTTTTGCTGAAAAGACCCCCCATTTTTTCCGTCAAGACCCTCGAACAGGCCCTAGTGAAAGAGGGCGCCATCGGTGCCGGCCAAAAGGTGCCGGCACCCCTTGAAAAGATCTTTAAAAAAACGGTGCCGAATTTCAAGACCCAAACCCATTTTTATGGTTACGACGGTCGCGGGAATGATCCCACCCGCTTTGACTGCAATTACACCTATAACCTCGGGTTGACTGTTTTCAGCCTTATCGCCAACGGCGCCACCGGCCAGATGGCGGCTATTAAAAACCTGGAGTTCGAGTTTTCGGATTGGGAACCGATCGGCGTTCCGATTGCACCGTTGATGCATCTGGAAGAGCGCAAAGGCAAACTGGCCCTGGTGCTTGAAAAAAGTGTCGTCGATGTCGAGTCAAATGCCTTTCGGGTGGTAAAAGCGCTGCGCGAAAGATGGCTTGCGGCCGGGGAAGCCGAGGATGATTACCGCCGGCCCGGCCCGGTGCGGTTTGCCGGGCAGGGCGAAGAAGATCGACCGATTACCCTCAGGTTGAATGCAATCGGCTCACGAAAGTTGGAATAGTTATTATGGATAAAGGGACAAGTTTCAGGCTGTGACTCGGGTGAAAATTCCAAATTTCAAGGGCCCAAATCCCAAATGGTTCGACAAGCTCAGGATGGTGAGCTTGTCGAACCATTTGGGATTTGGGCTTTGGAATTTGATATTTGAGATTCGCTGCTTGGTCGGTTAGAGACACAGGTAAAAGCATCTCATTCATAAGTTGATCTTTACTCCCGTACCCTCTTGTCCCTTTCCATATTCCAGTCGGTCCACTCGTCCATTTCTATTTGCGGGTCAAAGCTGGTAGGTTCTCCCGGCGTGCCGTCCGGTCCGATGTGCAGTTTTTGCAGCTTTCCCAGAATGATTTCTTCCCACCTCTGCTCGGTGACTTGTTGGGGCCAGGCAATTTCTTCCTTCTGTCCGCCTTCTACAACCAGCGGAGGACCAACAGCCACCCGGCCGGTATGAACCCGGATATCGGTGCTTTTATCAGCCGCGGCCCTCAGATCATACACGGTTCCGCGTACACCGGCCACAGCCGTCGGTGTGCGGGTATCAAAGCTGCCGCTTTGGGAACCGATTTTTTGGGACACTCTGGCCCAGATTTTTCCCAGAAAGAGTCGGGCCGAAAAACGGCGCGGCTTGTTCTTGGGAAAGAATGATTCTTCGAGCTCAAACAGCGTGCCGGGAGCCAGTCGCACGATCGACCTGTCCGGCAGGGTCAGCTCCACGTATCCGTTTTCACCGGTTTTTATGAATTTATTCGCAGTTACAGTCATCCCCCTCTGCAATGGCTGCCAGGGACCTGAATCGGTACTGCCGCTGTGTACAGTGCCTCGCAGATAGGTAACCCTAGCCGACGCCAGGGCGGCTGCGGGCAGGGCAAGGATAAGTGCCAAAGCGCCTGCAGCAACTATCCATCTGATGGTTATGCAGTTGGTGATCACGTCTAACCTCTATTTAAGCTCGATGTTGACCTTGTTTGGTAACAGGTCCAGCACTTCGATGGTTTTATCATTGAATTTTTTTTCGCTCAGTTCGTCCGCCAGATTTTGGGCCGATCCCTGCATGTCGATGTCCAGCTCCGCTTTGTTGCCCTGCACACTGCGCTGCTGAACCGATTTGATACCGCGCACGTACTTGGGCAGCCAGTTTCTGAATTTTCTGACCTCGGCATAGGACACACCTTTGATCGTCAAAGCCACATTGCGCGTACCACTGGATTCCCTTTGCCATTGTCGCAGAATTTGATCCATCAGCTTGCGGCTGATCCTGGTTGCAGCCTGTGCCAGAGCCTTGGTATTGGCGGTGGAAGGATCAACGAAAGGCACTGCCGCATGGGCGGTTGAAGCGGCAATGATTTCTCCGGTATCGGTTTTTAGGGCACGCAGCGAAATATTGGCCTGCCCCGAATAAATGCCGCTCACCTTGCCCCCGGTTCGGGACTGCGCCTGGCCGAAGATCACCACCTGGGCGTCGGTTAGATTTGCAATTTTTCTGATTCTTTCCTTATCGTTGATGAGCGTAAGCGGATCAGCAACCTCGAGCCGGCCGGCCAATGCCTGGCGATCAACAAAATCAAATCCTTTGGCGCGAAAATATTCAATCAATGCATTTTCAGCAATCCCCAGGTTTGTTGCGGATAAGACAACACTGCCGGAATCCTTGTCGGCATCGGTCTGCCTCTCTTCACGAATGGATTGCTCGGCGATCAAAACCATTATTTTGGGCTTGTCCATGCGCCGGATCAAACTTATTATGGCCTGAAGGGAGTCACTGAGTTTTTCCATTCCGACTTCGGCGGCAATCTCAATCTCCAATTCGCCGCCTGCCGCCGATTCAGATACAATCCGATAGGTTTTTATATACCCGCTGGAAAGGCTCAGGATACGGTCATCAAACAGCTGATAGTTCTGGGTGATACTTTCGGAGGAGATCATTGTACCCATCGCCTGTTCGACAGCCTTTCTCTGGGCGTCTTCTATAGCTCTGTCCCGCGCGGCCGCCTTGTCGTTGCCGTAGATCGTTCCATACCCTTTGGCCTTTACTTCCATAGCCGGGACATTGGTATTGGATGCAACTGCAAAGAATACAGTCGTCAGGATAAACAACAGGATGGTCGATCGATTGGTCATAAGATGCACCTCCTGCCACACTGCGTGATCGTATGTAAAATAATGTTATTTTCCATGATCGGGTGAAAATTCCATCGATGCGATAACTTTAGTCTTCCGGATGCCTGGTTTTTCATTGGCTTGCATCTTACACGTGAAAGGAATTCAAGATTTAAAAACACGGATAATTGAGTCCCGATTCGCGGTGAACACCGGCGACTAACGCACCGCCGTGTTCTCGGTAACAATGACGACGCGACCCTGACGGAATGGGCCGGCCATTGTCTTTATCTGATTTATTTTGTTTCTATCCTCGGCGGTCAGTGTCAGACGGTTCGTTGAGCCAGCGACGCTTTCGGCGTTTACGATAACAGGTTTATCACCAACTCTGGGATCGGATTTTGCGGCAGCGACAGACGGGTGATATCCGGCAACGCCGTATTTTTGCACCCAGCCTCGGGCCGCATGCGCCTGGCTGTAAAGCACCGAACCATCGGGCGTAAGCAGCTCCGGGGACAAAACCGGTTGAAATTTCAGACCCACCGCGTTGATGATCAGCCCGGTGGCTCCGGAGCCTGCTTCGGTCCCAAGCGGCTTGAGGGGCGAACGGCCCAGGCCCGCCCCTTTGGTGGCCATTCCATCGATCGGTGCCGCCAATACAATTTCGGCTGTTCCGTCCCGGTAATATTTGGCGCCGCAGCGAACTGCGTTTCTTACGACCCCCTGGACGTGCCGGGACGCATCGGCCGTGTTTTTCAATTGCATTTGGCCGTCGATCTTAACTTCCAGCAGGATTTCCAGCAGCTTTCTCTGGGCATCCACTTCGGCCGCCCGTTCCATCATCCTCAGGCGGACGGCATCATCCTGTTTGCCGGAGAAATTCACCCGGCCGAATCCTTTTGCCAGTGCGATTTTTCTTTCCCAGTCAATCAGACGATCGTTCACCTTGGCATACAGATCTTCACATTCAATCCGGTGCAGAGCCGGCGTGATGATGACGACTTTTCCGTCCCCCAAATAAGCCGGCAGATTTTTCAATTCGGCAGCCGCATTCGCCTCGAGAACTAGATCGCTGGGGGCCAGCGTACCCAGCGCGATGGCTTTCACCCGCAGTGGGCTGTGCCCCACCATTTCCCTTGTGATCGCAGCTGCGGAATGCACATATTTTACGGCCTGATCCTTCTGCACCACCTCAATTTTAAGATTCTTCTGGCTGAATAGTACCGAGCCGTCGGGTGTTAGCAGTCTGGGCGACAACGCCGGTGTAAACGGCAAATCCGTGGCATCGACAATTAATCCGGTAAACTTTGAGGCCGAGATCGCGACATTGGTACCGGCATCCGGCAACAGGGCTCTTGCCAGTTTCCCGTCTAATGGTGCCATAACAACGATATCGACGCCCCCATCGGCGTAATATTTGGTTTTACAAATTCGTGGTTGCGGGACATAGGCCTGAATGCGCGTCACCACCTGGAGATTGTCCGCCGCCAGTGAATCACTGGTGATGCTGACACCGGCCAGGACTTCGGCTATTTTGCGGTAGGCATCCAACGTTGCGGCTCTTTGGGCATCACGTTTGATAGCAGACACCGGTTTGTATGGGTCTGAGAGATTCGGTGCGGCTGTTCCCTGCACAACAATGGCATTTTCAGTCCATAATATCCCACCGTGAGCGATTTTGTCCGCCAGACCGCCGCAGCTGTCTTCAGCCGCCGTTGCTCCGGACAGGGAGAATAAAAAAAGCCCGGTGATGGTGACAAAAAATACCGACACGTTCCAACGAGTTGCGCGTATATCCATTTCCGGAGTTCCCCTAACAATCTGTTAATTACAGAAGCTGGTATGCAAACGCACGATGTTTTCTGGAACTGGAAGATCAAAAAGTTGTCTGTGAATTGCTGTATCTAATATCGGACCGCTTTACGGTCTGAATAAAATTACCTTAGACGCGTGCGTTCAGGCAAAAATAAATGACAGGCAATATGGAAAATAAACTTTATGATTTTAGTATATTATCCCTTAAGCCGGTCGTTGAGTCAAGTCGAAACTAAGAATTTGCTCCCGGGCTTGCAGCCGGAGAGATAAAAAGGAGGCGAAGAAACAGGCAATAAGTGCACCCGGCGCTTGGCTTTGCCATATCGACAGAATATTGTCGATGTTTGTCACCCATGTTTTTACATGCGACAGATGCTGGATGCTGGATGTTGGCTTCAGGATAACTCAGCCTAGGAGTCCATACTGTTTGAAATATATAATTACCATCCCTGCCCGCCCCGCCTTGCTCGCATGGCAGGCGCGGTGGCGGGCAGATTCAATCAAACATAGAAATTCTGGTCCTCTGGGCCAGGTCAGAGGCAACTGGCTATGCCGTGCACAAATGTCTTGGGGTGATGGAATACTGGAATGTTGGAATAGTGGGTTCATAAGGATGAGATCTTTTTTAGATCACTTTTCAAAATAAGAGGTTAATCCGCCTGCGGCGGACCGATTTTATACCCAATATTCCATTATTCCACCATTCCATCATTCCATTGTATGTCTAAAGGTAAGCGCCACCCCTCTCGAGTAAAATCAAAGCCGGGTCCTCTGGGCCCGGATTCTTTACTTTTAGGCATTTCTTTACTCATACTTTACTGCGCGGTGCGAACTTTGTAGTTGCGGAAAATCTCGTCTAAATTTTGTTTGGCGTTCCGGGACAATGAAGATTCCGTGATCTTTTTTATTTTTTCGTCAAAGATCGCATTCATATAATACTCGGCAGCCTGAATGCTATCCCGGCGCTCTTTGTATTTTTCTCCCAGGTCGTAGTAGGTTTTTTCAAGATTTTTCAACGGTTGCAATGATTCACGGCCCAGTTCGGCAACCACCTCCGTCGTTAAATCTTGAAGCAATTCCGTGTCCGTGGGAATCTCCAGGGGATCAAACTTAATACCTGCGATCTGGACACCGGCACTGGTATCATCCTTGGCGGTTTTGGTGCGCGGGATCGTATCGACCAGGATGTTCTCGCCGGTTTTCACATCCACTATGCGAAAGGAAACCGTGACGAAGGCAACTTTTTTGTGAGTTGAAACATTATACTCTTTTTCCACATCCACCATTGAATGTATGTACGGGATGGGCGCCTGTTCGAGCTGTTCTTTAGTCGGATTTGGGTTTCTGGCTTTCCAGTTCAGGTAGTCTATATTTTCTTCTGCTTTTTTGATCTGATAAGTTACGGTTTTTGTATCGGAATAGCTGGTTGAATCTACGTTGTAGCGCAGAACACTTCCCATGACGGCCACATCGATACCGTAAACGCGCCCCATTTCCTTGGCGGTTTTCGATGATACCACACCGATTTGCCCCAGCTTCATTTCTTCGAGTATCGATTGCAAGTTCTCTCTTTCCAGAATTTTGATGTCTTTGCTGGCGGATTTGAAAATGTAGGTTATCAGATTGTTGGCAAAGATCGCACCGGCATCCGGTGCATTGCTCGGTGGTTCGAAATCGAAAACGGCGATCGATTTTCGAATGCGCAGCTTGATTTCATCCTCCATTGCCTGGATGCGGTAGAAAACACCCGGATACTCGGGTTCGACGTGCATGATCTTTTGATACCAGAACAATGCCGATCCGTAATGGTCCTCCCCGCTAAATTGGTCGGCGAGTAATCCGGCCTGGGTCGCGAGTTCCTCACCGAGCGTGCCGATGATGGCTTGCAGTTCGGTCTGGTTTGAATTTTGGGCATACAGCACCGCCTGATTGTAACTTTCAAAGGCCGTAAACAGCCAGCCGGCAAACATGTAGCTGCGAGACTCGCGCACATAAAATAGTGACGCTTTGTATTTCACGTTACCGACAGCCCGTTTGATCGCTTCATCCTCTGGATTATAGCTAAGGGCGCGCCTGTAAGCTTTTTCGGCCTTGCCCCATTGACGTTCGTCTAGCGCCTTTTGGCCCTGTTCGACAAAATACTCCTTTGTGTCGCGCTTTAGGGCAAGTGCCAGTAATTCTTCCGACGGCTGATGGCCGGCTTTCAGAGAGAGTGACTGACGGAAAATTGCCACTGATTGTCTGTAGTTTTCCTGGTCGAAGAGTATCTTACCTTTCAGGTACATAGCCTGGGCGCCTTTGTCGGAGACTTGCTGCAGTAGCTGGGTGGAATCCTCATAGCCGGGAAACAGATTTTGAATCTGCTGCAGGTCAGTGTAGGCTTTCAGCCACTGTTCCTCGGCGATGTAACCTTTTACCCGGGCGTGGAGCTTTTTCACGTTGGACAGAAGGGCGTCTTCTTCTTTTTTCAGTTTGGCTCTAAAGTCGACGACTGCCGGGTGTGCGGGATCGACCTGTTCGGCCTCCTCGATTTTGGTTTTAGCTCTGTTGATGGTGCCGACGGTCAGTGGCGTTTCGGAGCGCAGCGCGTTATCGGCTTCGGCAATTAAATCATTGATCAGGGCATTTTTCAGATCTGCAAGAGCTAGGCGATACTCTTCGTTCTTCGGTTCAACGGCAATCGCTTCTTCCATATATGCAATTGCCTCGCGGTATTTGCCCGACTCTTTCAGTTGCATACCCGAATCGTATTGTTTTTTCCCCGAAGCACATGCAGCCAGCGTGACAGCGACCAGAATTACAAACCCGATGCAGCAAATCCTCTTCATGTTCATGTTTGGTCCCCCCCGGTACATTGCAGTTTAAATGGCTAAAGAAACAGAACCCGTTTTATTTTTGATTGAAAAAACGTTCTATATCGTTCGGATGGGAGCACGGCTTTAAGCAATTGCTTGCCGAACCCGTTTGTGTTCGAAAAGAATGATTGCGGCCGGATAATTCGCTGACTATTGACCGTTTGTGAGCGTTACGGTTGTTTATGATTGCAACTGATCCTGATATCGTCGCATTTCTCGGTGAAGGTTGGAATACCTAGTCCATGGCATGCAGGACTTCGAATCCTTTTTCTTCCAGGGCGGTCTTGAGAATGTCGGTCTTGCAGGCCGCCAGACGAAAATAGTAGATCTTGCGGCTGGTCTGCTGGGCGGTCATCCCCACGTTGATGATATCGCCACCGGTGTTATTGATGATTTGCAGCGCTTCATTAAAGGCACCCGGTGCGTCCTTCATCACCACATCGATACGTGAACTGCCGGTGAGGATCCCCATCATATCGATAAATGCGCGCAGGATATCGGACTCCGTAATGATGCCGACCAACCGGTTGGACTGCACAACCGGCATACCGCTGATTTTATGTTTGTATATCAATTGCGCTGCGATCTCGATATCATCATCGGGGCCGACGGCGATAGGATCGCGAATCATTAAGTCAACCAGGGATACATCACCGACCATGGACGGAATAAGACCCTGTTTCAAATCAGCCAGTGTCACAAATCCACACAGAAGGTTGTCGGTTGAAACCACCGGTAGATGGCGGATAGAATTCACCTTCATCAGTTCCAGGGCCTCGGTGATGGAGGCATTTTCGGCGATAGTGATTGGCTTCGGAATCATTAGGGCATTTATTTTCATAATATATCTCCCGGGCAATATGGGGATATTGGTTCTTTAATATCGATCGATTCCCGGTTTTCCACATCCTGGCATCCATAACACGGCCGTACCCGCCCGACGATGGTGCCCATAGAGCAATTATCCGGGTCCGATTCTATTATGACTCATATCAGAATTTATGCAAACTTTAAATGCCCAATTGTTTTTCAGAAATTATTTTAGTACATTTTATGGTAAACGTTTTATGGGACACGGCGTGTGAAATGATCTCGGAGGCGGGACTAAATACTCTGTTATTGTGGCAATCTATATTTATTAAAACATAGAAATCCTGGACCTCTGGGCCAGGTCAGAGGCAAGTGGCTGTGCCGTAGACAAATGTCTTGGGGTGATGGAATATTGGAATGTTGGAATAGTGGATTCATAAGGATGAGATCTTTTTAAGATCAAATTTCTAAGCAAGAGGTTAATCTGCCTGCGGCGGACTTTTTTTTTACACAATATTCCATTATTCCACCATTCCATCGTTCCATTCGACGTCTATATGTAAAATTCACCCCTCTGGGGTGATATCAAAGCCGGGTCATCTAGGCTCGGATTCTTTACTTATTTGGTCATGGACACCGGTTCATAGCTGCAAAGCGGTTCCTGGGCCAGAATATCGCCGGTGGCTTCAAACGCTCTTGCCCGGCAACCGCCACAAACTCGCCGGTACTCGCATGCGCCGCATTTACCTTTCAGTTTGCTGTATTTGCGCAAAGAAAGAAATGTCTCGGATTGATTCCAGATGTCGGCGAAAGATATGCGGGTAACATCACCACAGTTAACATGTAAAAAACCGCACGGTTGAACGATTCCCCGGTGGGAAATAAAACAAAAACCGATGCCGCCCAGGCAGCCGCGGGTCACCGCATCCAGGCCGTGGGACTTAAACGTGACGGTTTTTCCTTCCTCTTTCGCGCGCTGTCTGAGAATGCGATAATAGTGCGGAGCGCAGGTCGCCTTCAACTCCAGCGGTGTTTTGTCCTTTTGATCATAAAACCAGTTGAGGGTTTGTTCGTACTCTTCGGCACTGATTTCCATATCGACAATGTATTTTCCCCGGCCGGTGGGGACCAGTAGGAATATATGATGCGCAACGGCCCCCAGTTTGACAGCCGTATCCTGAATGGCGGGAATCTCCGATAGATTGGTTCTGGTGACGGTTGTGTTTATCTGAAAATCAATGCCGGCCTTTTTGGCCATTTCAATACCCTGAAGCGAGCCTTCATAGGCACCTTCCTGGCCCCTGAAACGGTCATGGGTCTCTTTTGTGGCACCGTCCAGGCTGATGCTGATGCGTTTGATACCTGAATCGGCCATTTTCTGGGCGATCTTCTCGGTAATCAGGGTTCCGTTGGGGGCCATGACCATTCTCAAACCCAGTTTGGTACCGTAGCCGGCAATATCAAAAATATCCGGACGCAGCAGAGGCTCTCCGCCGGTCAGTATGATGATCGGATTGCCGACCTCCGCTATTTGATCCAGCAGACGCAATGCCGCGGCGGTATCCAATTCGCCGCTGTACGGACCGCGTGTCGCGGCAGCCCGGCAGTGCATGCAGTTCAGGTTGCAGTTGCGGGTGGTTTCCCAGGCGACAAGCCGCAGGGTGGGTTCCCTGGCGGTGCCTTGGGGGTGCGAGGCAGGATGTCTGGGGGTGTTACTTGGATGCATGGGTGATATTTTCCTTATATCTTATGAGAGAAGAACAACGTCAGCGTGCAAGCTCACGGGCAGCGTCCATGGCAAAATAAGTCAAGATAAGATCGGCGCCGGCGCGTTTGATGGACAGCAGGGTTTCCATCATCACTTTATTGCCGTCCAGCCACCCCATTTGTTCGGCAGCCTTGATCATGGCGTATTCTCCGCTGACGCTGTAAGCGGCAACCGGAAGATCGGTTTCCTCCCGCAGGCGATGAATGATATCCAGATAGGCCAGCGCCGGTTTTACCATGATGATGTCCGCCCCTTCCTCAATATCCATCGTCGCTTCGCGGATGGCTTCAATCGCATTGGCCGGATCCATTTGATACGTGCGCCGGTCTCCGAATTTGGGAGCCGAGTCGGCCGCTTCGCGAAAGGGGCCGTAGTATGCAGAGCAGTATTTGGCGGCATAGGACATGATCGGTATGTGACTGAAGCTGTTTTCATCCAGCGCATTTCTGATTTCCGCCACCCGGCCGTCCATCATATCGGAAGGCGCCACCATGTCGGCGCCGGCCTCTGCATGGGAAAGAGCGGTGCGGGCCAGCAGATCCAGGGTGGCATCGTTGTCGATAACCTGGCCTTGCACCACACCGCAGTGACCGTGTTGGGTGTACTGACACAGGCAGACATCCGTGATGATGCTCAGCTCGGGAACGGCATCTTTCAGGGCCTTTACTGCCCTTTGAACAATTCCGTTCTTGGCGTATGCCCGCGTGGCCAAAAGGTCTTTACTGCCGGGAATTCCGAACAGGATCACGGCTGGAAGCCCCATTTCAAGCGCTTTTCTGGCGATATCCACCAGGAGATCAATCGACAGCTGGTACTGACCCGGCATGGACGGGATCGGGTTTTGAACGTCTTTACCGCCAATGGCAAAAAGAGGCAGAATAAGGTCGTCCACGCTCAAATGCGTTTCGCGAATCATACGCCGCAAGGCTTCACTGTGCCGCAGTCGTCTCGGTCTGTAATCGGGAAAAAGCATGTGTCTTTCCTCTTTCGGTTATCTAGGTACATGCATTAATAGATACGATGACATATTACTTTCAACTTTAGGCACTTTAGGCGTATTAAATCTTAGGCATTTCTTATAATACCCAACAAAGGGGGGGCAAGATTGGCGGTATTGGAAAGCCGCCTCAGCCTAAGTGCTTCGATTCGCAATTACTATGACGTATTTTCAGAGTAAGAATCATCAATAATGCTCACTCAGCACTAAGTCCTGAGTAAATAAATACGTTATCGTATTTATGAATCGAAGGACT
>Ga0126332_10000598_pt1 | contig 12666 bp, 13 predicted proteins | sample InaspJWI42metaG_FD_94482 | JGI IMG/M metagenome (GOLD analysis project Ga0126332, IMG submission 94482) | Marine gutless worms symbiont microbial communities from Oahu, Hawaii - Inanidrilus sp. 2 OAHU.JWI-42 metaG | ecosystem: Host-associated > Annelida > Digestive system > Unclassified...
GACAGGACTCTCCGTGGAAGAGTCAATCAGAATGACAGAGGACAGGGATAAATGGAGAAAGTACGTCCATGGTGTGGCCAACCCTCGGATCGAGGACGGCTAAAGAACAGAACAGAAGAACAGTATGTGGCAGTGGCATCCGCTGGGCCATATGCAAGTCTGCACCTCTCTCTAGATCGATAACCACGCCAGCATCCGACCACTCAGTTTTTTACAGGCCGGATGCCCTTCCTGCCACCCAACCAACAGCATCAAAGCATTGAAGGCAGAAAGAATGAGAATCAGAATGATTAAAATTAAAATCATCAGAAAACACAAGGTAATTGTCTCTAAGATGTATTATTTCAAACAACAGACTGTTGTTTGAAATAAAATCTAGTAAAATACTGTTGTGACATTGACACCCAGATATAAAATCACTACCTTGCGGATTAAACATTCTACACATTTTTCTAAAAGCAGATGAATTGTAACGCATCTGACTGATACTATGCAAAACAACTTATTGAAGTAACTGTCCCGAGAGATGGCATAAAGACTATGGTGCCAGTTGCTCTGCAGTTGTGGGTCAGTGGGTGATTTTGCCTCTTGAAGTCAGTGTTTTGAGTTCCATTAATCTGTTCAGTGCTTTGACACTGAATTGTCATAATCTCGTACACAGTGGATTGTTCTTACACATACAGCTGTCTTGAGCTCGTCACCAGGCAGTGAACAGACCAGTATTCACTGCAAGATGAGGGTCTGAGTCGACTGTCCACAGCCATGTTGTCCTTGGTCTGCCAGCTGGATGCTTCCAGTCTTTCAGTGGCCCATGCGTGAGTGAGTGCCATGCACATTCATAGCTTGTTGAGGCCTTGGCTCTCGTAAGATAAGTTGATGACAGAAAAGTCGCTAAAATCCACAGATTTTATGCCGATTGCTTCCGGGGTTTCTGTGTACTGACCCGCCCAATTTTCGCACGATAAATAGGTGACGGAAAAGGCATCTTCGTCAAAAACCCTTTTCTGGGTGGCTCTCCTGAAACACACACACACACGTTTAATGGCCCGTTGTCCAGGACTACCCTGGTGAGCCAGTACCAGAAAGGTAAAACCAATCTCGACTTTACTGAAGCAAGAGACAGTGAGTGGCAGTGGCATCAGCTGGGCCATATGCTAGCCTGCACCTCGCTCCAGACAGATAACCATGCCAGCACCCCACCACTCAGTTTTTTACAGGCCGGATGCCCTTCCTGCCGCCCAACCAACAGTGTCAAAGCACTGAATGGCTCTCCTGAAAGAAGTAAAATAAACAAACATAGTATGTCTTGCAGGAGCAGCTTTATGAGTTTTGGTGTGTGTATGTGTGTCTGTCTGTCTGTCACTAGTTGATGTGATGAAGCTGGTCAGAATTTGCATGCACAAAAATGCAAATTTTTATTTCGAAATCTATTTGAATGTGAATGCAAATGCAAATGTATGCAACTCAGACAAAAGGAGTGCATCCAGAAGTAAGCACCATTCCTACTGTGTACATGCATGTGTGCATTTATGTCCTGTGATTTTGCTGAGCAGAATGAGTGATGGTAAGCTGTGGCTGAGTAAGCAAGCTGCCTCTGTCACCTATGTCTGTTTGTAGGCTGAGAACCTTCTGCTGGATGCAAAGATGAACATCAAAATTGCTGGTAAGTTATAACTGTTTGGATTGTCAGAAAAATTAAGTTGTATATTTCAAACTGTAGATCTGTTGGTTGTTTGTGGTTACATTGTTACGCTGACAGTGAATGGTTTATTAAAAGTCCCACCACACCTAGCATTTGTTGCCACACTGCCTTGTGAAACATTAACGTCAGAAAACAAGCAGTTAACAATAAATTACAAGGCAGTGTAGCAACATATTTAAGGTGTGGTTGGGTTGTCTATAAACAAATTAAGAAAGGTTTATTGCTGAGTCTGCCAGTGTGGTTGTCTCGTGCACATTGTGTGCCTGGACACCACACTGCTAAATAAAGTCGAAGAAAGTGCACAACACAATCCACCTTTTTGCCTGTAACTATGCCAAATATTCACCAATTTTAAAACTTTTTTTCACTGGCAGACTCAGAAATAAACCTTTCTTAAATTGGTTATTGAAATTTGTCGTTAGCTACTGCTGTGGTTTGCAACTTTCATTATTTTCTGACATTAGTGTTTCACAAGGTAGTGCAGCGACACATATGAGGTGTGGTGGGCTCTTTAATAAATACTGTGCTGCAAATTTAGTGGAGAATTTGACGGTGAAAAAATTAGGAATATCCATTGAAAATTAACAGAGTTACCACCATGAGTTTGGTGTCTCCCTTTTTTCGAACACGGTGTATTTTGCAGCAGAGCAATGATGCATAAGCATTCGTTTTGGCCTGACTGTCTAAGGGCTGATACATTTGTTTTACTTTCTCAACTTATCAGTTTACCACATTCGTACCACTTTTTGTTGCATCCTACTCAGAGACACAGAGGTGCTGTATTCCAAATGTCACATTGTGGATTTGAAAACTTGTAGCAGCTACACATGGATTTATTGTAATCAACAAGCCCAGTTTTAATTGTTCTGCAGGTGATATGGTTCATATCATGGCCACTTTTTGCATTTTTTACTGTAAGACTGTGTATTGACTGTATTCGTATAATACATAATATTTACATAATGTCGAAATTTTTGTGTTTTCAGATTTTGGCTTTGGCAACTTCTTCCAGCGCGGTGAAGAATTGTCGACATTCTGTGGCTCGCCTCCGTATGCTGCACCAGAAGTATTTGAGGGCAAGAAGTATTTTGGGCCGGAAATTGATGTCTGGGTATGTCGTTTTGGTTTGATTTGTGTTGTCTGGGATTATGCTGTTGTAGGAATAGATGTGTTTTATTTCCGATTTTATTTATTATACTGTAAGCATAAACTAGCCTTCAGTGCTTTGACGCTGTTGGTTGGGTGGCAGGAAGGGCATCCGGCCTGTACAAAACTGAGTGGTGGGGTGCTGGCATGGTTATCTTTCTGGAGTGAGGTGCAGACTTGCATATGGTCCAGCTGATGCCACTGCCACTCACTGTCTGTTACTTCAGTAAAATCCAGATTGGTTTTGCCTTTCTGGTACTGGCTCACCCGGGTAGTCCCAGACAAAGTGCCTTTAAACGGGTGTGTGTGTGTGAATACCTGGTTAGTCTGTTCATAGTACTGGAGGACTTATGTTTTGCCGCTGTTACTGTTCCGTTTTTTATTTTTTTACAATCTTTATTAGCCCTTGAATGTCACAAACAGCGAATGGATGGCTCGTGCGTATGTTACAGTGAGTTGGGGATATAGTGTAGTTTTAATATGTCGTGATTGGATTTGTTACCTCGTCCCACTGTTTTCGGGGAGATGGGGAAATTGCCCGAAATTTCACCAGTATTTGACAGTGCCCTCATTCGCCGACTTGTCGTAACCAAACAGTGCTACGTATGAAAACGGGAAGTATTCTTTCGAAAGAGGGACAATTGCATTACATTTTGGTGAGAAATACGCAAGTCTGCCTTTACCCATTTAGGATGCAGCATGGCAGACTCATTGTACAAGTTTCATTTCATTGCGTCGCTTGCTTTACTATCATTCGCCAGATGGCACCACTACCAAGCAGACTCAGCACTGCTATGGAGAATGATGCAATAGCAGCCAACTAGTTATCCATTATATTTTCAGGCAGGACATCGTACCAAGTGTAAATCCTCTTCTTTCTGGAGTCAGTCCCCCAAAAGAAAAGCTCTGAAGCAGGATTTTACTGTGTCTTTCTTTCATCAGTTCTAGAACATAGAACACTTGGAGTGTTGATGTGAACCAGTGAAAATTGCCCATGGACTCCACAGGAAAGGGATACTGCAGCCATATGCCATCTATATGACACACTATGTATATGGCACTTTGCCTTCAGAAAATTCGTATGCAGTTATTATCGTGCTTCATGAGAGTATAGTTACTATTACTGCTGCAGCTGCAAATGAACTGATTATAGTGGTGCTGTCATGCAGATGTTGCATGGGCACTTTACATACTCAAGATAAATGTACATGTAAGTTTGCAGGTCACTGTGTTTATCTATGTACAGAGCCTGGGAGTTGTTCTCTATGTTCTCGTCTGTGGTGGTTTGCCGTTTGACGGTGAAACGTTGCACATCCTGCGAGATCGTGTCATCTCCTGCCGCTTCCGTATCCCGTACTTCATGTCATCAGGTATTTCCTCTTTCCTCCTACATTGTGGGGTGGTTTGCATGCTGGACTCAGGCGCAGAAGGGCCCGGGTTCAAATTGCAGCCGCGACGCTGTCGGGTAACAGTCTTAGGCAAACTGTTCACACCCATCGTGTCTCTGTTCACCAAGCAGCAAAATTGTCTGACTGCCAAGAACCGGGATCATCTCTGGAACCTTACGCTCGGTAATCGAGTATGGGCTACCTTTACCTTTTACCTACATTGTAACAGTTGTTACCTGGTTTCCCATACTTCATGTCTTCAGGTATTTCCTCTTTCGTCGTACGTTGTAAGTAACAGTTGTTACCTAGTTTGTCGCTGGTTTCTGGAACTGCCTGCGTAGTAGGCAGAGCAGGGTCTATGTATCTGTTGGGCACCTGGCCATCTGTCTGTCCTGGCCTGGCTCACAGCAGCAAACTTTGCTGCTGTGAGCCAGGAGATATCGGCCTATTGCTGCATGGCATGCAAATGCCACATTGTCAGCATACATAGTACTAGATGAACACAGTTTCCTTTTACCTCTCTTGTTCCTGTCCAAGGTTTTTGACGATAAACGGCATGGGTAATTATGTTAGATAAATTTATTCTTTTAAATGGAATTTTTTGTTTCATTGAAAAAAACTATTCCTGCAACTTCTGGTTGGTTGGCGTCAAGGTCATCTGGCATGTAAAAACCTGCATCATTTAGCCACAAACTGTCACCGATTCTGTTTCAAAATAAACAGAGAAAATGGGGGAGTAACGAGTTATGTTTCGTTTGAACTGGAATGAAACCAGGAACGTTCACTTGTTATTGTTTGCATTCAGTGCTTTGACGCTGTTTATTGGGTGGCAGGAAGGGCATCCGGCATGTAAAAGACTGAGTGGTGAGGTGCTGGCGTGGTTATCTGTCTGAAGCACGGTGCAGACTTGCATATGGCCCAGCTGATGCCACTGCCACTCACTGTGTCTTCAGTAAAATCCAGATTGGTTTTACCTTTCTTGTACCGGCTCACCCGGGTAATCCCTGGACAAAGGGCCGTTAAACGGGTGTTATTTTTAGGCTGTGAGATTCTAGTTGGACGCTCAGTGTGATAAACTTTCTGCTTTTGTCTGTCAAGTTGGCTGTACTTGTGGCGGTCACTCGACGTTCGACCGACGACCTTAGCCAGTTTAACACACTGAGCATCACACAATGTGCATGAAGCAGCGCGCCGCGCGGGTCCGTCTATGACAGCTGATACTTGTACCATTTGATATGGACCAGAGCTACAGAGCATGCCTTCAGTGCTTTGACAGTGTTGGTTGGGCATCAGGAAGAGCATCCGGCCTGTAAAAATTGAGTAATGAGATGTTGGTGTGGTTATCTGTCTGGAGTGAGGTGCAGATTGTTTGCATGTGGTCCAGCTGATGCTACTGCCATCCCCAAACCCCATCATCTCTTGCCTCATTTAAATCTAGACTGGTTTTATCTTTCTGGTACCAGCTTACCCAAGTTGTCCCGAAAAAGAGGCCGTTAACCGGGTGTAGTTGTGGTAGTACTGGTGTAGTGTGTAGTGGATTTGGCGAGTACCACTTACACGTGCAAGTAGCAAACGTGAGTGTGTCACGTGTAAGACCGTCCTGCGCATAATGACTTTGTCTAAATTTGTGACGTAGTGAGATCTTATGTCATAGCACATTGGCAAAGTAGTTCTTGATACGTTCATTGTTCAATTTTTTTATTAGAATGAGACCCACCCCATAAGTTTTTTAAAACGTCGTTTTAACTAGAAGATGTAACAAGTGTGACTTCATAACAGTAGTACGATTTCAGTGATAGCAGTAGATCGGCGGTGTAGTAGTAGTAGTAGTTAGGCATGTTAGTTTTGTGCGAGTATGCGATTGCCGCATATTTTGCATTTTTCAGCAAAGTGCGCATATCGCATATTTTTTCGCATAAATTGACACTTTCGACAGCAATTTTAATATTGTTTGTGTTTTTATTACCTATTACTATTAGGTTTCATTACCTTGACCATCAGGTTGCCAACAGAATGGCACCGTCGATGTGACTGGACCCCTATGGAACGAGTTGGGATAGTTGGTTTTAAGCAGTTTTGTACCATATTTTCGCCGCATATTTGGCGTATATGCGATCCGCATATTTTTAGTAAAAATGCCACATAGAACTGACGTGCCTAAGTAGCAATAGTTATAGTGGAGCCATGGAGCGTGTCTGTTGGTATGTCAGGCTGCGAGAGTCTGATACGGAAGATGCTGGTGCGCGACCCGCGGAAGCGGCTGACAATGTCGCAGATCGGTGAGCATGCGTGGATGCAGGAGGCCGGCGCGGAAGTGCGTCATGACCCGCTGACGAGCGACGGGTCGACCCAGGACGGATCGGCGTACAACGACCACGTGCTGCGTCTGATGCACAGCCTCAACATCGACGAGAAGAAGACCGTTGAGGTCTCTAGTCTCTCTACTGCGTGATTCTACTGCGGTTGGCAGCGTGGCTAGTGGTTAGCTGCGTTCGTCACATGAACGAAGTTAATGCATGTCAGGCCCGGTTAGTACTGTTATGGGTGACTGTCTTCGGGCGGGTGTACCATCTCGGTATGTAACAAGCCAACTAGGTCTACTCAGCCTTGCATCCCTCCGGGGTCGCTTAATCGAGTACCGGTCGCTTAATCGAGTACCAGCTTCGGCTGGGGTAACGGCAGGAATGTGCCGGGTGGCAGGTAACATTGTGTGATCCCATGTGGCATGTTCGCAAGGTTGCCACACCGCTACAGCGGTGTGGCAACCTTGCGAACTGCTGTACACTTGTTACTTACTTACCCGGGGCTCGAACTGGTACGGTATGAGATGGTATGCCACATTGGCACTTCTCTGGACGGATACCCTCATTTCCTTCTCAAGAAGTATCATACCAGTATGCCTGCACGAAATTTGATAAGTTGATTCTCAGGAAAATTGTTAATATTGTTGCCACCAGATGTCATGATGCACGAAATGCACCAGATGCTAAAATGCACGAAATTTGATTTCGGCTGGGACTTCACCCCAGACCCTGCTGGGGAGCTTTCAGCACTCCCTCAGATGACCCCCTAGCTGGATTTAATTGGTCCTACTTCTAAGGGAAGGGTGAGGAAGGACGGGAGGGAAGGGCAAGGGAGGAGGTAGAGGTAGAGGGGAGGATAGGGGAAGGGAAGGTGTGAGAACCATACCTGCACTTTTTTCCTCTTTGAGCCGTGTGCGTACCGAAGCACTGAGGCGGCTTGGCGTCCCACTGTTTATCATGACGACGCACTGTCAAGCTCTGCAACTGATGCGGTTGTGAGCCGTGATTGACAGCATGTCCCGGATACCAGTGTTGTTGTTCTTGTTCGTTTACGAGCTGAAAGCCGGTCCTGCAGCTGACCGAGGCCGCTACATTCACTGCCATGCCACGTCAAACTCCTCATACAGCTCGACAACAGACTGACAGGGCAGGCTGGCAGCTCACACTGCTCGCAATCACGTCACGTGACTGAGAAGATTCATGTTAGAGACAATATGTAGATGTCTTGGCTCAGGAAGGCCGTCAGACGTTCAACAAGCACTTGCTAAGTCTAAGTGCACATCCTCTAAGTCTGTATCTTCTGTCAGCTGTGATTGTCACAGGACTTCTGCATTTAAACTTGCTATTGTAAATAGATAAACGTGAACTTAGTCACGTGATCCCTAAGGACCATAGGGGCCGGTGCTGATCTCCGGTTTTTTGGTCAGACAGCCCGCGAGTGACAGTAGTCATGTACACTTGATGGCGGCTGCCTGCAATATCCGCCAGGCCTGCGGTTACCTTCCCGATAGCAGCGTGTCATAGCTGTATAACTGGTACCAATTTTTACTGCTTGATGACAGAAACACGTGTGTGAACAGGTTGCCTAAGGTTGTTACCTAAAAGTGGAATGTTTTGTAGTTCCTCTGGTTTGTGATTCTCGCGAGAGTTTGCGTGCATAAACGGAAGCTTATCGATGGTCTTTGGGCAGCTCGTTAACTCTGTCAGCTCCATGATGACACAGACCACGCCACATGAATATTTTATCAGCCGCACCATAGATTGTATATGGTTGACTATTCGTATCTGTGGCATAGTGCTTGTGCTTGGTTTGCAGGTGCATACAGAGGTTGATTTAAGGTTAAATACTCTGCGTCTTCTGACAGTGGCAGCTCAATAAAATGGCATGTAATAGAAAGCAGTCAAAATCGGCAAACTTTCCAAAGACCATAGATTAACATTTGTTGAATCTTTTGTTGTACTGGTTGTTAAAAAGTAAGTAAGTACAGAAAGGTAAAACTGGAAAAAAATAGTGATGAGGTGTTGATGTGGACTTTGTGGTTAACTGTCTGGAGTGACATGCAGATTGTTTGCATATGGTCCAGCTGATGCCACTGCATCTCAAAACCCCCATCGTCTCTTGCCTGTTTTAAATCCAGACTGGTTTTACTAGTCTTGTACCAGCTTACCCGTAGGTTGTCCTGGAAAAGAGGCCGTTAAATATACTATAGTAGTAGCAGCAGCAGCAGGAGGCCTAAGTTAATTTCAAAACTAGTCACTTGTTCATAATGACCAGTGGCCATGACACGTTGAAATTTTATTTGCGGCTACAGATTGCAATAATTGTGTTGAATTGCAGTTTTTTGCCCTGCATTAATAACTGAGATTCTGAATGAAGTGAGCACCTTGTTATGGCCAAATTTCACAGCAGTTATGGAGGAGGATGGGTGATCTGTGTGATGGCGAGGCATATTACTATACCCCCGCCCTAGGGGGGCATTTTGGAATATCGCAATCCGTCTGTCTGAAGGACGGATTGCCATCAGTGCTTTGACGCTGTTGGTTGGGCGGCAGGAAGGGCATCCAGCCTGTAAAAAACTGAGTATTGGGGTACTGGCATGGTTATCTGTCTGGAGCGAGGTGCAAACTTGCATATGGCCCAGCTGATTCCACTGCCACTCACTGTCTCTTGCTTCATTTAAATCCAGATTGGTTTTGCCTTCTGGTACCTCCTTACCCGGGTAGTCCCGGACAAAGCACCGTTAAACGGGTGTGTGTGTGTGTGTGTCCGTCCGTCCGTCTGTCTGACCCATGGCGCAGCTGCTGAAGCTGTAGGCACGCTGGCTGCCTGCAGCGTAGCCACCACTGGTCACCAGAGATGTGCGGACTGCAGACCCGTCCGCGGACGGACGTAGATCTGCCACGATTTTTGCCACCATCGAACTGCTATCGGCGGGGGGCATATCGTCTCGCCACCTCCGGGGCAGTACCTTGCTATCTGTATTTGCTAGGGAGTTCAGTTCGAGGCTTTGCACGTTGATCCTATGATCCTATAGGCTGCCACACAACTGTCCAGTGACCCGTTAGACAACGTATGATAGTGCAAGCTCATAGAAATTACATGTGTTGTCTATAAAATTGCTGCTCGTTGTTTGCGACATCGCAGGCGCTGAAGTCGAAGGCGTTCAACAACTTCACGGCGATCTACTTCCTGCTGCTGCAGCGCTGGCGCCAGTGCACGCGCCTCTTCTCGGGCGCCGAATGCCGACTGACGGAGGACCATCGGCGTCCGAGCACCGTCGCCGAACAGGCCGTGGTGAGGTTTGCCGTCGGCGGCGGCAGCCACCCACCGTCGCTGAGCGATACCCGGACCGGTCCGTTCAGCCGGACGACGGACGGAATCACGCCGGTGGAGCTGGGTTCCCCAATGCGTGCCACCCACCAGCAGCGGATCTACACTGCCGGGCCGCGCCTCTCCCTCGCCAAGATGTCCATCGACGAGGGCGTGGAGCTCGAGGGAAGCTACGAGACGCTGGACCAGCCGACCGCGGCGCCGCCGCCGACGACGACGACCGCGGTCTCTATAGCCAAGCCGAATCTGATCTCTCTCTCATCTTCCGGCGGATCGAGCGACGCGGCGAGTTTTGACTCGGTGACCGACATGGAGACGCTTGCCGGCACCGTTCAGTTGACGCCGTGGGCTTTTACCAGCGGCGAATACATCTCGTCGGCAATGGGACCAGAATTTCTGCAGGCTGCCGCCACCGGCCGGGAACTTCACCCGGCGGACGGTTTGCTCGGAACTGCCGGAACTCAGGAGAATCGGTCCCCCGGACGATGCTTCCTGGCAGTCCCGGGTCCTCCTGTGGATAGCCTGCAGGTGCCGAATGTGGGGCCGGAGGGCGGGCGGCAGGACGGGTTGTTCCACAGCGGGCGGCGCGCGTCCGACGGCCTGGTGACGCGCGGCGACATCCTGCAGCTGCAGCAGCTGATGAAGACGCGCGGCGTTCGCGAACTGCAGAAGGAGCTGGAGCTGCTTCCGGTTCCCATTGATCCTGGACATCATCCTCCGAGAGTGCGGCGTGCGGAACCCCGGAGCAGACGTCCGCTCGGTATCCAGCTGTCCTTCGAGGAAGGATCCTGCGGCACCGGTGGTCGACTGAGTCCGCAGACTGCGCGAAGATCGAGGCAGGCGGTGTCGTACGCGAGGCCGAGGCTCAGCCGAGGCCGCCATCCGGCAATCTCGAAGTCGCCGCTCGCGGAGCTGACGACCCTCTGCCGGATGTTGCCATCTGGCGCGACCTCCGAACGCAGCCGAAGTCCGCTCGGTTCCGAACACTGGACGCTGCAGCAGCAGTTTCAGCAGCTGGGTCTGAGCCAGGCCTCGGCCGCCGCGCTGATCCAGCTCCCAGTCTGCGAGTTCGGCGTCTCCCGCTCGGATCATCGGCTGGCTGTCGCTGCCCCGCCGACGACGACCGAGGGCGACATATCGTCGTGCCGCAGCCAGGACAGCATTCACTCTAGCGCCGCGAAAGCGTCGGTCGCTCCCGCCCACCTGCCGGTCGGGCAGCCAGCGGCGTCGATGGCGGACGAGGGGCGGAGACACATGGTCCGCCGGACGCTCTTCCGCCTAGCGCACCAGCAGACTCTCATCTCGTCGTTCGGTGAGGAGGACATACCTGAAGTCAGTCCGGTGTCGGAGCAGGCGGCAAGCCCGAGCGACGGCCGGCAACCAGCCAACAGCATGGACGTTACGTGACTGTACTTGCTGATTGTTGACTGGTTAGTAGCAACTTTGCCAGTGTCCTCCTGATACGGAGGTTGCGTGCCAGTTCTGATGGCTGTAGTTCAGTCACATCATCAGACTGTCCGGAGATTATCGAAGTGGTATTTTTGACAGACCGGATGTCTTTCCTGTGCCTGATCGGAACGGCGGCAGTGCACTGACGGCAAGAACTTGCAGCTGCTGAGTATTTTTGATTTTCAGACGGCCTTCTGCCTTTTGTTGGGGGTTTTTCGACATGCTCTCCACGTGGCAGGCACAGTGTCAGAACTTTTGCAAGTCATCGAAGCCGTATTTTTGCAGGACGTGTATTATGCAGGAAGTTATTGAATCGTTGTTTTTGATGGGACATGCAAGTCCTTTTACTGGATAAACAGTGTCAAAGCACTCAGTGCAAGATTTGCGTGATGTGTTTGGAGTTGCTGAGTATATGTGTTTTTAGCAGTCTCCAGCCTGTGGCAGGAAGTTCTTGGAAATGCGCAGAAGAGGCTCTGTATCTGTTGTTAGCTGTCGTTTATGAAAGGGCTGATTTGTGATGTGAAACCTGCAGATTGAGTACTGAATTGAGAGCTGGGTTTGTTCTGCCATCGGTACTGTGATGGTACAATTACATGCACAGCTCTCTTGATGTGAATTATGCATGGGATATGTTCCACGGTGCCGAAAAATATAAACTAGGTGGCCCGGAAACTGTAAAAATGTGGGACCCAGTATAATCTCTGGCACCATCAGTCCATTACTCGACTTATTGGACCCCACGTGGGTCGTCCTCAAGAAAATAGTCGTTTTGCTATTGCCAGTGAAACCAGAGTGGCCTGATACACTTATCACGTGCCAAAATGTGCATTACCTCAAGAAATTTGGCTGTGTGCCCCTTCCCTCATGGAATATTTAGTGGCATGTTTTGTGGACAAGAAGCTGCGTTCCGACTACTTTTGCTGCTGATGTACCGTGCTGATCAATTACAGTGGCGCAGAATGTTACGGCACCTAGCTCCAGACAGATAACCACGCCAGCACCCCACCACTCAGTTTTTTACAGGCCGGATGCCCTTCATGCCGCCCAACCAACAGCGTCAAAGCACTGTACACAACTGCCGCAACAAAGAAAACCTGTCGTGGCAAAATGCCGTACATGATCAGCAGTCAGTCAGTCACTGATGGCATCAGTCAGTAAGTTAAAACTGGTCTACAGCAGTTTGATATTTCTTGATAACTAACTCACATTAATCTGCCTGTTAACATAGCAACTCTTAATAACAGTTTCTGTTTGTAATACACAAGTTATTCAACTTATCTGGCGAGATCTGCATCTTTGAGGACAAAAGTGGCTAATGGGGTATATGACACAGTCAACGATTTTGCC
>Ga0126332_10000599_pt1 | contig 12655 bp, 11 predicted proteins | sample InaspJWI42metaG_FD_94482 | JGI IMG/M metagenome (GOLD analysis project Ga0126332, IMG submission 94482) | Marine gutless worms symbiont microbial communities from Oahu, Hawaii - Inanidrilus sp. 2 OAHU.JWI-42 metaG | ecosystem: Host-associated > Annelida > Digestive system > Unclassified...
TATTTGATGAAAATGGCGAGCTTATGGGAGTTATTTCCATGTCCGGTAAAGCCAGCCAGGTTCATCCGCATACACTGTGTATGCTCATCACAGCCGCCCGGGCGATTGAGAACCAACTCCGCATAACAAGAACTTCAAAAGCGCTTTTGCTGCAAAACAACTATATGAATGCCCTTATCGAGTCTATCGATAGCGGTGTTATTGCAGTAGACACCAACGGCATGATCACCCATTTCAATTCACAGGCAAAGCTAATACTAAACTGGCACGAAAAATTGAAGGGTAAAGCGTTGTCGGACATTTTCGGGTCTCAGGTGGATTTAAATCAAATGATGCATTCAGGCTTCGAATTTGTTGACAGAGAAATTTTCCTTAAGAGCAAAAGTGGTGTGAACCAGCTGTTAATTACGTCAAAGCCGATTTTTGACGCCGAGCAAAAGGTGATCGGAATCATTTTTGTTTTCAGCGCGATTCACCGTATACGCAAGCTTATCAATGAGATGGCCGGTTCCCAGGCCAGCTTTAATTTTGAGGACATCATCGGCTGCAGTCCCGATATAATGGAAGCCAAACGGTTAGCCATGCTGGCAGCTTCCGGCAATTCGACGGTCCTCATTTTAGGTGAGACCGGCACCGGTAAAGAGCTCTTTGCCCAATCCATCCATAACTTGAGTACACGAAAGCATCATCCATTTGTGGCAATTAATTGCGGCGCCATTCCCAGAGAGCTGTTGGAAAGCGAGCTCTTTGGCTATACCGAAGGGTCGTTTACCGGTGCAAAAAGAGGCGGGCGTCCCGGCAAACTGGAATTGGCCAACAGTGGAACCTTATTTTTGGATGAGATCGGTGATATGCCGGTCGATATGCAGGTAAAATTTTTGCGGGTTTTGCAAACCGGTGAAATGTGCCGAATCGGTCAGCATAAACCGATTTCAATAGACTTGCGCGTAATCGCGGCCACCCATTTTGATCTTGAACGGGAGGTAAAAAATGGAAATTTTCGCGAGGATCTATTTTATCGTTTGAATGTTTTACCAATTCATATTCCGCCGCTGTGCGAACGGTCTGCGGATATTCTTTTGCTGGCGAAACATATTCTAAGCCGTTGCCGGCAGGTGTTCAAGAAACCGGCCATAAAATTTTCCCAGGAAGCCGAGCGTATGCTGATGGGCTACAATTGGCCCGGTAATGTACGCGAACTGGAAAATGTCGTCGAACGAGCCGTCAATCTGGTGGACGAGGAATTTATCCGACCCGAGCATTTTGGTCTCCAGACCCCCGAAAAGAAAAATTTGTCTAAGACAGAATCCCGAGGCGCCCTTCTAAAAAAAGCCGAAGAACAGACGATCACTGAAGTTGTCGAGACCATGGGATACAATATTTCCAAGGCGGCCCAAACATTAGGTATTTCCCGCGCAACCCTTTATAATAAGCTCAAGAAATATAATTATTTCATCCCCAGGTCTAGTGTCTAATTATTTTACATGTCTATTATTTTTACATTTATAATAACATATTGAAATTTATTTAACTTTATTCTCATTCGCCCTTTTTATGTTTAATTTTTAGACAGTCTAATAATCACCTCATATTTTCCTGATTCTCGCGTTTGGGTTGTAACACCTTATTATTACACCTAATTTATATAAGATCTTCAATCATCAATCTCTATTTCGTCTGGCATAGTATTTGTAATTTGGAGAAGTTTAACGGCAACCTTAAAAAGGAGCGTGTTTTAAATAATTTGAAACCCGCAAGGAGGTAAAACCATGAGAGAACGTAAAATTGGAAGACGCCAGTTTTTAATAGAAACCGGGGCCTTGGTCGGGGGTTCTCTGCTAGCCGGTCCCAGCGTTGTTTTTGCGCAAGCCAAGCCGGGCGCAAAAGTCAATTCGATGAAATTGATGACCACCACCGCTACCTTTGATCCAGTCAGGCCCGAATCGGCTCGATTGATTTGCCAGGAGTTTAAAAGGTTGGGCTGGGATGTAGACCCTTTACCGATTGACTACAAACAAAACGTACAGAAAGTGATTATGGAGCACGAATACGATATGTGGCTGGTGCGTTTCACCGGAGCGTCCATACGGATCGATCCCAATGTATTTATTTGGCAGGTTCACCATTCGTCCCAGTATAAGAAGGGCGGCTACAACTGGCCCGGTTACGCCAACCCGCAGGTCGATAAACTGTCTGAGGCCCAGGCGGTTGAGATGGACGTCAACAAACGACGCGATCTGGTCTATAAGGCTCAGGCAATTATCCACGAAGAACAGCCCGAAAACGTATTGGTCAACGCCAAAATGACCAATGCCTACCGGTCAGACCGGCTTAAAAATCTAACGCCAATGATGGGCGAGGGCATCGGCAGCTTCTGGACCGACATCAGCATGGAAGTGATCCAGGGAGACGGCTACGTCCGAACGGGTTACACTTCTGCCCTTAAAAACCTCAATCCGATTGATGTGAAAGATGGCAAAGAGTTTAAGGAACTTCGTATGTTTTACGACCGTCTGTTCAGGATTGCCCCGGACGGTCAAGCCAAGCCATGGGCCGCCAAATCCTACAACATTCCGGATCCCACAACCATCGATATCACCATCCGCGAAGGCATGCTTTTCCATGACGGACAACCGGTAACGGCCGAAGATATCAAGTTTACCTTTGATTACTACGACAAGTGGAAAGCGCCCTTTTTTGCGGCGGCCTTAAAAAATGTTGAAGGCGTTACCGTCACCGGCAAGCACTCTGTTCGTATAAAGCTTGTTAAACCTTTCGCTCCTTTCCTGTCCAATGTGCTGGCATCAATCTTTATTATTCCGCAGCACATCTGGAAAGATATCCCGGATAAAGTGGATGTCGATGATCCGCTAAATTATCCCAACGAAAAACCCATTGGCAGCGGACCGTTCAAAGTTGAGTATTGGGATCGCGGACGTGAGTTGAAGACAAGCGCCTTTAAAGAGCATTTCCATCCGCCCAAATGTGCCGGCAACCTCATGATTATATACGGGAGCCATGACGCCATGGCCGCGGCCATCGAAAAAGGCGAATGTGACCGCACCCGCTATATTCTGAAACCCAGCCTGATGGAAGATCTAGATAAGGTCAAGGGCTGTGCCGGAAAAGCATACCCCAGCCATGGTTTTTATGATTTGAGCTACCACACTCGCCGGCCGCCGTTAAATGATCCGGTGTTCAGAAAAGCAATTGCCCATGTGATGCCGAAAGAATTGATTATGGAGGCCGTGCTGGGCGGCCACGCAAGCCTGGGGGGGTCGGTCATAGGACCGGCGAACGAATTTTGGCATAACCCGGCTGTCAAACCCTTTCCGACCGATATTCGGATCGCGAAAAAAATTCTGGCAGAGGCAGGATATACCTGGGACAAGAAAGGCAAGCTGCATTACCCCAAGGCATAATCCTTTAGAGAAACCGCCCAACCGGGAGGTGTTTTGCACCTCCCTCTTAAAAGGCTTGAACGATGCGAGAATTTATTATTCGAAGAACGCTTTATACGCTGTTTACCCTCTTTGCGGTGGCAACGATTCTGTTTTTCATTTTTCGCATGTTGCCCGGTGATCCCACAGCCCAAGTGATCAGTCCCGCCCTGGATGAGGCTGCCCAGACCAGGCTGAAGGCGGCCTTCGGACTGGATAAGCCATTGTATGTTCAATATATATTGTACTTAAAAAACATTGTCACCCTTGACTGGGGCCGATCGTTTACCACCTCGAAGAAAGTATTCGATATGCTGGGTTACCGCTTTTGGAACACCATTTTTTTAATGGGGGCGGCGATGTGTTTCACGCTGGTCGCCGGTATCGGTCTCGGCATGGTCATGGCCTGGCGCCGATCAGGATCCCTGGATGTCGGAGCGACAGTAAGCGCCCTGGTTCTGCAATCGGCGCCGCCTTTCGTTACCGGCATTTTGTTGCTTATGGTTCTCAGTTACCGGCTTGACATCTTTCCAACCGGCGGTATGCACACGCCGGGCATGCGCCTGGAAACCGGCATTCACATTTTGTTCAACAAAGATTTTTTACACCACCTGGTGCTGCCCACTATTACGGTGGCCTTTTATTACCTGGCCACGCCGATGCTGATTATGCGGGACAGTATGCTGGAGGTGCTCGGCAGTGACTTTATCGAACTGGCCAAAGCAAAGGGACTGTCGCCCCGCGTTGTTATGATGAAACATGCCGCTCGCAATGCCCTTTTACCTGTTTTGACGGTCTCTTCGATCATGGTGGGCTTTGCCATCGGCGGTCAGGTCATCGTCGAACAGGTATTTTCATGGCCCGGCATGGGACAGCTGATGGTGGAAGCCGCCTCTGGTCAGGACTATCCTGTGGCCCAGGCCACATTCCTTATCCTGGCCACGGTGGTCATTGTTCTGAACTTAATAGCAGATATTTCGTATAGTTATCTTGATCCCCGTATATCTGTCGCAGGTCAACGAAAATAGGCGCAGTTTACTCCTGTTGAAATGCGGCCGGATGCATGCGCTTTTTACCAAGGGAGCTGTTTAAATGAAGATTATCGGTTTGGAGCTTTATCAAATCTCTATTCCGTTTGCCAAGCCTTACAAGCTTTCCAAAGTATACGGCATCCGCTATGACGCCGTAGCGGTCATCTTTAAAGTCCATACCGATGACGGTCTTGTTGGTTTGGGGGAAGCTGATCCCCTCAACCCGTTTACGGAAGAAACTCCCGCCTCGGTCATGGTGATCACCCGCGATATCATTGCCCCCCATATCATCGATCAGGACCCGACGAATTTCGCCAAATTGGAAGAGCACTTGGATCGTGTTGTCCATGGCAATCTTGTGTCCAGGGGCGCCGTTAACATGGCGCTGTTCGATATCGTTGGTAAAATAAACAACGTCCCGGCTTACATGCTGCTGGGAGGCAAGTATCACGATAAGCTGCCGCTTCTCAGGGGCATTGGCAGCGGAACCCCTGAGGAGGATGCGGTTGCCATTCAAAAGGAGATGGAAATCGGTATGCGCTGCATCATGATCAAGATGGGATCTTTGCCCATTTCCGATGAGATTAAGCGCATGATTGCAGCCAAAGAAAACTTCGGCAATCAAATCCCCATTATTGTTGATGCCAATCAGGGCTGGGAAGTGGCTGAAGCCCTCGCGTTTGTCGACGGCATCGGGGATTGTCGGCCTGAACTGATCGAACAACCGATCCATCGCGACAACATCGAAGGCCTCAAACGCATCAGAGAACGATCTCCCTGTCCGCTGTCCGCAGACGAGACTCTGGTAACCATGCAGGATGCAACCACGTTAATCCGCGAACAAGCGGTCGATGTTTTCAGCCTTAAGGTGTCGAAAAACGGTGGCTTGAGTAAAACCAAGAAAATCGGCCAGGCGGCCGATGCGTTCGGCCTGAAGTGTATGATGAACAGCATGCTGGAGTTTGGCATTAGTCAGGCAGCTTCCTTACAGGTCGGTTGCACCCTGACAAATCTGGTGGACTTCGGCCATGCTTACGGATCGGTACTCAGATTGTCCGATGATGTCACCGATTTCGGCCGGAACATATCCGAGGGGATCGCTACGGTTCCGCGGGACCCGGGCCTCGGAGTTGCGCTGGATGAAGACAAACTGAAAAAGTATACGGTTGACTATCTCAAGATCGGTCGAACACCATAACAATGCGTGTGTTGTTTTACGTTAATCAAGTACCATATGTGAAATCGAATCATTTCGAATTAAAGGAGTTGTGAGATGGCAAAATTTGAAAACGGTCCTAAGTTTGCCGTATTGGGGACCGGAAATTCCGGCCAGGCATACGCGGCCGATATTTCACTCAAAGGCTATTCTGTTAATCTGGCCGAAATATCCGGATTTGAAGAAACTTTGCGCGCAATTGAGAAAAAAGGCGGTATTGAACTATCCGGCCAATCCGGCAACGGATTTGCAGAATTGAACATGATTACAACGGACCTGGCGGCAGCCGTAAAAGGGGTTGACATCATCATCATCGGCGGTTCCGCTTTTGCCCACGAGCCGTTCAGCCGCGCCGTGGCTTCTTATTTTGAAGACGGGCAGTTTATCGTGTTCACCTCCAATTTCGGGGCGATCCGGTTTCACGGCTGGGTAAAGGAATTCAATATCTCAGCCGAAGTTACCCCTGTGGAAACCATGAGTTTGCTCTATGCCACCCGGGCGCTGGAGCCCGGCAAGGTCGTCATTAAGGGGGTCAAAGGCAATCTTCCGGTTGCGGCCTTGCCTGCCGGACGCACTCCTGCTTTTCTCGAGAAAATATCGCCTGTATTTCCGCAGATGACCGCCTGCGATAATGTTCTGGTTACCAGCTTAAACAACTTGAATCCCATTGTGCATCCGCCCATGGTGCTTTGCAATGCCGGTCGCATCGAATCCACCAAAGGCAAGGGCTGGAACCTTTACGGCGATGGCGCCACTGAGTGCGTGGCCAGGACGATGCTGGCCCTGGATGCTGAACGCATGTCGCTTATGGAGCATATCGGTGTTCCGGGCATTGGTTTTAAAGATGCCTTTGAAACGCTTTATGCCAACTATTCTTTAGGCAAAAAAACGTTATCTGAAACCCTTCGACAAAGCCCCATCCACGGTGATCGAGCCTTCGCGGCGCCCGAAAGTGTAGACACTCGATATATCGCCGAAGACCTGCCCTTTGGTCTAGTGCCGTGGTCATTGATGGGCCGGATGTACGGTTTGCCAACCCCGACGATTGATGCGGCTATTCAGTTCGCATCGGTCATGTTAGACCGCAACTTTTTCGAAGAGGGACTTAGCACAAAGGATTTGGGAATAGAGGGTATGAGCCCTGAGGATTTGAAGGCCATGGTCAGTTAACGTTTCTTTAGGAGGATTGATCGCGATGCGTCTTTACAGGATTAAGGAAGCCTTTGTCACCCAGATAAAAATTATCACACGGCACCGTTTCGGTACATTCGGTGCGGTAGTACTTCTCTTCTTTGCGCTGGTCGGTTTGCTGGCCCCTTATATTGCGCCGCATGATCCCTGGGACACGCTGCGGGGCGCCGACGGAAAACTGGCGATGCTCAAACCGCCGAGTTTGGAGTTTCCATTGGGCACCACCATGATGGGTAGGGATATTTTGAGCCAGATGATCATGGCAACCCGCACCACCGTTATTATCGGACTGGTGTCCGGACTAATATCTATTTTGATCGGTGCAAATATCGGACTTCTATCGGCGTATTACGGGGGAAAACTTGACGAGATTATGATGCGTTTTACGGACATTGTCTATGGCATGCCGTTCCTACCCTTTCTTATTGTGCTCATTTCCCTTTTTGGCCACAGCATGTGGTATGTCATTATTGCCATCTGCTGCATCGTCTGGCGAACCTCGGCCCGTGTCGTTAGATCGCAGGCGCTTTCCATTCGGCAGCGTCAGTTTATTATGGCGGCCAAGGCCAGGGGCTGCAGCGATGCCCGCATCATCTACGGTCATATAATGCCGAACGTCTTGCCCCTGCTGCTTCTTTACACAGCCTTTAATATTGCCTGGTCGGTGTTGGCTGAAGCCGGTGCCAGTTTTTTAGGGTTCAGCGATCCCAACAATCTGACCTGGGGAGGGATGCTTTACAATCTATGGATTTCGGGAAAGATTCGGGTGGCCTGGTGGTGGTTTGCCTGGCCCTCTATCTGCATCATCCTTATGGTCAGTGCACTGGTTTTTATTTCCCGGGCTTATGAAGAAGTTGCCAACCCGCGTCTCAAACAACGCTAAGGGAGTCCGAACATGTTACTTCAAATTGAAAATTTGAAAACGCATTACCGCATCTCAGACGGCCTTGTCAAAGCTGTGGACGGGGTATCGCTGTCAATCAAAGAGAACGAGGTCTTCGGCCTGGCCGGTGAGTCGGGTTGCGGTAAATCAACGCTCATCAGGACCCTCATGCGCCTGATTCCCGAGACTGCGATCGTCTCCGCCGATGAGTTGTTATACCGGGAGCATGAACTATTGACTTTATCTGACAAAGATTACCGCGATAAGGTTTTGTGGAAAGAAATTTCGCTGGTACCGCAAAGTGCCATGAACTCGCTAAACCCTGTATATCGGGTTGGTGATCAAATTATCGAGGCCATTCTGACACACTCAGATATGGACAAGCGCAAGGCGCGGGTTAGAGTTGAGAAACTTTTTAAAGGGGTGGGACTGCAACCGGCCCTGACCCGCAACTATGCCCACGAGTTCAGTGGCGGCATGCGTCAGCGGGCCATGATCGCAATGTCCCTGGCCCTGGACCCGGGCCTCATCATCATGGATGAGCCTACCACGGGCCTGGACGTCCTGGTTCAGGAGCGAATCATACGGGAGCTGAAAGCCATTCGTAAAAAGTCGGCCGCATCCATATTCTTGATCACGCATGATATTTCAGTCATTGCCGAGATGAGCGATCGTATCGGAATAATGTATGCCGGCCGGATTATGGAACAGGCCGATGCTGTCGAACTTTTCAATGAACCTTTTCATCCCTATACCCTCGGTCTTAAAAATGCCTTTCCCAGCATCCGCGCACTCGAGAGAGAATTAATCTCAATTCCGGGCTCTCCGCCTAATTTGATCGAGGACATCCCGGGTTGTGTGTTTGCGTTTCGGTGCCCATTTGTAATTTCGGAATGCAAGGAGAAAAGACCACCGGACCTGGAGATAAGACCGGACCATTTTGTGCATTGTATCCGAACCGATCATGTGGAAGAATTTCGTAAAAAAGCAGGAGATAAAAAGACATGGCAATCCTCAGTGTAAGCGATTTAAAACAATATTTCTACATTGATCCAGGCTTTCTGGCCAAAACGGTTGGCGGAAAAAGAGCAGGTGTCATCAAAGCTGTTGACGGTGTGACCTTCAGCCTGGAGCCTGGTGAAATCATGGGACTGGCCGGCGAGTCCGGTTGCGGCAAATCTACGGCCTGCCTGGCCATCGCCAAGTTGCGGGAGCCGACCGGCGGAACCATAAAGTATAAAGACAAAGATATTTCACTACTGACCAAGAGCGAGCTTAGGCAGTATCGAGGCCAGGTTCAAATCATTTTTCAGGATCCCTATGAGTCGCTCAATCCCCGGTTTACGGTATTTGATATGGTGGCCGAACCGTTGAGAGCGCTTAATATCGGTACCCGGGAAGAATGCCGGCGCAAAGTTTACGAAACGCTGGACCTGGTGGGTTTGAAACCGGATGAATATCGGGAACGCTATCCACATCAGATGAGCGGCGGAGAAAGGCAGCGGGTCGGCATCGCCTCTGCTCTAGTGCTGGAGCCGGAACTGGTGATCGCCGACGAACCTTTATCCATGCTGGATGTCTCCATCCGGGCCGGAATATTGGATCTGATAAGAGATCTGTCCGATCGCATGAATTTTACCTGCATCTATGTCTCCCATGACCTGTCCATCCTGTCCAACATTTCAGAGCGACTGATGATCATGTATCTGGGCAGAACCATGGAGCTAGCGCCCACCAAGGATGTCATCACCGATCCGTTGCATCCTTATGCCAAGGCCCTCATAGCTGCTGTGGCCATACCAGATCCAACGTATAGCAGGCCTATACCCAACATCCGGGGCGAGGTCTCACAACCGATTGATCCACCGCCAGGCTGTCGCTTTCAAACACGCTGCAAGGAGGTGATGAATGTCTGCGAAGTGGAGGAACCGCCATTGATCGAGGAGAAGCCGGGGCATTTTGTGGCCTGTCACCTGTACAAAGGGGCTGGGGCGGTTCAATGATCTCATTCGCCTTCACCTGAATACCCTGTCCCACTTCGGCGACTGCCGGGGGCTTGATTGGTAAAGCATTTCATATCTTTTGTATCACGCAATGCCGCAAGATCGTAAAGAAATAAGGATTAGGAGATAAAAATGAAAATTTTAGTTTGTTACGATGGATCCGGTGCTGCCCGGGAAGCACTGACTTTAGCGCAGTCCCGCGCCAAAATGTTCGATGGGGAACTATTTGTGGTTACCGCCATGACCGGCGGGGCCGAGGTAACACGGGAAGAATTTCAAGAAAAAGAAGAAGAGCTGGAAAAGGTTAAACGTCGTCTGGCTGAAGAAGAGATTACCTGCGAGACCACTCTGTCGGTCAGGGGACTGGAACCCGGTGAAGATCTGGTTTTGTTTGCCAAGGAACATAGCATCGACGAAATTATCATCGGTGTGGAAAAACGATCCAAAGTCGGCAAATTGATCTTCGGATCAACTGCTCAGTTTGTCATCCTCGAGGCCCCCTGTCCCGTTTTGACGGTGAAGGAGGGAACTGGCTGAAAATTGCCGATGGATCCCTCTGAGGCGAAGTGTTTTCGAATGTAAATATCACGCATAGCCGCAAAAATTGTAAAGGAGAAAAAAGTCCGATTCGGCGCAGATCATCTGTTGCAAGGTGTCACCCTGAAAAAGCTTCATGCGGCAATTCGCTAAATAGATGTCTAGATTTAATGCCGTTTTTATCGCCATGCACGGGACCGACAAACTGGTTTTTCTGGATAAGCCTTTCACCATCGAACCGCTCGCCTGGGCCATCAGAAAAAACGATCCGGATTTTTTAAAATATGCAGACCCCGTCGCAGCGTGATCACCCTTTCCTAAGCTCTCCCCATCGCACCTTTTTCTATCTTTCGCTGCCCGTTCTTTTTTCACTCATAGCCGAGCCGTTGACCGGGCTGGTGGACACAGCCTTTATATCGCGCCTGGGGTCTGCTTCGCTGGCGGCTCTGGGGGTGGGGGCCATGGTTCTTTCCGGTGATTTCTGGATCTTTAACTTTATCGGTGCCGGACAGGTGGCCCAGGCGCGCCGGGTTGCCGCCGTGGTTTGTTTGTGGAGTACCGCAGCCGGCTTCGGGCTGACCCTGGTGATGCTGTTGGGACACGATCTCGTCACTGCTGCTTTTGTACCTGCGGCGGCAATTGCCATGTTTACATCGGCGTGGTTTGTGGCAGCTCTGGCGCAACCGGTCAGTGCGCTGGCATTTGTTACGGACGGGATCCACTGGGGAACCGCGGATTATAGCTATTTGCACAACGTCATAACCCTGGCGACAATTAGCGGAGCAGTGGCTATCATTTATCTGGACGAGGGCCGTTCCGGTGCCCTTACATGGATCTGGGTAATCACCGCCGGCTGGATCATTGTTCGGGCGTTGTTCGGTGTGTTGCGCATTTGGCCGGGCATCGGCAAAAGTCCGTTGACAATGAAATTGCACCGGGTAAAATCAAAATAAAATAGCCACAGAAAAACACTCGAGGCGGGGATTAGCTCCGCGACCAGTCTTTGCGAAAGGCTTCCGACTTCGCTCTTTGAGCTACGATGGGACAAGTCGATGCGGCAGGCCTGCGGAGCCAAAAACAGCCATCGCTTCGCATACGTATCACAACCGCTGCCTGAAAGGCATGAGTGTTTTGCCTGGGCAAGCCTGTCAGGCAAAAAGGTTTTATTGTCTGTGTATGTCGGGTGTGTGTCTGCCTGCCCCGTAGGTAGGAACTATCGTACTGGGGTGGCTAACCTTTTGACCATAAGCGGATAATAGCCACTACACATTTGATTTACACCAAATTTATTGGAGATGATCCTCAATTTATTAAGGGTACAAGAAAGAGGTGAACCAAAATGACCGCTCAACTCACCGACCTCCAGACGCAGTGGCAAATTCTGCGTGACATGTATGAACAAAAGATTCCCTTCAACCGATTGCTGGGTTTCCGGGTGGAAACGGTGAAGACCGGATTTGTTTCGGTCAGGTTTGATATGCATGAAGATCTGATCGGCAATTGGGTATACAGAATTCTGCACGGCGGGGTCATTTCGTCCGTGTTGGATGCCACCGGCGGCTTGACGGCCGCAGCCAGCATCCTGGAAAAAATGCAGGGCCAATCCTCCGCCAAAATTGAGCAGCGAATTTCAAGAATCGGCACCATTGACTTGCGGGTCGACTACTTGCGGCCCGGACGCGGCGAGTATTTTAGGGCAACAGGCACGATCATGCGTGCCGGCAATAAGGTGGCGGTTACGCGCATGGAGTTATACAACCACAAGGACCTTCTCATCGCGGTTGGAACCGGGACGTATATTGTCGGCTAGTGTTGCGGCTTGTGGCTGGTAAATATATCATTGAATTTTTCCATTAATCGATCGAAACGCTATTCGACCACAATCCCCTTCGGTGATTCAGCGCCATACCTGTTCTTTATCCATTGCACATCGCAAATTTTACCCCTTCTGTGATATTCAATGTATCCGTAATTTCAAGTGTTTTTTCCTTGACATTCCAAATTATCAACGCTAAGTGTGTGCCACATAGTGGCATATTGACATTCTGAAATATGTAAAAACCCTTCCTAGCCACTGATCGATATCACTTTCACGCTGAGTCCGATCGGTATCATCATCTTTCGCTTCTACTCTTTCTGACCTGTATCGCTTTTTTAAAAACCTATTCTGAAATAAGAATTACAGAATCCTATTTCTTATAACCAAAAGGAGGAAATAATCATGACAACCATTAAAATCAGGAAACTTGATCTCCTTAAATTGCAATTAGGTATTAGAACCGTCAATAAATCATAATAATTCAAATAGTTGAGGTATTTTTTGTGAGATAATAAAAGTTATTGCAAGCGGAAAA
>Ga0126332_10000600_pt1 | contig 12634 bp, 7 predicted proteins | sample InaspJWI42metaG_FD_94482 | JGI IMG/M metagenome (GOLD analysis project Ga0126332, IMG submission 94482) | Marine gutless worms symbiont microbial communities from Oahu, Hawaii - Inanidrilus sp. 2 OAHU.JWI-42 metaG | ecosystem: Host-associated > Annelida > Digestive system > Unclassified | place...
GCCGTGTAGTCAATGTGCTGACAAGTAATAGCGCCTTTTTGATATTTGCTGTTTTAGTTGTGTGATTCAGCCACAGTCGTCCTTACAAGATGTTTTAAACTGTTAAGTTTTTTTACAATAATACATAACGTACCGCAACGTTGTCTAAGGAGGAAAGAGCCACAGCAATAGACAACAGCACAAAAATTGGTGAAGATCGGGCCTGTCGGAAAGACAGAGAGATAAACGCACACACACAGACACAGACAAACGGATGTTGTGCCGATCGATTGCTGCAACGATTGCTCCATGAAGGCTAAGCACCCCATAATAAACAGTCAAGATGAACGGGAACGTGGCAGCGACAATCGGTTAAAATTCGAGAACCCGGATTTTATGAATTTAAAAACTTTTTAAAATTCATGAATTTTACAGAATTTTAAAAATGCCCGCTGAATTTGATTTTTTAAATTGAGTATTTTAATTTTGACGGAAAACTTACATCACACTTCTTCACGGTCACAGAAACAGTCAACAGTGACAAGTCAGACTCAAATCAGTGTTATTCAGAGTCAGAATCAGCAACAGCCCATTGTTCCCATTCAACAGTTGTTTCAACATAGTTCACAACCTGAATGTTCTACAGTTTAATCACAAAACATATCAATAATCGCCCAAAAAACTCAGTTCACGTAATAGGATTACATGACGTCACTGCCACTGTGGGTAAAACGCCGCTGTGCAAAATCTGAAAACCTGCCGACGCAAAAAAAAGTTATTCTAGGTACACTCTGACAATATGGTACTGAATTTTACTGAATTTTTAAAAAATATGTTAAAATAATGTTATTCATATGTTTTTATTATTGTTATTAACAATATCATTAATATGTTATTCATCAATTTTACTGAATTTTAAACGCCCAGGTACTGGCTTCTCAATCTATGGTCAGAAACTGGCGGTGGACTGACCAGCTGGTAGACGCCGAGCGGAACGACGAGGCCGGCGAGTAGGAAGTCGGCGAAGGCGAGACTTGCGATGACGGAGTTGGACAGAGTGCGCAGACTGCGCTGGCGAGCGACAGCCAGCAGGACCAGCGAGATACCGGCCACACACGCATAGACGCAAGCATTCAGCAAAACCGTTTTGCACGACCAAGACCACGAACCTCGAGGCCAACACCCACGGGAAAGACCATAACTGGACGTCACCACAATGTTATCTAACTTGCTAGACAGCACTAGCGTCACGACTGGCATATCGACGAGAAATTTAACGGCAAACAAACATCGGCAATTGTGACACTTGTAGGGGCTAACAGTGAAACATACAAGATAATGATCTTGAACTATAAACGATGGATCGATAAACAAGCAGCGTTGTAACGAAGGCTGTTTTTGCAAGACCAAGACCAGGACCCGAGGACAATAACGCTGGCTGAATTATAGTCGGTCAACATCGGGATCCACGCATGGTGACATGTCGTCGACGCGGCAACAGCCCATCTCGCAACACGCCACGAAGAAGAAGACGAAGAAGGAGGAAAACAAGAAGAAGATCAGGACCAGCGAGTTACCGACGAGGATCCACAGCGGCACGGCCGCCAGTGGGACGAAACGCCACCGCGGTCCTTCATCGACGACGGCCGGTGATGTACTGTCGATTGACGTCCAGTTCCATGCTGCCGTCGACATCGGCGCCCAGTCGTCCACCATCTGCCAACATGTAACCGCAGATAGGGCGACACTAGTAAGTTCAGAAACCGTTGCCTTTGTCAGGAACATGAAGCGCCAGGAAAACTTTGACGGCCTTTCCCCAATTTTTCACGTAGCAAAAATTCCCTACATTTTTATCTAAAACTATCAAATAATATCGGCAAGGAAGATGCCGAATCGTGCATTTTGTGATACTGTTTTTTTCAAGTTTGACAAGACGATATAAAGTAGGCAATGAAATTTTCGAAAACCGCTAGCTTCAAGTTGGAACACAGTCCTTGTTGCAAGTGGCTAACAAATTCAAAATGAAACCAATAGATACCGGTATCGAACTAACAACGTCTGATCGTATTTCAAAATGTAATATCATTGTCCATAATTTTTCTAGTAAGAATGCATTTTAACGTGATATGATGATCAATTTGAAGGTCACTGAGGCCACATTTTGTTGTCTTTCAACAATGATAAATGCACGGTCACAATCTCTGGTGATGTGTAATGTTTCGTGCAATTTGGTACATCAGTGTCTTGATTGGCAGGCTATTTACATGTTGGTGTATAGAGACCACATCACACACACACACACACACACACACAAACACTACCGCTGCTAATCATTTTGCTGATTGCTTCACAGTGCACATTGCGGCGAGCTACGCTAAAGCCCAGTTCACATCGCACGAACTAAACTGAACTAACACGAACTAGTCGACCCAGTTACACCAAGTAGCCAAGGCGTTGACTAATCACGAGCGAACCCCAGCGGCACGTCACATCGACTTACCTCATACTGATTGGCTACAGAGATAGCAGGGTATTCCAATAGGACTGTTCACACTGTGCTTCACGTTCTCCAGTGCGTGCGATGTGAACGAGGCTTATGTATCCAACTGTCCATGAGGTCCACGGAGGCGGACTGTCGATTACCGGCTGCCATGGTGGCAATAACAGAGACGCTGTGAACGTATGATCGATCGCGTGCTATTGACGTAGACGCATCACTGATCCGGAAACAGGACATCGCTGTCCAATCCATAGCCATGGTCCATCGTCCGAGCAGGCACCGTAATGAAATCTATGCGACGTATGGTGGTCACGCATTCAGCCAATATTGTGCGGGCGCGACGAGATTGCGCAAAAAACGACGCAAATAGCTTCAGATCAGAAAGAAAAACTGTTCACCGGAACATGTGCTTCGCCTTGATATTTTACGGTTGCCGAATTATTGTCATTTCCGGTGCTACTAAAATTTAAGTATACTAATAATGAATATGTTGTACGACAAATGCCAGCTCGAACAAGCATTGGCTCCAATATGGTAGCGTAGTCTATCAAACCGTAAGTCATAAGCTCACACTTTGTTCTATATTATAGCTTATAATAGACAAAGCAATCGGCTAGTCACTATTAATCATATGGTGTAAACTAAAAAGCAAAAAGAGACGATTCTGTCAGAATGTAGACTAAAGGAATGCCAATAAATTCTACAGTTTGGGATTTGTGCCATACTTATTTCACAGTCCGATAGTACGATCTATCGGCTGTGCGCGCTATTATCCGTTGGCCGCTGTCTGTCTCTCCGGCTGTCTGTCACAGAGTGCTGATAACGGTTGAATGGATCGAGCTGGTTTACTGGCACACGGGTTTCCTTCGACCTATCTATCCACCCTACATTGTTTTAAGGAAATCCGGGTAATTCCAAAACCGAGGGTACTTCTCTTTATAACTTTGCCAGAAACTGTGGACAAAAAAATCGCCACGGCACGTTGATCATCAACACGTGTTGTCATCTAAGCTTGACAACGGTGGATGCAGGATGCTCAGTAGTAGTGCCGAAATCGTTTCCCCGAATTATTGCGCTCATTCCGATAGAATCTGGTTTTGATGGATCTCAATCGTGACGTTGGTTACTTACAGGGCCTACTCATTGTAAACTACGTGTAGCATATACGATATGTTAAACTCACACCTTTCTGAAATCGACGACATTGCCTCTCACCAGTCAAATCACGTATAGTGACAGACTAATGGAAACAACGAGAGAGTTTTTTAAAGAAACATAATATGCCACATCAGAGAAAAGTGTTGATTCGATACTAAAATCGATATAGTGGCCTCCGGTTGTCGACGCGACTTGGACTGAAGATCTAACAAACGCTAGGACATGAAAAATGCATCGACAGCGTTGCATTCATTAGTTTCGTACGGCAGCGGATGCCACTTCACAAAATAACGCTCGTTACCACAGTAGTCTAAATGGAATCCTTTTTCCCTTTTTTCTCAAAAAATATTGCCGAAGACAGTGGCTTTGCCTTAGCCTTTAAAATAATATAACAAAACTGCCTTCAAAGTTTCTTTTTGTTGCAAACGAGACCTCTTTAAGGCAGCAAATATTTTCCCGACAAATTTAATGCACATAAGTTATAATTATAACATTTCATATCATATAGTAAAGTAACCAAAACGTAAATTCTGAAACCCTTGACAGTCAGCAATGATGATAAACACAAACAGCAACAGCGGAAACAGACTTAATACTCCACAATAGCCACGTAAATTTCTCTAGGTATAATTTTATCACGAACGTTCAGTGATCGTGTTAGAGATCAGATGTCATGAATCTTTTACGTATGTAGTCTTCTTTTAAAACGATACGATACGATACGAGATGCTATTTTAAAGTGCGCTCGAAAGCCGGCATGAGTCAGCTTAATCTACCGCACGGAACCAACAACTAAAAAGTGTAAAACAGAAAAACTAAAAAGTAAAAACGGATATGCTCAGAAGTAACAGTAAACAGTCTGAGGAATCCACGTAGTCAGTGCCGAAGAAGAAAGGAAGGCTACGGTGGAAAGGACTTGCAGAAAAGGAAGATTTTAAGACTGGAATGAAAGAGTGAGGGGTGATGGAATACTAATAATAATAAGCGTCAATGTTAGCAGCATGACGACAGTATAAGATTCTACAGTTAAATGCCTAGTAGTATACAATTTTATGGCGAATTGCCCCTTTTGAACTTTTTAAAAAACTTTTTGCCGTATGCGGATTTTTCCGAATTATTAGGCTGCATCGCATGCGCAGCATAAATGCGGCCTATTGCTACACGTGTCGCACGTTCCGTGGTCTGTGTGTCTGTGTTGGACACACAGGTGAACTGTGCTAAAACGGCCGAACCAATCGCGTGAGCTAGTTTGGTGACTCTTGGCTCCAAGGAACTATGCGTTAAAAATGGGGGGGGGGTGCACATTGACACCACCTGGCGAATACGGTTGAACTATCCGTGTGCGGCGGCGGTGTGTCTGTATCTAAAATAACTTTGACCACTTGTTTTGGCATCATTCAGCAAATTCTGAACACTAAACTGTCAAAATTGTTTGAATATTGGTTTTACGTAGGCCTAATTCCAGCGAGCCTACATGTACAACGGAGTTCGGCGGAGTTCAGAAAACAGCCGAAGATCCAGTGCTTTGCATTAGCTGTTAATGTTCGACGACTTTTTGACTTCAGACTGCCATTTTTTTATGGACTATAATAAGTGTGCCTATGTTCTTGTTGTAATTGGCGCTCTATCAATGATTATGACGACGACGAACATGTATTACTGGCGTCACTGTTGTGTTGTTAAACGACGCTTCGACTACGTACGTTTTCGACGCTAATAGCACTGTGTTCTACGAACGTACCAACCTGATAATTCTGCATCATCAGAACAACGCTCGGACTTGACAACGCTGACTGTTCCCAGTGCGTGTGGGCAGCAATCATTCACTGTCGCGACGCCGAGTCGTCCCTCCGTCAATTCCCACGGGCCAGCTCGCGGCGTCTGGCGCGTCTGACGTCAGGTGCTTTTCCGATCAACAAACCACGCCGCTACATGCATACTAAGCTGCACGGCGCTGACTCCAGTCGCCGCGATTGTGGGACGTTTCGCGTTCCTACTTCGATGCCCAAAAGGACGATTCGTATACGGGGCGAGGGAGGGTGGCGGCGTAGGATCGGACTTACTTAGGTCGCTGTTGCCTAGTGGTTAGCGCGTCTGACTGCGGTGTGAGAGGACCAAGGTTCGAATGACGCTGCGTACGCCGCTGAAATATACAGCCTTGGGTACGGGCTGCGCACCTTTACTGCAGTGCCCAGGTCGACTCAGCCTTCCACCCTCCGTGGGACGGTAAAATGAGTATCAGCTTACGGGCTGAGTAACAATAATGATAGCGATGGTGGATGTGGACGATAACTGCCAATTTCGGCGGACTCACAGCCCACGTTAATTGGCTTGGTCTGAGGGTTGGCGGCCATCCGGCGCTCAAACTGCATTCATCAAATGAACCGCGTGAACTCTCGCAATGACTTGTCATGATGACAGCACCATAAACATTGTCGTGGCTATTATTGTTGTTGTTGTTGCTATTATTACGTTATTATTAATAATATTGCTATTATTATTGTTGCTATTGCGGCACTGCAATCGTATAGCAGTTGAGCATCAAATGTTTTTCGGTCGAAGGTGGCCGGTGACCGCCCTGTTAACATTTGCGAAAATGCCGAATTTACGTCTTAAAACATAGTATTAATACGACGCGTGTACAGAACTGTATGCCGCTTTGTTGCTGCATAACTTCCAAGTTCATCGACATATTGAAGTGATAGATCGATCGTTACATGTCCGGCGGTTTGCACCCTCCCTCCGAGCTATACGAATCGTCTCAATCTAGAGACCAATGGAGGTGCACGAAACGTCCCACTACCAGTCGTCGCAGCCGCGAATACGTCACCATGCATTCAGCGTCAGCAGTCAGCAGCACTCGTAATCAGTCTGTGCAGTTGCGGGGGAGGTGGCTGCGCAACACGAACAGTCGCATTAATGTAGTTCGTCAGCGGAGTATTGCGATGAGCGCGTCTGTGTGTCTGCTTGTCTGTCTGTCTGTGTGTGTGTGTGTCCGCGAGTTCATCTCCGGAACTACATATCCGATCTTCACCACCAATGTTTTGGGCTGTTACCTATGTCCATGACTCGGTCCTCGTCTGGCTGCTCTGCGATAGGCGATAAACTTCCGGTTTTAAGGATGACAACGTCATATTTGAACATAATGAGCCGCACGGAAGCATGTCGATACCGTTGCAGCGAGTGACGTCATTGCGTGGTCGTGCGCAGGCTAACGCCCCTGTCGTTGCGTCGTGTTGGTTGAGCCGTGTCCTAGTCGACGGTGGGCGCCGAGACCAGACGAGTCCGTCGAGAAAGAGTTGTTGGGGGCGAAACCTGCAATGCACTATTGCCTTGTTGCGACTGAAAGTTAGTCACACAGTGCGTTACATTACAGGATGGATTAAAACAAGTAACATTAATCATGTCAAATATCGTCAAGAACGTTTTTCGTTTGATATATCAAACGACTTGTGACAAAAAACAAGTAAAGAAGTTTGCGATGAAATTTACTGTTTTCTACGTAAAAGTGTAGTTAAGTTTTTCCTTATTTTGTTTGCTGCGGTATTTTATGCTTGCTGTATTTTATGGCACTGCTACCATAAAATAAAGATATGTAATAGCACTGCAATCGCTGCCAACCAATTTGTAGTCCCGGTAAAGCAAGCGGTTGGGTGCGTTTGTCTGTTCGGATGACATCTGACACAGCCAGGCATTTGGTTTGATGGTTCCTACGTACCTGATCTGTAAGTCAAGTTCGGCGGTCAAATTTCTCAATTACAGGAGAAAATGTTATTTTTAACTGAAAGAAAAGGCGAAATAGGAAAAACCTGTTCGGTCACTGTGTCAGAATAGCAAACCTAAATTGGAAACTGCAAATAAATATCAGTCGTAAAGTGAGGGCTTCTCATCAATCAATCAACCAGTCGACTGGCCAGTGAAACAATGAACGCGTTCAGCTTCAAAGTGAAAACGCGACTATGGGTTGGATAACGACAATGAAAAAAAGCCAAATTAAATGTAAAGAGAGAGGCGACCAAGCCGCCCCGATATGAATGCGCGAATACTGAAAAGTTTCGAGTCGCTTACGTAATATCTGCACTGAATGCGATTGCGTTGTACTGGACGCAGTGTTTAAGGTTGAAAAGGCTCGACTGCTGTACAGTGAAAGGGTTGACCAGAGGTTCGGTAACTTGGTGCCGACAAAAGAAAAGATCGGCGACTTGGGATGTCGGCGTCACGGACTAATGCACCAGGATAAATAGGTGCACCGCCGAAAAACAACTCTAAATGTCACTACAGCGATCTTGAACTGGAAAAGTTCGGTGACGCGCAATCATTAAATGCTGCTAAGGGCATCCGGACATCATCTCGAACAAAAGCCACCCGTCAGAGAAAAAAACCATTAATTTTTACTCGCGTGACGCTATGCTAGTGCGGCACTAGCTGTGGCCCGGTGTCTGTCTGTGTCTGTCTGTCATAAGTCGGAGTTTTATCGAAATGGTTGGACGGTAAGGCTTTCTTAAATCAATTCCACACGGTGTTATAAGGAAATTTTGTACCCCAAAAGTAAGGGTAAGCCTACTTCCCTCTGGAACTTTGACCCAAACTCATTTCGCTATGGCACGTCGATCGTCGCACCGTGCTGTCAACTCAGCAAAGGTGGACGATCGCTGCGATAAACTGGACTGCCGTTGGTCGAACCAGTTGACGGCATCTGCGACGGTCGACAGCCAGCATGTCACACTGAGCGCCAGTTCTGTTTACAGCACGATGCGCGTGAGGTAGCGACAGCTGATACTTGTGGCACGATGTGTATATGGATAGACGTCTTCTGTTGAAGCGCCTTGTGCCTATATATCCAGAAATGTAAAAAAACCGTTTATACTCACCAAATCGCAATATTTCAGGATAGGCGAGGTGGTTATCTCCCTTCCTAGGTCCTGGAATAAATAGGTGGATAAATCGCTTACATCTAAGACCATGACGTACGTATCGTCAATGGCGAGTGCGACACCAGATCCACGGCTATCTCGTTGCCCATGAAGTTGTTACATGCAAGCGGAACTGCCGGAAATTGAACTTGCGACCCCGAATCGCGAAACCAACAGACTAACTGTTACGCCACCAGGCCACAGGCCACTTGGCAGTGTGCACATTGTAAACTCGTGCATTATTAAGATCGCGGACACGACTATACGCAACAAAATTTGCGGTTCTGGGCGGTGTGCAGAGGATTGGCACGGAGTCACGCCATTGTTCTCTGGATCTTGACTGATGTCATAGCGGCAGGGGGGGCGGCGTGACGGGTGACGGCAATGTGCCAGCAGCTAAGCGGTGCCAATGTTCTACTGTACAGTCGCAGACCCTACTATTGGCAATGAGCGCTGGAGAGCGTATATAAAAGTATCGAGGATGGACCCGCGCGACGGGCTGTCTTATTTGCGTCGTACAGTAGACAGAGGTAAACTCTCAGAAAGATAAACTGGCCAAGCTCGTCAGTTGAGCGCCGTCCACTTTTGTCGAACTAAGTTGACGACACGTGGACAGGCCGTTGCAAAATTTTGTAAGTCCAGAGTTTGGGACAGAATGCCAGAAATAGTACCTATATTTGGGAGATAGGCTGTTGAAAGATTGCATGATTTCCCACCTTGCCTGATTAGTGTTTCTGCTCTACCTTGCAAAAATGGAAACACAAAAGTTACATGTTTTTGCTCAAATTTGCTAACAAATACACAAAACATGACAAAATTACCACCTTGTCACAGACAGACTATCTGTTCGTTCTGCGCCATCATTGCTGCAGTTCCGCCGCGACCTTAAGACGGCAATGTTTCAGTCATCGTACTCTTCACCATAGTGTTTGGCTGTGTGACAGACTGTAACGGCAACCTTTAACACTGTAAGGTGCCCCTGCAACGGACTTGTTCGTGAAGTGTCACCTTAAACTCCACATTGACATTACATTACATTACATTATCATTCATTCATAAATCGATCAAGTGTAAGCACCCAGCAAGACCAAGAGTAAGACAGGGCGCAAAGCATCCAGGCAACTGATATGCACACAGTTGGAGTTCACCATGTCTGCCATGATATCGGGCGCCATTGGTGGCAATTGTGTCTTTAGCAGGACACTCCACTGGCGAATCATGCGTGCATCACAGTCAAACTGCTGGAGCGCGAACTCTCATATTTACTTCTTTCTATATTATCCCTCCCTTTCACAGCCCAGCAGCTTCGTTATAATTTTTAGAGTCAGTCACACATCAGCATGGGAATGAGTCGCGAGTCAACAAGATTGAAGAAATCAAGCAGTGACTGGTTTAATCTCGTGAAGCAGGATTGAGCATGAGTGAAAAATACGCATTTTGTGTTTAGCGGTTTCGCCAGGTAGTGCAGAGAGACCATTTAGGTGAGACGGGAAAAGGGGTATCTTTTGATTGCCTGATATCTGTGTAATGTTTTTACCAAAAATTATAAAATTCGGACAATGATTGTTTAAGTTGCAGCTGAAAATGTTGTGTTTATTATTATAATAATTATAACTATACTTGCAAGAATAACATCATCACAGGCTCCCAAACCACGTTTTCTATGCTATTTCTTACTGCTGCAACATGCGCGGTTGTATGCAGGCGATAACCTGTGTGACAAAAGTAGGGTCAGACAAGCTTGGTGCGGTGGTAGAACATTAAACCAATAAGTGTATATTAACGCCGCCGTATTATGTGGCTCGGAAAGAACTTTGCTGTTTTAACCGTCATCGCATGCATCGCTTAGATGCGGCCTGTTGTTACAGACGTCGCACGTTCCGTGGTTGGCGTGTCTGTGTGTGTTAAGCACAACGGTGAGCCTTGCAAAAACGGATAAAACCGATCGAAATCACGATTGAACTATAGACTCGGGTGAGCCGGAGGAACCACGTATTAGATGGGGGGTCGGCATCCCCCGCGGGAAATTGCCACTTTGAGGGGGATGACGTCGGGATTCTTCTGCAAGCCACGCCGCCAAGCACCGTTCCAAGTAATCGCTGACACCGCTTGGACAGTAGATGCGTCCAGTCTTCACGACCACGCAGCGGGGGGGATCACGCTGCGGCGATGCGGGCTGTCGCTACCATGACTGTAGCAACTTGTTTCACGAGACGGCGGTGTCGGTGGCGCAGCAGCCCTACGGCCACGGCACATCATCCGCGCTGTCTGCCAGTCAATTATCTGAGCGGCTAGCACCTTGCACCCCGACACTTGGCCGCCGTGCACAATGGCGCGTCTGATTGCACAATCTGTCGACGTGGCCACACAATGACATCTGTATCCTGCGACGCAACACCAGCGGTGTTGAGACTCGAGACTTTTCGAGACCAAAACTTTGGTCCCGGTCTCAGTCGCGGTCTCAAGCCGAACATCTCGGCTCACTCTCAACGCCAGAGTTCTAGTCTCGTCTTTGATCCGGAGCCCGATTTACAATATATCTTACGACAACCTTACGATTTTCCTACGCCACCAAAGTTGCGATCGACTTACGACGCACGTCTAACTTACCAAACATCTTATGAAGGACGCAAGGCTTTCCTTAGGTACGATTCACTTGCAAAATCGTACGATCGTCTGAGACAGTGTTCGTGAATCGCCTTACGATATTCCTAGGAGAAATCTTAGCACGTTCTAAGTCACTATCGTAAGTCAAGCTAACGATAAACTTGAGATAATATTATGATAAATTGTAAGATGTTTTGTAAATCGGGCCCCAGAATTTTGATCTCGACTTCGATCCGGAGCCCAAAATTTCGATCTCGGCTGGTCTGGAGGCCATAATATTGGTTTTAGTTTCGGTCTTGGCAACGAAGGTTTGGTGTCCTTAGACATCACTTTAAAACACCCTGATAGCAGACTATCTATACCGAGCCACCACCATGGTCGTCATCATCTGTATCCTGCGGACGTTATCGGACGATCCCGCCAGTCGCAATTTCGTGTAATTGCCACTGGCAGAAACAGCCGACTTCCGTCCTAGTTGCCTAACCAGTTAGCGGGCAAGGTACGGCGATCGGTCGTGTCCGTCCGTCCGTTTTCGTTCTATCTTTTGAACCAACTGACTCTTGATCTTGATTTCTGCATGTGTGTGGGTCATGACCATAGCTCATCGGGGATTGAAAGTCAGGGTCATAGGTCAAGGTCAAAGATCAGCGCAAAAATGTTTGTGCTACATGAATATCTACTGCGGCGTCCTATGAGTATTGATTGACGGCCGCAGTAGCGGGTTACCAGTTTGACTTCATCAGCTGTGAGCTAGCTCGGCGATGCATGCAGCGTGGGGCAGCCAAAACCGGCGGTGGCGGCGGAGTCCAGGGCGTGTGGAGGTGGTAACGCGGTCGGCCTGACCTCGATCCTCGATCGAGAACAGTTTGTTTCCCAGTGCTGGACCTTCGATCAACTGTGATGGATACCGCATGTAGCATTGTCGTGCACCGTAGCCTAGTTGTCATGGAGTTTGGAAATAGCAATCGGACATAGCAAATTATAGCGTGCGGTGCTTCATCGATTTCATTCTGTGAGTGCAGAGGTATAACAATAACAATCGCTAAGAGCGACTAATGAACGGGAAATTGATGGACTATCCCTGTTACACTCGTTACCTTATTGAAATACATAATGTAGTCTAGTGCACCATAGACAACCAGTCGCTTTGTGAAGCCCGCCTTTAGTGACAAAATTCTACTAGCCTGCTGATTACGCTGAAAGCTAAAAGTAATTTTCAGATAATTCGGACTCTGCTATAGTTGTGAACTTCGAACTTCGTGAACTTTACTTGCAAAGCTTATAGAATTAGAAGGAATAATAGTTAAGCCAATGATCACAATTATATGCAGCTACTGTTTATTCGGGTGGCACAGTAGCCGAGTGGTTAGCGTGCTGGACTCAGGCACAGAAGGGCCCGGGTTCAAATCGCAGTCGCGACGCTGTCGGGTAACAGTCTTAGGCAAACTGTTCACACCCATCGTGCCTCTGTTCACCA
>Ga0126332_10000601_pt1 | contig 12633 bp, 4 predicted proteins | sample InaspJWI42metaG_FD_94482 | JGI IMG/M metagenome (GOLD analysis project Ga0126332, IMG submission 94482) | Marine gutless worms symbiont microbial communities from Oahu, Hawaii - Inanidrilus sp. 2 OAHU.JWI-42 metaG | ecosystem: Host-associated > Annelida > Digestive system > Unclassified | place...
ACTGTATTTGATGTGTTTGTGTTATTTATTTAGTGCAAAAACTGCACTACAACTAGTGAATCGAAAGGCCGATTTTTTTACAAAACGAATCGATTCGCATAACGAATCGAATCGCGAATTGGAATGCTCTACCAGACGGCCTCATGAACAAGGGTGTAGCTGGGCGGGGGGATACAGGGGTCCGGACCCCCAGCTCGGACCAGGACCACTCGTGAGACTGACGTAAATCCGGGGAGATTTCTGGAAGGAAGGACGTAGAGATAGGGTAATAACTCTCGTCGTCCCCGAATATTATTACGGAATCTGCGTGTTTTGATGACACTTGTATAATTGTATTGCATAGCAATATATACTCGTATATCGGTCACGGAAACACTCTTATAATGGAGAACAAACACGGTAAATTATTCGTCATCTAGGCAGTCAAAAAGGTGCAAATTTATGCCTATATAAACTTGACAATATGTTTCGCGGTCGGGCTTCACCCGGACCCGCTGGGGGAGCTAATGTGCTCCCCCAGACCCGCTAGCTGCAATGAGCGGGCCTACTTCTAAGGCAGGGGAGGGGAGGGGAAGGTGGAATTATACCTCAAAACCGGGGAATGTGGACCCCCCCCCAGTTACCAAAACCCAGCTACGCCCCTGCTTCTGAAACTTAATTCTAAGCGGTTTGAACACTGACTAAACAGTCATAGTCTTGAACTGGGGGGTCAGGACAAGTGGGGGTTGAACCCCCGGCAATTCTCACCCCGGCCCTAGACTGTGCTGATCCATCTATTGTACCATCTATATACGTGTGCTCGTTCACAGGCCAGTGACTGCAGCGTATGAATCATGTCTACACACAGCCTGAAATTTACACCGGATACCACACAATTTTGGTCATTGTGAATCAGACATCATACAGCTAACACTCAATTTTGCAAGCAGGTGTGGCAACAGGTTTTGAGGTATAATTCCAGCTTTCCCTTATTTTAACAGCAACAACAACCATCACCGTTTTACGGCCATTATACAGGTCAACCTGCGTTAGCCGACACTTCCAGTTAAGAAATGGAGGATTTAGTTCGTGCAACCTTTTACTGCCCGGACGCCAACCAGCGCATTCGGATTAGGGAGAAGACGCTGGAGTTCTCCTCAATAGTGCTATCTACACTGTCTTCGTACCTTGTTCTGAATGCAGCAGTGAACTATTAAGAACTGGTGCAGATCAGCCACTTTGCTAAGAATAAAAAATTAGGTCTTGCCAACAGCGGCGTCAATCCAAATATATTTTTGGGGGGCGATCAAGGCGCCGAGGGGGTGGGGTCCACTGGGGAGGGGTTTGGGGAGGGCTCCCCAGAAATTTTTTTTTTGATTTTGGATCTCAAAATGGCGATTTGTGGTGCATTCTTGGTGCAATTTTTTTGCAGTTCAGTTAAAACTTTGAGGGGGCGAAAAGATACTCTCGCCCAGGTATTTTTTGTTGGGGGGGCAAACGCCCCCCTCGCCCCCCCCCCCCGGGATCGACGCCACTGGTCCCGGCGTCGCGTCAATTACCAGTGTCCAGGTGTCTGCTGTCCAGGAATGTTTTAGCTAGACCGCCGCCTAATGTTACTGCTTATTGGCACTGCCCGCATAGTATGCGGAGCAGGGTCTATGTAACGGTCGGGCGTACGTCGTCTGTCCGTCTGTCTGTCCCAGCATAGGCTCCCAGCAGCAACAGCGCCGCGGCGTGCCGCGGACAATGCGGACAGTGCCACGTTGTCAGCGTACGTAGCTGAAGACAAGACTTATTTGTGTCAACATGTCAAATTCAACGCTGATAACGGCAATTAAACACTGTAGGCCTAACGTCCCAAGCAAAATTGTCACACTTGGTGCAAACTGTCGAAGCGAATAAATATGAAGCATTTTTCTTGCAAGTATAGTAACACGAAATCGTATCCTCACCCCTCGGGGTACAACACATTTCTTCCACGTTTTCGGGCGGGTGGAGGCAATGCAATGTAATCGCAAATCGCCCTCTTCGCTTCTCCGTAAGCGAAATACACCTGAGCTCAGAAAAGGCAAAAGTACGATTTCCTCGTTCGTTGGTATGACGACGCGCTCGGAAACGACCCGTAATCCAAGCGAGACACCGTCGCGTCGCTTCGATATTCGCTTGTATAAATTTTGTAAGTATATAGCTAACTATCAGCGATGTTAGTTATTAGCATCTTTTGCAGTACACAGGGTCTACACGTATATCGTTTCAAGCCTTCTGGGGCAGCAAACTGTGGACCAGTTCAGTATAAATAACGATGCGGCAAATTAAGTAAGCTTACATGGTAGTTACTGTAACTATACACAAGTTGCATGGCCGGTAATGCAGCAAAAACTGGCAGCGGACGTGTGTAGCTAGCTAATTAATGCATCGGCCACTAGCGACCGATAGAGAACGAAATTGTGCCGAAAATTATAATAAATAACACATTAAATTTATTTTTTAACTGCAATCAGCATTTTGGTAATTTCAAACCATAACAGTTTCCGAGTGCTGTTTGATAATATTGCTTCCGAATATTTTATTTGAAAATATATTTATATTTTGGCATTGAAAATGGCCAGTCCAGGGAACCAGCACTGTGCCAATTGTATCGGCACACTTCGTTCCCTATACACCGCTGCAACAACTGACCCTAACCTTAAAACTAACCTTAACCACGAACTCCATTTTTTCAACACTTTTGCACTAACAATACGTCTTTTGTAAATGAGAAATAAACATACTGCAAACAAGGTCCAGTTTTAACGATGTAGAGTGATTTCCTATGTCTTGAACGCCGATGGCGGCCGATAAGCCGATACATTAAGTAAGTAAATATAATTTATAAACGCGTACAATGGTCAGCAAAAGCCGAATCTGAGGCGCAAGAAGAAAAGGGTCAAGTGGATTGTAAAGCCTGTTGGCAGTAGTCAGTCTTAAGATGACAACGGAAGGTATCAGGACTGGTACAAGTACGGAGACAGGGAGTTCCAAATTTCAGGGGCAGCAACGCTAAAATAACGGGCGCCGAATGAGGTGCGGACATACGGAGCGGCGGATTAGTGTTGAAGAGTCTGCGTGAACTAGTATATGCAGGGGTGAACGTGGGTAAGCCGGTTGGGAAGAATAAAGAGTACGGAAGGTGACGTTGACTATTTTGAAGTCAATTCAGTGTTTAATAGGGCGACAGCCATTTAATCAGCTACACTGGAGCGGGCAGCACGGCTGTGGCGACAGATGGCGACGTCGAAGTGAGCAGCGTGCACTTCTCGATGACCGGCACCACGGTGTAGGAGCGGAACTCGGTCACGGCTTGCGGCTGCCGGGAGGTCCTGGGCCGCGACCCGGGAGGCTCGTCGGCGGCGCCGGGCCAGCGTGGCGGCGTGGTCCAGACCCAGGTAGACGGGCGGAGGCTCGGGTAGCGCAGGAGGAGGCGCGTGAGGCGCGGGTCGGCGTTGTGACGGCCGACCACGTCGGCGCGCAGCACGTCGAACCAGAGCGGCACGTCGCGGAACACCGACCACAGCTCGCCATAGTCGTGTACCACCAGACGGCGGCCCTCTTCCTCGTCGGCGTCCAACGCGGCTCGACAGACTGCGAGCTCTCGTCGCTCTGTCACTTCCGTCCCGTCTCGACCCTCCTCGCTGCTGCAGCTTACTTGCCGGACGGTCGATTCCCACTGTTCCTCGTTCTTTTCTCGGCTGCACGCTCGACTGACTGAAGACTCGAGCCTCTCCTTCTCCATCACGCCAGTCCCGTCCGACTGTCGTGTCGCGTCGCACGCTGAAGGCTTGACTACTGCAACGCTGTCATCGGAAACCGGCGGATGCATGAGTTCGCGCACCTGCCGTTCTGAACTGGCTCGAGCACTACTGCTTGTCGCCGAGATCTCCGAAGTCGCCGCGTCGACTTGCAGGTCTTCTTCGGCGTCGAACGCGTCACGCACCAGTGACGCGTCGAACAACGTTTCAGCCGCCGCGGCGACTGCGACGCCGCGCGACGCCGCCGCCGTCGCCGCCGTGTCGCCGACGACGCGCGCCTCGGCGTCCTCTTTCCAGCGGTCCGCGCCGAACCCGGCCCGCTCCGGCCGGTTCTCGCCGGGACCGAAGTCGGCGGTCGTCGGGCGCAGCGAGTCGTCGCCGAGGCGAAGACCGGCGTGCTGGCTTGCGGCCAGCTGCAGGTCGACATCCGGCGGCGCCAAATCCGACGCCGCCGCCGAAACTCCCACGAGTTGAACTAGATGTGCTTCGTCCACGCTCACGCGATCTCCGCCCACCGGCGACGATGTTGCTTCAATCTTAACGTCGACGGTTGGCTGACTCAGTTGGTATTCGATCTCGTCTCTCGTCCTGACGATTCCCAGCGATTCGCTCGTATCGTCCGCCTGTCCGAGCTCCGGCACGACGAGGCTGGTCACGTGACGCGCACCGACCGGAACTGGGGTTACGTCATCGACTGTCGCTGCAGCAACACTGCCGGCGTCAGTCGACACGAACGTCGCTTGCAGCGCGCCAGTTTCGCGCGGTCCAATGTGGTCAGCGACGTCGGCGCCACGCGAATGGCTCTGCGGGTTTCCGACGTCATTTGTGACGTCACGTGGACGATTATTTTCCAGCTCAACTGCTACGACGTCATCGTCGACGAGCGATGACGTAGTTCTGACGTCAGCTCGCGGCGCGAGCTGGTACCTCGTCGCTTCTGTAGTCCCAGCGACTTCGTCCGCCTGTCCGAGCTGTAGCACGAGGAAGCTGGTCACGTGACGCTCGACGGCTGTGACGTCAGAGACGACGATGCGGGCTGGCGCCAGCCGCTGTCTGTCTGATACGTCTGCGTGTAATAACAGCTGAGGTTCGGCAGAATGAACGGAAATCAATGACTCGATATCTTGCGGCAGTTCACCGCTGAAGACGACTTGCTCCATGTGAGGTGCGTTGTCCTCAATTACAGCTTCTACCGTCTCAATGGCGTCTCCAGTCGACACAAGCTGCGATGTTGAGTCGTGAACTACATCGGCCAATTCAGCCGCGTTCTCCGAAACTACTGCCCTATCACTGCTGTCTTCGACGACGTCCCCTGGTTGTCTGCTCAATGCACCGCCAGCTGCAGTCGGCTGTGGTTCTGATATCGCCGTAGTCACTCCGGTGGACACTGTCTGCACTTTTGAGACGAAAGTCTTGTCATTTCGTACTCCGACAGCATCAGCCACTTCCGCAGCGTTCTCCGGACGTAGCATTTCTGTGATCGCTACGGTTTCGTCGAACTTCATCTCGATGCTGAGTGCTGTAGCATCAACCGCGGTCGGTAACCGCGTGTCTGCCGCCTCCGAATCGATTTCGCTGTCTTCAACGCAGGCCGCAGTATCCGCAAGATGCACGAGTTCTCGCGGTTGCTGCGTCGAAGTGGCTTGGACGTCGCTGGCTGAACGACGAAACTCGCCGATGCCGCGTACGTCAACAGTTGTCGGCGACTCCGTTCTCTTGTCTTCGTCCGTGTCATCAACTGCGGATCCGACGTCGCCAGCAGCCGTCCATGAACCGTCTTCTGTCTCTGCTGTGCAGGCAGCGATCTCGTTCGCGGCATCAGCGTTATTTAACTCGGTCACCGCGTAGTCGAAGTCGCGCCTGCCTGACGTCACCGTGACGTCATCAGGCCGCCCCGTGACGTCGTCGACCTCGTTGTCGACCGGCTCGAGCAGCTGATCCCCGTCTGGCAGATGTACGTCTGACAACTGCTGAGGTCGATTGTGCGAATATGCAGAACTCACCACTACGCGTCGCATCATTTCGCCGACGACGACTTCCATGTTCGACACGTCGTCAGCGGCAGGCGACCGTGGCCTGTGCTCTGTCACACCAGCGACTTCAGTCGACACGTTCTGCACTGCCGAGACGGACGTCGCGTCGCTGTCTACCTGAACAACCTCTGCCGCGCTCTCTGTGCGTTCCGCTGACCACCAGTCGCTAGCATCTCCGACGCCCGCCGCCTGTCTTACTGCAAACACCGGCTCTAATTGTAGTTGCTGAGCTGAAATGAACTGAACGCCGCTAACTGAGCGACCAGACTCACCGACTGTATCACGTTTACCAGCCGTCGGCGATTCGGCTCTCGTCCCGGCATCTGCGTCCGTCAGCCGGTGTCCGACGACACTGACGTCCCGTTCTGTCTCGGTCGCTGTCCGCACGGCAACGTCAGCCGACTCGGCCGTCGAGCTCGTCGTTACATCATCCTCGCGCGCGCGCGACGTCACACCCGTGACGTCATCGACTGTGACGTCATCGACCGTGACGTCATCGGCCGCAGCCGGCAGCGAGCGGTGTAGAGCAGCGAGTCTGCTGCTGTCGAGCCGCGCTACACGCTCGTCTGATTCGTCGTCGTCGTCGACGTTCCGGTCGCCGGCCAGTTCTCCCGGCCAGCGCTCATATTCATCATCAGCTGTCCGCGGCGACTCTGCTCCGTTCTTATCGTCCGCATCGTCATCAACCCGGCGCTCGGTCGGCGGCCTGCTGTCGTCAGAGACCGCGCACGACGCCGGATCACGTGCGCTGTCCTCGTAGCTTTCCAACTCGCACCTGACGCCTCCAGTCGCCGGGTTCGCACCGGCCTCGGCCGTAGCGTCGTAGTCGCCAGTGGCGACGACGTCGCCGACAGCCGCGCGCGACGTCACCGTGACGTCATCGGGCCGCCCCGTGACGTCATCGACCTCGCCCGCCGGTTTTTCCGGACTCGCAAGCTCTCGCAGCTGCTGAGCTGAAGCGGACCGAACGTCGCCGGCTGAGCTAGCAGACCCGCCGAGTCCGTCACCACGAGCGCTCTTCACTGCGTCCGCATCGTCAACCCCACGTCCGACGTCAGCGTCATCATCATCTCGCGTCTCCGTTGCTGCGACGTCTCCGTCAGCCGAATCCACCATCGCGCACCTGTCCGGCGCCATCGTGACGACATCGGGCTGCGTGACGTCATCGAACACGTCGTCCGTCGACAGCGAAGACGAAAGATCGTCGGCGACGAGCGTAGACGAGTCGGTGTCGTTGTCAGTGGCGACCGCGTCGTCGCCATAGCAACTATGTGACGTCACAGCGGTCGCTAGGCAGCGCCGATTGACGACGTCGTCATCGTGCTGCTGCTGCAACTGATATGGGATGAGGACGGTCTCGTCGGAGGTCGACGTAGATCCAGCTGACGTCATCTGGATGCTGACTACTCTACCGTCAACTGCAGACGAGAGCGTCAAGTCTTCCATCTGTAAAGCGACTCCTTTAGTTGACACACGATGGCGGATTGTCGAGAACTCGCTGTCGACACGAGCAACTGTTGCGCTGTCGGTAGCGTCCGTTGAGCCATCGCTGTCGACTGCAATATCCGCTGTTTTCGGCGGACACACACGCACCTGCTGGTCTACAGCAGCTTGAACAACGCGAGTACGGACGTCATATACTAGATGATCAGATTCGCCGACCGTGTCTTCATCAGTTCTCAACGGATCCGCTCTCTTCTTCTCATCATCTGCGTCGTCGACTTCGCCCGACGTCATCGTGACGTCAGGCGCGCCGTCCGTTGAAAGGTCGTCCGCGACCAGCGTCGACGCGTCGTCGTTGTCCGTGGCAACCGCGTCGCTACGGAAACCGACGTCCGCCTCCAGGGAACGCCGGGTGGCGACGTCGTCGTGCCGGCGATGCGAGGACACGACGGTGGTGGTCGTCTCCACGGTGGTCGTGGTCCGCGTCAGCGTCATCTCGGTGCTCAGCGCTCGCCGGCGCGTTCTGCTGACGCTGCGACGTCGCCGCGGCAGCGATATCGTCACACCAGCTGTCCCGCTGCCGCCGGCCAACCACTCTCTCTCGCTCCGTCCAGTCTCGCCGACCTCCGACGTTCTCCGGCAGCTATCTACGTCTTCGGCGTACACGGCTACGTCTCGGCGATTCCGTGACGTCGTTCCATTTCCGCTGACGTCATCCGGACGACATCCGGCGCCGCTAAATCGCGAAGGCAGGAGTGCACGACCGAGCGACCCCGACTCACACTTATCTGTCGCAGTTCCGCGAAAGTACTGTCTCGCCCTCTGTCCGTTCTTTTCGACGTTCGACCTTGTACTGCAAACGTCGACGCCTCCGACGCGCAGAGCACCGTCTATTTGTAGTCGTGACGTCATTCTACTTCCGGTGACGTCATCACTCGCACCGGTGACCGTTGGAGGCAGGAGTGCATTACAGAGCGCCCCCGAGTCTGGGTCATCGCCACCCAAACGCTGTCCATCACGCTGTCCATTCTTTTCCACGTTGCGGGCGCGCGTGGCATCATCTCGGTGATTCTGTGACGTCACTTGGGTTGCGGTGACGTCATCGTTGGCGCCGGCGACTCGCGGAGGAGGTCGGAGTGCGCGAGTCGGCGGCTCTAAGTCTGGTGATATCTCGACTCCGGCCGTCCCACTGCCGCCAAAGTACTGCCCACCACTCCGTCTATTTGGTTCGACATTCGACGTTATGCTGCCTCCAACATGCACTGGAACGTTTCGGTGGTTCCGTAACGTCGTTCTACTTCCGGTGACATCATCGCTCGCGCCGCTGACTCTCGGAGGTAGGAGCGACCCCGAGTCTGGTTTGCCTGTCGACGCTCGGCCGCTGCTGCTGCTGCTGCTGCTGACTCGCTGTTGTTGTGTCCGGTTGCCATTGGCGACCGTTGCCCTGGCGACGGCCAAGTCATACCAGCGTCGCGACATCTGCCGATAGTCGGACTCCAGCGAGCTCAAGTAGCGGTCCGTTCTGGGTCTGAAGGCCGCTGGGCAGGTATCGTAGCGAGGCGCCTGGTGTGTGCACGGTTGGCGGCCGGCAGACAGCGACCGATGAGCTGCTGACGGTGATGACCGAGTGAAGCTTGCCTCCGCACTCCGTGGAACGTCCCGCGCGAAATGACGCTGTCGAAAAAATTCGTCATCTTGTCTCGAATGCTCTACAACAGATCGATCCATCGATCATTGACTGTTTGACTGACTGATTTATTCACTCGGTTCCCACTCCCTGCACAAAATAGGTCACTTCGGATACATAGGGTGACAATGACGTAATTTCGTTCCGTATCTATGCCAGCTGGTTTTCGCCGCCATCTTGCGGGTAAAACTCTTAGAAATGTTAGTTACTCTGCTGTCGCTTAAAGGACATTTTTTATTAAACTAACTGGTTAAATTTTATTTGAATAACATGGTAAATCTTCGCCCATTAATTCCACACATTATGCCAAGTTATACCCACAAAATGGCGCAGGTATCGTGACCATAGATTCTGTGACGTCACTTCACCCTGCGTATACGTTCTTGCCAGCCATTCTCTTGACGCGTTGCCTCATTTTTTTCAACTTACGCCAACTTGTCAACTTTTAGAGTATGGTATACCTGTAGTGAAGTAAACAAACCCAATAAATACAACTAAATCAAACATGCAAAACAAAGTGATCGAAGCAAACATTATAAAACATTAAACCTAAACTAAACACACAAAAAAAGAATCTAAATCTAACCAGCACGTTTATTCTAAGAACTGCTCACATTTTGTGCGTGTATCATCGTCACGCTACATTTATCAGTCGCATTAGCTGACTTGCCATAACCGGTAAAGTGTGCCATGCCCCATGACCAGTGTAGTCGAAGGCAGTGTGCTCATCTCATCTCCCGCTACTATAAGACAGATCGCCAGCTACAGACAGTTTAGGCAACATCTGAAAACACATTTATTCAGAGCCTAGAAATCGCAGCGCATTGTGACTCTTGATTATTGTGCGCTATACAAATGCTCATAGTTACTTACTTAGCGCACGTTGATTACGCCGACATGTGTCGATAGCTGACAGGCAGTATGATGAAAATTTGGCTTGAGACAGTTTCTTCTGTGCCTAAAATTGAGTGCGCCAGGCACTCAGACTGCCAGCCATCATGCTGATCAATAAATATATCTCTCCCAGTTGTCACGCTGAACCACAACCAGGAAAGCTCTCAATGGAGGTCGCACCGACCATTGCAGAAACATATGACGCATGAAACCATGAAGTCTGCCATATGACCTTGGATTTGCGTCAAATTTACCTCCCGAATGACGCTGACACCGAGAGCGCAGCGAGTGGAAGTATCCGGCGACGTCGGCGCGCTGAAACTCGCCGCCGCCGCGCGTCACGTGGGGCGTGACGTCACGCATGACGTCATCGTCGTCGTCGTCGTCGTCGGCGCTGTATCGGCGACGTCTCAGCGACGACGACGTCGTGTCCGACGAGTCGTCGGCGGACAGCTGCAGCAACAGCTCATCGGTGGACAGCACCGAGTCGCCCAGCGCCGAGTCTCCCCCTGCGCCCGCCCATCCTCCCCCGCCCCCTCCGCCTTCCCATCCTCCCTCTCTGCCTCCGCCGCCCCCGCTGTACCATGGCACCTCCGTCGCACCGCCGACGCCGTCTTCGACTTCTGAACAACAATTACGACCAACAAGCGTCATTACTGCGGCCAAGACACGTTCTACGGACGCGACGTATAGCGACAAATACACGGGTCTAAAATCCACAGGTTACCGACTAGCTGACAGCCCACATACTTGTGCAGTTACGTGGAAATGTATAGTGCAGCGGTGACTGGTGCGACCGTAGGCAGTCTGCTGATGCATAAGCGTCAAAACCTGACTGTTGCCGGATTGCTCTACATGTAAATCTGTCGAGTTATAACTACAGACCGCCATTAATCGACTACGTTATTGAAGCTGCCCGCACAGTACGTGGAGCAGGGTCTATTTGACGCAGGAGCGTCCGTCTGTCTGTCCGTCTGTCTGTCCCAGCGAGAGACAGCAGCAACAGCGACCGGCGGGTTTGCTGCTGAGCGCTATGTAGGCAGGAGACATCGATCGATAGCTGCGGGCGCCGTGCTGCAGGCGCGCCGGCGCTCATCAGCGAATGCGGGTAGCGTCACGCTCAGAACAGAACTGACGGAGGATGCGATACGATATGAGATGCTATTTTAACGTGCGCTCAAAAGCCGACATGAGTCAGCCTAATCTACCGTACGGAACCGACAACTAAACAGTGGAAAACAGAATAATTAAAAAGTAAAAAAACGCGTGTTCTCAGAACTATCAGTAAACAGTCCGGGGGATCCATGTCGGCCTAGTCAGTCCCGAGGAGACTCGAGACAGACTTGTTTCAGTCAGTATAACTATATACTCACGAGGAGAACGAACTGACTGACCCGTGCGACGCGGCTGTAGCGCAGTGTCCACAACGTCAGCGCCGCGCTGCTTGCTGCTGCTGCTGCTGCTGCTGCTGCAGGCGAGCATCTCCGCACACAGTCTCCACAGCTTCACACCGTTCACGTCCCACAGCGACTCAGCGTCGCACGATGACCCCGCGTGACGTGGCGACGACCCCGCCTCGTCTCGCGCGCCGTCTCCCGCCGCCAACCTCTCGCCCGACCACTTCTGCTCTTTCTTCGTCGCCTTCTTGTTCTTCTTCTTCTTCTTCTTGGTCTTCGATCCGCTTACGCTCCACTTCGCTCGGTTCTCTTTCTCGTCTCCGCCGGTCGCTCGGCGGGCGTCCTCGTACGAACCGTTCGCGTCGAAACTTGCGTTCATGACGGCGAAACGCTGAGCGGCTGCGTCGAGCGAGGAGTCGAGCGACATGACGGGCGCAGGCGGCACGATCAGCACGTCGTGAACGTCGTCCGTGGACGACGGACTCGTGCAGACGGACTCGCCGGCGAGGCCGGAGTCGACGCGGACCAGCGAGCGCGAGTTGCGGCTGTCCCGGCGAGTAGACGGAGCGCTCAGCGTGCGACGAGCACCCGGACCGGTCAAACTCCGACTGCGCGCACCGGCGTACGAGTCACGTGACAGGCCGACGACGCCCAGGATGACGTCATCGGGGTCGAAGATGCGACGTCTCAGGCGGCAGCCGCGAAGCAGAGTGTCTACGCAGGAGAACATTCGCACGCCAGCTTGCACTCGCAGACGGACAAGCAGACAGTGCAGTTACTTCAGGGCACAGCTTGCTGGGTGCGGAGACAACATTACATTAAAGTCCGGTTCCACCGTGTTCAGTTAACTTTAAGTTAACCGCCCGTTAATTAACCAAATTTTCAGCAATGTGTGGCTCGGTAACCAAGTGGTTAGCGTGCTGGACTCAGGCGCAGAAGGGCCTGCGTTCAAATCGCAGCCGCGACGCTATCGGGTAACAGTCTTAGGCAAACTGTTCACACCCATTGTGCCTCTGTTCACCAAGCAGCAAAACTGATAGCAGCCCTCTTAAGGGTTGCGAGGGTAACTGCGGACCTGGCGGAAAGTAATGGCAACCTACCGCCGGGTTTATGACTCACGTCACCTGCAGGCTGGCTGCCAAGACCCAGGTCTCCAACAAGTCCGCGGACTTTGTCCGGTCCGGTCCGGTCCGTGTCCGTGTAGTGGAATTTGGCAGTTACTTTAAACAAAGTGACCTAATGAGCCACAAGGTAGAAACACAATTTTTGTGCATGCCGATGCCTTATTGTGTGTGTATTGCATATCCAACCTCCATACTTACAGTGTAGACCTACACGGGTTCATTAAGCTCATCACTGTTCAGCCTCCATGCAGCACTCGCTCTTCATCCGTTGTTACTCTTATACTCGGC
>Ga0126332_10000602_pt1 | contig 12628 bp, 8 predicted proteins | sample InaspJWI42metaG_FD_94482 | JGI IMG/M metagenome (GOLD analysis project Ga0126332, IMG submission 94482) | Marine gutless worms symbiont microbial communities from Oahu, Hawaii - Inanidrilus sp. 2 OAHU.JWI-42 metaG | ecosystem: Host-associated > Annelida > Digestive system > Unclassified | place...
AAAGTCGTCAGCTTCTGGGGGACTTCGTCCCCCAGACCCCCTACCGGGCCTCCACCCCTGGACCCCGCTGGTGACCCCCTGAATTGGCCCCCTCCAAGTTCATTTTCTGGATCCGCCCCTGTTCGTTTACTAGCTATAATTAAGCAACACTTTGCCATGCATTAATTTACCACATTCCGTTGATTCCAGTGTGGTCTTGGCTGGGGTATTCGTTCTACTGTGTGCCGTCTATTAGTACATTATTATAATGTTTTGTGACGCAGACCCGACAATGCGGGATGGGTGCATGAATAATAGATGAATAAGCTGACGATGTGCTGCCGTCTCTTGCCCATGGCAGTCAGTGATGATGAAGTCACGAATTTGACACTGAATGTTACAGCAAAAACCTAGAATAGCCTATTTGTGCTAAGCCGTGTTTATTGGCCCGCATCGCCGTGGTCTGTCTGTGTGTCTGTTTACTGTGTTGGTCACGACCGTCAGCCCTACAGAACGGCTTTACCGATCGAGATGCTGTTTGGGAGATGAGCAGTCGCAGACTTGCGTGGGTCAGTGGTGTGCAGCCGATGCACATTGGCGGCATTCGGCGTCTGATTGGCGTCAGCGGCGGCGATGCGGGCTGTCGTTACCACTACGGTAGCAACTTGTTATCTCTGTTGCAGTTTTTTTCAGTTTTATCCATTTTTACGCCGTTGTTTGGCGGCATTTTGTTATACAACACTTCAGAGTCATTTTCATCGGGCACAGTGTGTCTATGTGTAGCCACCCATAGGCCCTATGTATTATGGGCTTTAATTTTCTTGATATCTTTAGTTACACGATTGAGCTAGACGGAACCGTCTATATCGCGCGAAGTCGGCTTTCGAGCGATAGTTAATCAACGTTATCGTGTCGCCGCAGACCCACAGTCATCTGGCCATGTTGACAACCAGCTTGACGGCCAGTAACAGTTACATAGAATATCTGTACCAAACACGACGATGACCAGAATGTCACCACCGGATTCGCAGTTGTGGGCCCTGATCGACTTTTTATCTAAGGTATGGGGCTCGCTAAACGAAATTTCTGTCATGCTTTAAGATTAAGCTAAGTAGAAGTCAGAGTGTGAAATTGTCTGTAGTGTGTACCAGAACAATGATTTGATTCGCATAACCGACAGTTCTGCTTAGATTAAAACATTATTCAGACATGGTTTTTTGACTCTGTAGACAGATTGACCAAGCGATCTCCACACATCTGTTAATTCGACGATTTAGACAGATGCACAAAGCTGTGCTGCCGTTGGAAAAGATGCAAACTAAACATATTTGCTTTGCAGTTGCATTTTAAGCTGAAAAAACCGTGACATTAAATTCGAACTTGAAGGCTAAGCCTGCAGCCTCGATCGCTGGCAGCTGCGGCAGGATTGCCCATAAGGCAACCAGGCGGGTAAACAATATTAGACTTTTACTCACAGGGTGACACTTTGCACCGTTGAAAGTGAAGTTTGTGTGGAAGAATCGATCTCCGGTCTTTCGCGCCGATGGTCAGTGCTAGAGTATGGTACGCAGCCTCAAATCCGCTAATTTCGTCAATAGAGGAATATAATTAACCATTGCTATGCACACCCCTTATAAAATTCCGACGACATTTTCGGACTTTATAGGAGTTGCAATGCTGCTCTGACCTGTTTAATTTGGTGGCTTTTGCTCGCAGTAATTTCTATTAAGATGTTAAGCAGTTAAGCGAGCTAAATCGATGCCGGCGATACTAGACTGCTGACTGCTGACTAAAAGACGCACTGTAGCGTTTACAACAGTGAAAAAATAATCATAATAAATTACAGTGTAACGTGGCAGGCATTTTGTAATTGTCTTACGGACACTTCGGACCCAAGACAGTTCGGACCCGAGTCACTTTGGCACCATTGTCCGATAAGGCACTTCGGCACTGGTGCCGAAATGTCCGGACACTTCGGACCCATTGTGAACAGAGCCGACGTGTCCCAGTAGTCAGTGCCGAACTGTCTTGGGTCCGAAGTGTCCGGTTACCTGGTACTTCGTATAATGGTACAAAAGCCTTAACCCCCCCCCCCGAAATTCTCGATTTAAAAAATTCGGTCTGTACTAAATAAAGTCAATGTGCGAAACAGAATGGCGAGGTATGTCTAGTTCAGTTTTACTGCAGCAATCAGTCTGCCAGTCTGGATATTTTCTACTGCTGCTGCTGCTGCTGCTGCCTCTGTCCAGCAGCTGCGACTGACGTCTTCGCGACCGTTCAGTCACCGATGCGATACTCTACCGTTTGTCGAAACTGTAACGCCGCGCCGACTGCTGACTCTGCCTATACCGGTAGCCCTATCACTTCACTTCTCGCTGTGCTACAGTTTCAGGTGGGCAATGTCACGACTGACGATACCTGTGCATGTATGTATTTATTGGGCCACACTGCATAGCAAGATTCGGCCTGTTGCTACAGATGTAAGGTGGGGTATGGGTCTGTCTGTTAACTGCGAGCTGTACTAAAACGGCTATATCAATCGATATGTCGTTTGGGCTGTAAACTTTGTTTGGACCAAGGAACTATTAGGTGTGGGCCCGGATCCTCCTAGAGAAGAGGCAATTTTGGGGAGGGATATCCTGGCTCATTGTAAGTATTGGGAACATCAGGCGTGCTGTCAATATCTCAACCTTATTTGGTAGACAGCAGCGGCGATGCGGCCTTTCGCTGTCAGTACTGCAGCAACAGGTGAATGAAGATTATCGTAGTAGTCACCAAAAAGACAACTGTTCATCACTTTTGCAAATCAAGCAAAAGGAGTGTCAGTTTGAGCTGCATAAGTGCAAAAATGATCAAGTCGTTAATTTTACAAATAATCTTCTAACGGGGGACTAAAAGCGCACGTGAACAACTATTAAAATACGGCGCAAGATAATACAAACAAATAAATGTCATCTATACTACGTGTAACCTACGTGCAGTCGCCTTCGACGATATCCGTTTGGCGACGAAAAAAAGCATCCGGCATGGTGACAAGAAGCTCTGGTATCGCAGGAGGACCGCGCGACGCGATATGTTAGTGTTAGTCGAAATTTTGTAAACTGCTGCAAAACGGTACAAAAATCACATCTGAAAGGGAGATTTGAATAGGCGAAAATCCTCGGAGGTGATTGAAGACTATTGAAATTGCCGCTATTTGATAGTCCATATATTGCTTGTAATTATTACTGGTCTCTACACCGTGAGTCAAAAAAACAAGACACCAAACTCTAGGCAACAGCTTCACTAACTATTATCCGATTTTCAAAAAAAAATTTTTTACTAGCCGACTCAGTAGTAAATTTGCAACAAATTCATGTTTAAATATTCCACCACGCTTTAAACATGTCGCTACACTACCTTGAGAAATATGAATGCCGAAAAATGGCATCATTCTGAAATACGTATTGCAATTAATGATGAATCACAAGGTAGTATGGCCAAGAATTTAAGATGCAATGAGTTACTTTACTATACATTTATCGTCACTCTGCTGGTGAAAGAATTTTTAAGATTGGTGAACATTTGGCGAAGTTACGGGCAAAATCGTTGACTGTTTCATATACCCATTCGCCTTACACTTTTGTCCTCAAAGATGCAGATCTCGCCAGATAAGCTGAATAACTTGTGCATTACAGACAGAAACTGTTATTAAGCGTTGCTATGTTAACACGCAGATTAGTGTGAGTTAATTATCAAGAAATATCAAACTGCTGTAGACCAGTGTTGCCTTACTGACTGACAGACTGACGCCGTCAGTGACTGACTGACTGTTGATCATGTACGGCATTTTGCCTCGACAGCTTTTCTTTGTTGCAGCAGTTGTGTACAGTGGGTCATGGGATTTTTATATGGCCAATGTAAACAACTTTTTGTTAGTAAATTAAACAATGCTTATTTCTCCAGACATTTATTTTAAACCAGTGTTTGAGTGGGTAAGTCGTGCATAACAGTTTGCTTCACTTACGCCTTAAGAATGGCGATTTTTTGAACACAGATATTTCACAAGGTAGTGTAGCGACACGTTTAGGGTGTGGTGGGTGTTTGTATATGACTTTGTTACAAATTTCCTATTGAGTCTAACAGTGAAAAAATTTTGAAAATCGGTTAATATTTGGTGAAGTTATGGGCAAGAGTTAGGTGTCTTGTTTTTTTGACTCACGGTGTAGTAGGCCCGACAACGTCTCTATCTTGCACCGCATCCGCATCTGCGTGATTGTCGTTATCAGTGACCTTAACAAGTTCTTCAGTTTCGATAATGCAGTTGAAATCACAAGCCATGTGCGCGTTCTGATTCAGGTGCAAACATCGTAGTTAATGTCCCTATTTTTCGGAAGCATGTAAGTTAGAAAGTTTTCAATCAGCTAGGGTCACTCCTTTCGTGCCTCTCGACAGGCCACAAACGATTTTCTGTTAGTCTTCCATTGTGTCTATATCTTATTGAAGCTGCCAGCATAGTATGCGGAGCAGTGTCCGTCCGTCCGTCTGTCCCTTCGGTCGACAGCAACAGCGGCGGCCGGTGGGTTTGCTGCTGAGCGCGGGCGTCTGTAGCAGATATCGATCGATAGCCAGTATACGCGGCGCACGCGCTCAGCAGCAAATGCGGGCAGCGTCATGATGAGAGCCGAGGGAAGAGGCTCAACACAGACTCGTTTAAAGAAATCACGTGACCCTCAATGCATTCCCTTCTGGGGCAGTCTATCGCGCATACGCTAGTACTCGCCAGTTTCAGTCTGCACACTAATTTCGACTAATTTTGGAATGCCAAGCTTCGCCCATTCCAAAGATAATTGGGGCCCCAGTTGTACGGATGGACCCGCGCGACGCGCTGCCTCACTCGCATTATGCTGTACACGCAGATGGACGCTCACTGTGATAAACTGGTCAGGGTCGTCGGTCGAACGTCAACCGTCGCATGTATTGTCAACTCAGTTCGACCAATAACGGTCCCAGTTTATCACACTGAGCGTCCACCTTTGTCGAACTAAAGCGACAACACGTTGCCGTGGCAAAATGTAATAAGTTCAGAGTTTGGGATAAAGTTTCAGAGGGAAGTACCATGAGTTTTGGAGATACCCATATTTCTTTACAAAGCAGTATAGGATATGTCAAAGGAAACCTTCATGCCAAAAGCAGCTTGATCCGTCAATCCGTTTTGACAGAACACCGACTTGCGACAGACACAGACAGATACCGGGAGACAGGGACAGCTAATACCGCGCTAGCAAAGCGTCATGTGGTAATGATAACCGTAATCGTCTTTGTCTTAAATTATACAAAGTAGCAGTGTGTCTGAAATGTCAGAGTAATTGAGTACGCTGACTGATTACCGTGTGGAACAGCATTCTTTATTCATCCGCATCACGTATGCAGCATGAAATTATCACTGCAACTGCAGCAGCAGCAGCAGCAACAGCAGCAACAGCAGTATATAGATGCTTACAGGAAGAACCACGTCAACGATCATTCACCTACGACATACTGCGACTCAATAAAATGTAGCGAAAGTGTATCCGGGACAACGGAATCCAAGATGCAAATGATTGAAAATGAGTTTTAAAAACGTTTTCTAAGAATCTCAGCTGTCGCCGACGGACCGCACGACGCTGCATGTCAATGGGTTGATTTGTCATCATTTATCTACAGGGTGGACCAAAAAACTGCACCCCAAATTTAATGCCATACCAACGCAACCGTTTAAGATAAAATTCGGTTGCAGTTTCTATCTAGCTCTTACGTATTCTTTGCAGATTATGTCTTAATCTCACTACATCCAAAATGGCAGCTTTTGACTGTGTTAATTGATAGCCTACTTTGCTTGTTTAACTCTAAAATATATTAAGCGAATTTCGTCATTCTTTTCTTGTTTTTATTAAAAATATTTGCGCATAACTTGTTGAAGCTATTACCACTACATGTTTACTGTTTTGTTATAATTGTGATATATCGAAAAATTGGCATCGAATTTAATTTTTGAAAATAAGGCGAGTACTGCGCGAGTCTCTTGTCTAATAATGAGGCCGCTTTAGGAAAGTTTAATTGAAGTGTCCGAGAGTTTTACGAATTTCGTTAGCAGTTTCCAGTGCATGACTTTTCTGGACGATGCCGACGAAGGTAATTGAATAAGCGATGACGGATCGGTGTTGTAGACGTGACTTTTTGGAGGCCGCGTGTATCGGTGCGCCGGTCGTAAAGTCGACTTGCGTCCGGCCAAGGAATCGATTTTCTCTGCTCGTTACGAATATCTACCGGCCGACCTGTAGTGGGGGAGAGTGTGGGCGAGGAGCGAGTCAGACAGGCTACGTGATTGAATGCAGGATCAGCGCCCCTCTTCGGACATCTGCCCCTCCCCCCGAAAACTGCGATCACGGACACCTAACTTCAACTTAACCCTAAACTGTAACCATCCCTTAATTCTAATAACCCTAAGGTAAATGTAAAGTGAGGAATAAACGCATCCATGAGGAGCGCTGGCGGGATGCTTATCTCCGTGAGCCCGGAGGTGGATAAACCACTGAACTCTGACGCATGGCCAGTGCGACGCCAAACCTGCGGTTACCTTCCCAGCCGCATGGCATCACTGCCTCTTAACCGATACTAAATACTGTTTGGTGACAGAGGCAGGTACGTGTGAACTGTGAAAAAAAGCTTTGCCCGGGTGAAACGGCCGGGACCAGAATCCGCGATCTTTCGCGTCGCGACTCCAACGCCCTAACCACTACACCACCAGACCACGCTAGTAATCTTAACCCCAACCCTAGACCCTAAACCTAATCTATAACCATAACCATACCCCAACCCCCGATGCTACTAACTCTAACCCGTACTTTATACGATAACCATAGCCCTAAAACCCCAATTGTAACCTCACGCTAATGTCCGTGTTGGAATTATTTTTTGGGGGGAACAGATGTCTGGGGCAGATGTCCGGGGGGCAAATGCCGGGACACCTACGTGATTAGTCTCCAGTTGGACGTACCCGGTACCATAGACTCCGTTACCGAGGCTGTAATTCACCACATCTTTACTGCACCTCGCAGCCTCATCCGTCCACTAATGCTGCTGCTGCTGGTGGTGCATGGTGGTGATGATAGCCGCAACAAAAGTAATTCGAATCGGCTTCGTAGTGAGCGCCGCATTCCATCGAGGGGCATGCTACGTGCTGACGGGAGTTCCGTCCGTCCGCGACCATTGCGTGGCAAGTGCGTCATATGCGTTCTCATACGTATATATAAATCTTTATTCACCGAAAATTCGGTAGCGACACAGAAAGACAGCAGCGCAAGCATTAATACAAACAAGATACAATACAAAATACAACGATCAAGTCCATCATAGTAGTTGACACTTGGTACTGGAGTATTAACAAAATATCATATATAATCATCTTTGTTTACCAAGCCTAAAATTATGTATTACAATTTGTTACAGAATTGGCAAAAACCATTCACTGTGGAACTGTATCTTAAGATTAAATTTAACTAAAATCATTAATTTTTATTACCTACCTTCACGCTGATAATTAAGAACCGGTAAATAATGACTCTTTTGCTCTCCCAAGGCGCAATATAACCTAATTTGCGTTGAAAGCGCCGTAAAACCAACCAACCGGATGCGTTCTCCTGGAATTCGTTTTCCTGTCGTCTTCTTCGCGTTTATTACTTCCCATCAGGCAGTCGTAGACAGCAGACTTTATCCCGGTTTAGTGGTGCTTCTGGTGAGTCACTGACTAGACGCTCAATATAGTTGCGTCGCCTTTGCCTGGCCCATTATGGGCAAATATGACACGTCGTCCATAAAACCGGAAGTGCATAAGCATCGCAACGCCGCCGGGGGAGACCGAGGCACAGCCACAGGCAACATGCCCAGAAAAATTTGGCGAAGTTTCGATGTACAGTTCATGATATATGCTGGAAGAAGAGCGGCGAGGACGAGGTGTTTGTCTCTTCGCTAGTCTCTCCGCCCGCACTTTACAAATTTTTTAGCGCATGGTGTTTGTGGCCGAGGCCGAGTGGCTCTCGGTCCTCCTCTGGCGGCGTTGCGAACGTTACCTACTTCCGGTTTTGTGGTGAAGTGATCTGCCCGTAATGGGCCAGGCAAAGCCGAGAGCGTTTACTCAGCGACTCACCAGAGGGCAGCAACGGACCGGGGGCGGAATCGGATGTTTACGATTGCCTTGTTGACGTTGTCGCGTGCTGGGAAGTCAACACGAACTGAATGAACGGTGTTACCGGTATTCGTTTCATTGTGTAGACGTTAAACTTTGGTTTATACCTCGGCTTTCAAGTTGCATGCCACGAGAAGACTGCAGTCGATCGCGCCCGGTTTCAAAACACGTCGATTCGTATTATGTGCATGTTTTGGCTTTTTACGATTTCAGTTGTTTACGTCTCATTTATTTCTAGCGTAGAACACATCCCTTCCGCCATTTACACGATTTACGGTTAATAGGCCCATCTAGGTGTAGGATGAAGGTGATAAAAATAGCCGGATGCTTTTCATCGCCAAACGGATATCGTTGAAGGCGACTACACGTAGGTTACACGTAGTATAGATGACATTTATTTGTTTGGATTATCTTGCGCCGTATTTTAATAGTTGTTCACGTGCGCTTTTAGTCTCCCGTTAGAAAATTCTTTTTAAAATTAACGACTTGATCATTTTTGCACTTATGTAGCTCAAACTGATACTCCTGTTTGATTTGCATAAGTGATGAACAGTTGTCTTTTTTGGTGACAACTACGATAATCTTCATTCACCAGTATCGATGAGAACCGGTAGCAGCGAGAAAGAATTAATCTTAACTAAATTAACTAAATAAATTATGAATACTGAATACTGACAATATCAGCATAATTTTGGACATGTTAAAATAGTACAACAAACTATTACAGTTCAAGACTTTTCTTTCAAAACTTATTCTTCTCAATTTTTTCGCTAGGTAGCATCACAAGCGTGAAATTAAAGAACGATGTACAGTCATCTATGACATTAATATTGGTTGATGTAAACGATTTCGTTAAAAATCGCGTGACAAATCATACGCGTAGACAACCCGCATTTGCTATTACCGTACTGTGTCCACAGCGATCAGCGTAAGGCGTAAAGCGACGGTTTAATGTTTGTCTCTTCGTTCGTCGGTCTGTCTGTACATTGCCGTCTTTTTCTAACGTTTTTGCAGTTTTGAGTGCTTCCACGCGGCCAGCGTACGTTTCGACCCTTTTCTCCGATACATTTGTTGCACTTACTATCATTCGGGCTGGCGTTGAAATGCATTATAGCTTAGCATAAACTCAGTTCGTGTGTCGCAGTTTTATCGATTAGTAATGAATTTCTTATGTAACTGTTGCCGTGACCACGTTTCTCATCGGCGCTGCATCGTCTCCGCTGCTGCCCCACCAAAGCCAATTACTGCGTAATTAATTGCCGTGGTGGTGCGACAGATCGGCTAAAGCAATTAGAGCCAGAGTGCCTTCGTCCGACGGATCAAAGCCCGAAGTGTTCGACGGTCGATTGCGACATCGTCCAATAACGTTAACGCCAAGTTGACGACCGGCGTGCTACCGAATTCAACGGTATAGGACCTGGTCTTGCAAGGTGCGCTGGAAAGTGGACCACAGAAAGCGCAGTCTGAGAGTCTGGAGGCTGTTCAAATGTCCATATTACACACAACCTAACCCGCGGAATGCCGTATTCATCCATGTTGCTTCATGTAAATCGGGAATTAATAAACTGTGTGACTTAACAGTAGTAGTGAATAGTGACCGATAGTCACGAATATTTCTGTCATAGGAATACGAAGTAACCATCATCATCATCATCACACCTCATGCAGCGGATGCACTGAAGCCAATAATTACTTAAAGACTTTTCATGGTCGTGCGTTCCTTCGGCCACAGCGAAGTTCTTTTTACGGAAAATGCGACACTCTGGTTCGACGTGCGTTTTTATTGTTGATTGCTTCGATAGAGATGGGCCGGTGTAAAAAATTCGTGCCATGTCTTCGGGAAATTTGACACAAGAAGATTACAGTATTGTTCTTGTCACGTGCCAAGTTCGGCCACATCTTTTCGGATCATAAAGTCATTTTCACCAAAATGAATTCGAAAACTACGCCGTCCCTCAGAAAGCACCCCGACTTTTTCTGCTGTAAATTGAGCAAGCGTTGTTAGATTTTGGTAATTTTTGGCAGAAATGTTTCGCGTGTTTCCTTTTATCTTTTGTTAGTTATCACATTATAGTATCGTCACCTAAATTTATGGCAACGAACAGCCTGCCCATAATGCGCCGATATGCTCACTCACCCGAAGCAAATCGCGTACGTACGCTATAATGTACCACGGTTATAAGTATAAACAGTAAAGTAAGTTCAGACGAAACTTTACTATCATTAAGTTAAACGTTTGGCGGATGATGGGTCTTAAGGCTGCGTGAAGCTTCTGCTGACTCTGAAGACTTATAGCTTAACTCGACAGCGGTTCTACTTAGACCTAAGGTCGCTATAGAACACTAATAGGAAGTCACGCCATGCCAGTTGATTGGTATGCCATCGGCGTGCTGACCCGATCCGGAAGTGCTTGAAATTGTGTTTTGCTACCTTTTGACTTGGGCGACGTGGCTATTACCGGCATTCGGGCCCTCGTTGCTTTATGCTGGTGCTGCTGGCAATGTGAGGAGGCCGGTCTGTGAAGCTCGTTGCACGGCGTTCATGATCAAATGAGCCTGCCAGCCAGCGAGCTACGACCGTCCGGCACGCGGACGACCGGCGGCCATCATGTCGCCCGTAATGAACCATTTAAACCAATTTGCGTGCCCGAACCGGCGACGGCGGTGATGGCGGCGGTCGTAGTCATGGTGACGATGACGTCACCGAACGCGGCGCAGCTTAAGTCCGCGCCGCCGCGTCACGTGACGCACGTTTCTTAGACCGCGGCAAAGCACACTTGTTGGACGACACGAGGGCAGACCAGAACCTGCCGCCGCAGTGGCCGTGGGCGGACTGGTTTTGGCCCGTCAAGGTCAAAGAAAATTTGAACGGCTTTTACCCGCACGACGCTATGCAAGTGCGGGTAATATCTATGGCCATGTGTCTGTGTCTGTCTATCTGTCTGTCTGTCTGTCACAAGTCGGTGTTCTATCGAAACGAGTAGACGGATCGAGCTGGTTTTGGCGTGGGGGCTTTTTCGATCAGTCCTACGCTGTGTTTTTAAAGAATTCGGGTATCTACAAAAATAAGGGTACTTTCCTCTGGCTTTTTTCAGTGCTCGGAGCTTGATAAACTGAACCGTCGTCGGTCAACTAAGTTGCCAATACCACCGAGCTCCGACAGTCGACGGCTAGTTTATCACAGTAATCATCAAGCCCTGTCTACAGCACGATTCTGTTACGCAGGTCAGTTAGCGACTGCTGATAACTGTAGCCTAAGTCCAGTTGCACCATGCTCGGTTATCTTTAACCGTCAGTTAACTGACGCATGTTCCAACACTCCGATTGGCTGACGTGTCGCGTTACCGGCCATTGTCATGACAACGCGACTGAGTTAACTGAAGGTTGAAGTTACCTATGAGCTTGTTGCAGCCGTGCAAGTGGATCTTAGACTTGCTGAGTTTATTCCAAATGCTCGTCGTATTGGTCGCTTCGTGTTCTAGACGACGGCGGGCGCCGGAACTAGACACGAGTCCATCCGCAAAACCTTAAAAGCAAAACAAATATCTTGACATTTTTGTATCAGATTTCGCCACGGCAAGACAATCTACGCATACACCTCCGTCGACCGCAATGCACTAACCTCATTACTCTGATTTGTTGTGGATTTGTCGTAGGCCTACGACTTGTTTCTGCAGTTGTGCAGCAGTTCAAAGACGGGTGGCTCGGTAGCCGAGTGCTTAGCGTGCTGGACTCAGGCGCGGTAGGGCCTGGGTTCAAATCGCTGCCGCGACGCTGTCGGGTAACTGTCAGGCAAACTGTTCACACCATCGTGCCTCTGTTCACCAAGCAGCGAAACTGATAGCAGCCTCTTAAGGGTTTGCGAGGGTAACTGCGGGCTTGGCGAAAAGTAGGCCTAATGGCAGCCTATCGCGGGGTTTGTGACTTACGTCACCTGCAGGCTGACTGCCAAGAACCGGGATCAGCTCAGGAGTCTACGCTCGGTAATCGAGTATGGGCTACTTTTACCTTTTTACAATTTGCTGTTCAAAGACGTACACGTGCGATGACGCTCGGTGGAGACGCTAGCGTCGTGTCATGGTCGAAGGACTCCATCTACGTCAGCTGGAAGTTCAACACTGCGGACCACACCGCACGTGGTGTCAACCAGACCGAACCGCGAGGCTACACCATCCGCTACCAGGCGGTCGGCAGCCAGGTACCCACTAACTGGTTGGCGGCGTGGCGTAGTGGTTAGAGGCGTTCGTCGCATGAACGAAGTTAACGCACGTCGGGCCCGTCTTCGGACAGGTATACAGTGTACCATCTCGGTATGTAACAAGCCAACTAGGTCAACTCAGCCTTGCATCCCTCCGGGGTCGCTTAATCGAGTACCAGCTTCGGCGGGAGTAAGGGCGGGAATGTCACCTCTGCCGGGTGGCAGGTAACACTGTGTGATCCCACG
>Ga0126332_10000603_pt1 | contig 12626 bp, 9 predicted proteins | sample InaspJWI42metaG_FD_94482 | JGI IMG/M metagenome (GOLD analysis project Ga0126332, IMG submission 94482) | Marine gutless worms symbiont microbial communities from Oahu, Hawaii - Inanidrilus sp. 2 OAHU.JWI-42 metaG | ecosystem: Host-associated > Annelida > Digestive system > Unclassified | place...
AGCAATAGTATTGGCACATTTTTAAAGAAAGACATTAGGGATGCAGTCGTATCCGCTGGAAGTGCTAGGTTTCAGCTTAAGCAGGACACCTCTAACGATATTCAGCGTAAAAGTAACGGTATTCAAGCCGTCGTCAACAACAGTTATTGATGAGTAAATATGCCATCAAGGGGTGGTTTAATTTTCCACCTCACCTGTTTAGTGTACATGCCTTACCGTGGGAAATTTTAAGACCATAAAAATCACAGTCTTTGGGCTAATGGAACATCTTTTTGAGAATAAACAGTTAATTTCACTTTAGTTGTCCATAGCTTCTTCAGTGTCAGAACAAGCTTACAGTAAGTGTTTAAATGATGTCCATCTACATGCATGCAGCTCTCAGTTGCTTTCTCCACTCGCTGATCGCCACATCAATAACGTTTTGCTGCAGACTGGCCGGACAAGGCGCTACATCAGCTGGTCAACGTTTTTCACACGACATTCGTATAGTCACTGCTGCACAGCACCTTGACCATACAGCGTTGTGGATTTCGGCAGTATTAACATTTTGCTGTTCAGCACAGTCTCACATTTAACTTCTTACCGTCACGATATCTGAAATTTGAGGCTAAATTCATGATTTTAGGTGTCTCAAAGTTTCCAAAGGTAAGGTATGTACACTATAAGCAGGTAAGGTGGGAAATTAAACAACCTTTTGATGGCGTATTTACTCAGTAATAAATGTATCAAAAAATACTGAAATCGGACAACTATTGTTATCGTAGAAGGTTGGGCGGTATACTTTTTTTTTGCAACACACTGTAGTTCAGAAATACACTGCCGATGCGCACAATAACCGGAGCATTACGTGACTTTTAATCGGCGGAATTTACAGTCAGTCGTTACGATACGAATACGAACGAGCGAGCTGCGACAAGCGGAGTGCTGCTCGTGATTCTCGTAAGGCAGTCAAGTACGGCAACGACGGGGAATCAACAATTCAGTTGAGCATTTTTGAGTGTGGTGGCGATGTCAGCGAACGGTTGGCCAAGGCACACCTTAAAATGTGATAAGATTAATGTAAGCAGACCGGCGGAGGCAACAGCATCTATCTTCCGATATACAGGCCTACTCGTAATATGTTTTTTTCGGCTGCGCCCCACTGGCGTTTGCAATTTACCCCCCCCCCCACAAGACACCTGCAATTTTCAACCATTATCTTGCTCTGTCTCGCAAACAATATACGTTATCGTGGAAAACTAATAATAAGAAGTCATTTCTACTATTAGACCGCTTGGCATGCATACCGCATAACATAGATGCGGCATATTGCTATAGAGTGGTGTGGTCTGTGTTGGTACGCCGGGAGCGTCTTTTAAATTAATAGCCTATGCGCTTCGTTGGCGTCATGCTGCGGACACCGCACACTCGGCGTCGACAGTTACAGACGAATGTGCGCAATAGCTACGGTGTCATCGCTATAGCGCGCTCTTTTTGCTCATTCGGACGACCGCTTCGCTATCATTAATCGACACATTGACGCCGATGAAACGGGCGAGGTCATTTCGGTACTAAAACGCGACTGAAAGAAGCATGCGTTTCGCGCCGCATGTTGACGTTCTTACCTGTCACACGTAACTAAAACATTAGTCGAGTAAAGCATTACCGAACGGCAAACTGTACGCGACGTTGTCTTCTGTACAAAACAATTTACCCCATAGGCTAAGGTTTTCTGGCACTGGCAATACATAGGGTGAAATCACGTCACATAATCTATGGTAACGATACGATCGCCATTTTGTGGGTATAACGTATAACGTGTGAAGTCAAGGGGCGAAGATTTAGTGTGTTGTTCAAATAAAATTGAATCACTTGGTTTAAAAAGACGTTCATATGATCATTAACTTACTAACAAAGCATATTGAAGTGATATCACAGTACTAAACATTTCTCAGAGTTTTACCCACAAGATGGCGGCGACAACCCAGCTGGCACAGATATGGAACGAAATTATGCCATTGTCACCCTATGTATAACGACTGAGAATTTTACAACAAACTACTTAAAACACCTATTGTACATTCACATCTACGCGAAATTACTAATCTTATTCGAATCTCCAACTTTCTTTTTATTGAATTATCTCCAACTGTCACAAAGTTAGGCCCATGCCATATTCAGCGCGATCACCTACTGAATTTCTACATTTCACTAGAAAAGCGAAAAATTGCAATATCTCTGCAACAGTACATGACCGATCTCTATAAAACTTGATGTGATGATGCACAACGTGTCTCTCAACAGTCTCAAGTGCACTGGCTGTTAAAAATTTAACTTCCAAAAAATTCAAGACGGCGGACGGCCATCGACCGATACGCTTAGAGACTCGTTGTGCATCATGATATGTCGCGATTTTTCGATTTTAAGATGACAGCATTCCGCTGTTCTGCATCATCACGCTAAATTTCATGGAGATACTGTTGCAGAGGTATCGCAATATTCGCGTTTTTATAACGAAATGTAAAAATTCACTAGATGATCGCGTTTAATATTATTTGCAGATACGCGAATATCCTTTTAACACAGTGTAGGATGGGTGTAAGGAAGCTCCCATCTCGATTCGTTCATCCGTTTCGACTGAACTCCGACTTGTGACAGATGGACAGACAGACACAGGGCCATAGCTAGTACCCCGCGCTAGCATAGCGTCGCGCGCGTAAAATGTAACAAAATGTAGGCCTAAGCTTATGTACATCATTAACAACGGTGAGTCGGTGATAATAATAATGACGTGCATACCAAAGAAATAATAGGCCTACGCGAATGCGATCTATCTCCAGAAATGGACAACGCCTATGCGATGTCGATTTATAACTTAAAGATGTAACAGTGAGAGGCTTTGCATGACAGACTGACGTTTTGTTGACAAGATAGTTTGCCCCAGGGCATCACAAATATCACAAGTGCTTTGATGAGATTATTATATGACTTTTCGACGGTTTTTTTGATGAGCGTTCGACGCTTAGCCGCTGCGACACCTGACACCGACAAGTCTCGATTTCCAACAGTAGTGTCTGTGTCTCAAATCGATGCGGCGACGCAAAAGGTAACGTAGCTTACGTCAGATTGAAATAAAACAAGTGGCTAAAGTAATGTGGCAAAAAGTCGCATCGCCGCGCGCATGGATCATCGAATCGTAATCGAAAGGCGTCGCCTATATGCATCGCCATGACCAATACGGATCACTATGCAAACTTTCGACGAAATTGGTCACATGCTTGTGGAGATATAGCGATTCAAATTTCAAACATGGCGGCCGTTTTCCAATGAGTCTTCCCCTTCCCGTCAGGGGCGAGAACAATGGGGGCTTGGGCTTAAGCCCTCCCAACCACTGAAATTACCCCCCCCAAACACGACGGACGTTGGTCCGCCACATATGAGTTACCATGGAAAATTTTTGCCTGTTCGCGTTTCAGTCACTCACGTGCCGGTGCTGCTATCTCGAGAACATTAGCACTTCTAAGTAGTGCAGGCACTAATTTCATAAATTATATTTATTTACTTAAGCTTAAGGTTCGGACAGAATGAGGCAAATTTGCTGCTTCCGTTGCGCATCCAGAAGCTAAAAGGTTTTCAGCTTCAGGGGGGCTGTGCCCCTGGACCCCGCTGGGGGCTCCGCACCAGACCCCCATTATAGGCTCGCGCTCCGGCGCTCGCAATACCCGGGGCTCAAGCCCCCCCCCAAACATGATACTCTGGCCTCGCCCCTGCTTCCCGTGGGGGATCCGGGCCCCCATTTAATACACGGTTCCTTCGACCCACCCGAGGCCGCGCCCAAATGGCATCTTGATCGGTTAAGCCGTTCGGCAGGCGACCTGATACCATTTTACCTGATAAACGCACTAACATAGGCCTACTGTCTTACAGTCTTAGGCATAGGAGACATGAACGCACACCGACCACAAAGCGCGATTCTAGAAACTTTTTTGAGAGACTCGGAGGCTACTATTTAAAGACATGTATTAGGCCTAACGCTGCATATGGTTGCGTTTTGTCAGCCAGTTTTCTCATATTAAAGCGACGATGAAGTGATGACGATGATGACCAACTTACACACCACACACACACGCACACACACACACACACACAGACAACGACAGACAGATCAGTAACCGCAGTAGGCCTACATGTGTAGGGCAATAGGCCTGTCTGTTGCTTAACGACAACGTTAACGAAACAGATGTCATTCCAGTACCTAAAGCGCATCACAAGTGTTAAAACACCACCAGCTTGAAGCAAACAAAACGTTTTCAGCAGCATTGAAACGCGGCTATGCTGTCAATTGAACGGACGGACAGAGGAGGTAGCACCTTATTGCGTACAGACACGAAGGCCTATTGACACTACACGCATAGTACGCGGACGAAGCAGCGTCTACGAAACTACGAGCGTCTATCTGTCCGTCCCATCATTCGGCCGACGCACGCAACTGCGGCGGGTTTGCTATATACTGTGAGCCCGGCAGGCAGGAGATATCGATCGACAGCTGGCGCACTCAGCAGCAAATGCGAGCAGCGCCACGTTGTCAGCATACGTAGGAAGCTGAACAGAGACTTGTTTACACAGTTTAGTCTTGACTGTTGACAAGATGAAATCAGAAATGTCTCGCAAGTGCAGAACAGATCAATGCCACTGTTCAGACACTAGAGTGATTTTTTTTAAATCGGTGAATATCTGGCAAAGTTACAGGCAAAAACGTGACTGTCTCGTGCACTTTCTTTGTCTTTTAGCAGTATGTTGGCCAGGCGCGCAAAGTGCATGAGACAACCACGCTCTTACTTGTAACTATGCCAAATATTCACCGATTAAAAAACAATTCTCACATTCATACATTCAGCAATAAACTCTTCTTAATTTGGTTATTAACAACCCCACCACACCTTAAATAAGTAGCTACACTACGTTGTAATTTGTCGTTAATAGCTTGTTTTGCTGACATTAATGTTTCACAAGTAGTGTAGCAACATATACAAGGTGCGGTGGGATGTTTAATACGCGTTTAACTGCAAATTTACCGGGGAATCTTCCAGCGAAAAAATTTTGCAAATCAGTCAAGATTTGACAGAATTATGGTCATGAATCTGTGGCCCCGTTTTTTGGCCCACCCTGTACAGTTAGCAAATGATCGCAAGGTGCATAAGCAGCCTCTCTCTTCAGTAGTGGCATGCCGCATGATGGAGTGTTGCCGTGTCGACGATGCGTCGCCAGAGTCACTGGCCTTTCTCCAGGCTGAGTGGATCCCTATCGCCGTCAGCATCAGTCGCCTTCAGCCAGCTGGTACGAGGCCGTCCACAAGGTCTCCTCCAATGACTGGGCGGTCGGAGCGACGCCCCAATAACCCGATGGTGATCGTGTTTAGGGTCCGCACGTGTCATATGCCCAAAGAAGTGCAAGTAGCATAAATAGCCAGTGTGGTTGAACCTAGCAAGGCGTGGTCGACTTGCCGCAACACCTAACAAGTCTTTGTTCAGCTTCCTACGTCAGCTGTCAACGTGATACTGCCCGCATATGCTGCTGAGCGCTGTCGCCCACTGCAGCAATCGATAGATCTCCTGCCCGCCGCGCCACTGCAGATATCGATCGAAGGCGGCTGCTAGTGACGGGATGGACGGACAGACGGACACCCGACCGTTACATAGACCCTGCTCCACTTACTATGCGGGCAGTGCCAACAATGAAATGTGTCATGTCCACACAGACACAGCGGTAACCAGCCACATGCTCTATTAGTCCGAATACTGTAAATAGAAAGCTGCGCGGAAGCAAATCCCCGAGAAAAGGATCAGACACGTATGCTCGTACTGTACGTCTGAGCGCTCAAACAATTGACTGCAGAAAGTCACAAGCATCGTCGTCACGTGTCACATACACGATGATGATAGTTGCGTTTATGGACAGTTACGGTATGAGCGCAAATGACCCTTGCACAGAAAACACCGTTTCAGATACGACAAGTCTGTGTTCAGCTTCCTACGTCAGCTGTCAACACGGCACTGCCCGCATTTACTGCTGAACGTCATGCCGCTGCGGTGGGTTTGCAGCGGTCGATAGATGGGACAAACAGACACACATAGGACGGACACCGTACCGCTACATAGATCTTGCCGCATACTATGCATGCAGTGTCAATAATGAACAGCAAGTACAGTGATCAGCTGTCAACTCTTTGGCTGAACTGGCATTGTGACTGTCAGGATCTGCAAACAAACACACACACACACAACATAGAATAAAGAAGCAGTTGTGATTCAGTGATTAAGGTGATGGCTTCACACCTGGAAGATCCTACTTCAATTTCACAATAAACTACACCCATAGAATTTGCCTTCAGTGCACTGACACTGTTGGCTGGGCGTCAGGAAGAGCACCCGGCCTGTAAAAATTGAGCGATAAGGTGTCGGTATGGTTATCATATCATATCATATCATATCAGAAATTTATAGTGCACCCATTACTAAGAGAACCTAGACCATAGGTGCATTACAAAAGTCAGCCAAATGCTAAAACACCGAAAAAACACAAAAATCAACAAAATGTTAAAAGCTCAACTAAAATAGTGTGATTTCAGCAGTTTTCGGAACTTGACAGTCAGCCAGGGTGCGGATGTGGTCTGGAGCGAGGTGCAGACTACATATGGTCCCGCTGACGCCACTGCCATCCCAAAACCTCATAATCTCTTGCCTCATTTAAATCCAGACAGGCTTACCCAGGTTGTCCTGGAAAAGAAACCGTTAAACGGATGTAGTAGAATGGGCATCTGGCCAACACTCACAATGTTACAGAAAATGTACACTTTGTAGTCAAGCATATATGAACAATATCTGAACAATCAAATAATGATAAGCTATCTACTTTTGAGCAAAATAACATTTCTTCTGCAAACAAATAGAAAACAATATAGAAAATTATGTTAAACTAATCAAACAGCATCGACTAACTAGACGGCACTCTGCATAGTGAATACTTCACCAAGCCACATTAAAATCACCACACGTTTGCATACACTTTGTGATATCAAACTATCAAATATCAATACATCAGTACAAAAACAAGCAAGTGAACTTTGACGAAAGGCTGCATCGTCCCACATGTCATCCCCAGGTGACCAGTGAGTCCATTCTGAAGCCTCACTTTCACAATGATGCACTGTCACCTGCATACAAGTCTATAACCCAGCGCTTGCACTATCGAATGCATCTGAATAGACCGGAAAAAAACCCCAAATTGCCCTTCCCCTGTGGGATCCAGACCCTCCACTTAACACGTGGTTCACTGGGCCTATCCGAATCTTCATCCCAAACCGCACGTCGATCAGGTCAGCAGTTATACGACGGCTCACCGTCGACTCTCTCTACACTTTATAACGGGGCAGGATGTGTCCCCCCAAAACTGCCCCTTCACCTGGGGAGGGGATCTGGGCACTCACCTAACACATGGTTCCTTGGGCCAACCCGAGTTCATAACTCAAACGGCATCTTGATTGGTTCATCCGTTTTTGTAGGGCTCACGGTTGCGTACAACAGACAGGCCCACACACAGACAAGACACACACACAAACCATGCTACATCTGTAGCAACAGGCCACATCTCTGCACTCAGTGCATGCGATGAGGCCTAATAACAGTGAGCCAATGGCTTCCAACAACTGCGACCTTTGTTCGACGATTGAACTGAGCTGCGCAGTCGTATTGGTGTAAGAAAAACGGCAAGTAGATATCGAGATGGTAAACACTGGAGCGTGTCTCCAACAGCAGTCGATCCTCGCCAATATCAAGAGTTAGTGATGCCGCCATTTTCTGTACACATATTATAACGATGCTTTAATGCTAACAACAATGACAACAACTAAGATAACAAGAACATGAGGTAACATTAGCATTTGGCGTAAATGTTAAAGAAAATCTGTCAGTACAAACTTTACAAAAATGCAGTAGAAACATCCACAATTCTAGTTTTTGTCTAACTGGTCTTTTCTGGAGTTATTAGTCCGCTTGAACCGGAGGACTTATCTTTTACCTCTGTTAGGTTGCTTTTTTCTTTTTTTAATTTAGCCCTTAGATCTCAGAACTGGCGGCTCGTATGTATTTTAGGAACAGTTGGGGTTATGGTGTAATTTTAATATCCTGTGCTGTGCTTGGCTTCGTCGCCTTGTCCCACTATTTTAGGGGAAAAGGGGAAATTGCCCCAAAATTTTGCCCAAAAATGTGATGGTGTGCCCATTTGCTGACATCGTAGCCAAATGGCGCAACATATGAAAAAGGAAAAAAAATATTCTTTCAAAAAAGGGATAATCGCCGTACATTTTGGCGAAAAAAGTAAGTTCCCCTTTACCCATTTCGGACGAAGCATGGCGAACTCGTTGTACAAATTTCAGTTACTATCATTCGCCAAATGGCCGCTGCTGAGCGAACGCACAGCTGCTATGGAGAATGATGGAATAGCAGCGATCTAGTTTAATGATGTGACGTGGTCCTCACATAGAACCTTTGGTGACAGTTAACGACTGGCATCTTCCAGTCTCCCAAGTTTCAACCAGTAGTACAAAAACAATGAAGGAAAGCAGCTAAGCAATATAACAAGAAGTAAACAAACAACATTAGCAGCTAAGCAATATAACAAGAAGTAAACAAACAACATTTTCATCAGTTGCATGACAGTCACAATACATATGAACATATGAACAAATGTGGTACTACAAAATCAGAATTCACATTTGCTTAGTTTAGCAGTCAATTACTCACTCACTTTGTAAGTTTGAGTAAGTGAATGCCATAACAACAGCAGCAGCCACAACAACATGTAATCTAGCATCTTCTGCAGTAAAAGGATATACATACAACTTCTGGCAAATGTATCTCAGCCACAAGGTACTCTGGGTGGCCACTTGCAGGTTCCTGAAGAATTGTGTATGGTGGCTCTGGAATGCTACAACATCAAACAGTAAAAAATAAGCTATATTAAAATACGTTAGACAGTCTCACAGTCAAAATATGTTATTCTACAACACCGAGACAATGACACAAAAACTGGAACAGGTTCAAGAAAGTAGTACAGGTATGAGTGAACACACTATTAGTTCCACTTCAAACTGAACGTTTATTTCACCTCCTGGGAGGGGTGCAAAGTACTGCAATGAGCGTGTCTGTATGTATATATGTCCGTCTGTCTGCATGAATGTCTGTCGTTCATGTATTGCAACAGCCACAAGTCCAAATTACACCAACTTTTTGGTGCAAGGTGCCTGGTACCATCGCTCGGTCCTCCTCTGGTGGCACTGCTTATGTTATGTACTTCCAGTTCTGAGGATAACAAGCCGTCACGTCGCTTCACTCTCTGCCCACTTGAAGCTGATGATATATTGGGCTGGTCGTCATGGGTAATGTGGGCGATAACAATGTCAGCAGTTACTGCCTGCATGCATCTGAAACACAACAACTGTCATATGTGGCCGCTGCCACACCCATCTGTTATCTGTGCGAGTTGCTAGGGCACAGGCCAATCAAAGGCCAACTTGCAACACACAGTGGTTAAGATATAGACGACATGTTTGTCACAATGACAGGCACGTGACATGAAAAGGCATGCATAATGTGACTCACGGCGAGTAGCACCAGGCATAACATCCGCTGTCTACAACTGCCTCATTTTATCCTCTATCTTCTATCCATCCTTTTCTCAAATGAACTAATGAGAAGACGGCTGTTAGTGTTGTAGCCTATGTTCAGCCCTGCTGTTTCAGCTCATTCATCATATCTTCATGTATTAGGTCTACTGTAAATTGTATTTGATGAGCAAAATAAATAAATATAAATAAATAAAAAATAAGACTGCAGTTGAACACAAATTTCAGTCATCTTTGTAACAACCCTCGCAGGCTCAAAGCAGAGCTTGCTTCTTCTTCCTCATGGGCGTGAGTGGGTGAATGTTTCTTCAGGTATAGGCTCACCAGGGTAGTCCCGGACAAAGGGCCATTAAACAGTTGTGTGTGTGTGTGTTGGTAACAGGTTCATGAGTTATTACATCAGGAATTGGGTAATACTCAAATATTCGGCAAATCATCAAATCATGGCACTAGTGGTACAATAGCGCAATTAAAGTCATAACAAACACCAACAATCATTCACGTTTGATTCTTATTTCAACAAATCAATGTATTAATCCAAAGTTTCAACTGGATTTTTTTCCATAGAATTTTTCCAGTACAAGGTGACATCAACCTGAAACCATACCAGTCAGATTAAAATTTTTTTAACCCTGGTATACTTTTACAACTGATAATATTTAAAAATAATACTGGCCATGATGACAAAGCAATAATTAATATCATGACAGGGCACAATCACCACAACCTTTTAAGTATGCACAATACTACAAAAATAAACACACGATATATGAAACAAAAATTAAATTATATGTAAAATATTACAATAATATCACTAACACACAAACAAATCTTACATTTTCTAAACTTATTTAGATTATCCTCTTAAACCTTCAAGACATGAGGCAGACTACCCTGTATTTACTGGCTAAATGCCCTCCTGACATTCAACTAACAATGTGAATGCACTATAAGTTACCGACTGTTAATATTGTTCCCAGACTCCCAGGTGACTGTAAACAGAACACAGCTGCTCACTTTGACTTTTCCTGCCCAGTACCAGTTTGCTGTACCTCAGACATCAACTGACTCGCGTTGGTGGACTGAGCTGTGCTGCATCACACATTATAAATGACAATCTATCACAACTGTCAAACAAACAGTGGGTCACTTTATCTGTTGCCGAGACCAAAGTCTCAAACTTTAGTCTGATACCAAAAGTTTGGTCTGAGACCTAATTAATATGCAAAACGTGAAGTAAAGCTAAACTTTGGTCTGAGACCAACGTATCAAACCAAATCACTTCGATGTTCGCTTAAGAAAGTACTACTACTACTGCTACTGCTACTGCTACTACTACTGCTACTGCTACTGCTACTGCTACTGCTACTGCTACTACTACTACTGCTACTGCTACTGCTACTGCTACTACTACTACTACTACTGCTACTGCTACTGCTACTACTACTACTACTACTACTACTACTACTACTACTACAGCAATTTAACGGCCTCTTTTCAGGACAATCTGGGTAGCTGGTACCAGAAAAGTAAAACCAGTCTGGATTTAAATGAGACAAGAAATGATGGGGTTTCGGGATGGCAATAGGATCAGCTGATCCATATGCAAACAATCTGCACCTCGCTCCAGACAGATAACCACACCAACACCTCATCACGCAATTTTTGCACACTGGATGCTCTTCCTGACGCCCAACTAACAATGACAAAGCACTGAAAACAATCTCATATATATTAACGAAATATTAAATGAAACAATAGTGTATAATCTATCGAATGAATTTTTCAACAAAGCCTCAAAACGTAGGCTAGTGAGCACACAACCCATCTTTGTACTTACCCATCAATTTCCATTATCCACGGCTTTCTTTGTGCTCTGATATTCTGCTCTAATAAAGTGCCGACAAATTTGCGATTTTTCATAATTCGCCATTCTGAGTACAGCATACACGCAGATGTCAGCTGCACCACATAACTGCTGAATTAACTAGAAAACCAATATACTATTAATATCAATTAACACAATACAATGTAGCAAAGACAGACACAGACACAAAAAACATACATACAAAGAAGGTATAAGAACTAAGTCTTTATACACTGCAGCTATGATAACATATAAAAATTCTGAACATAAGCCATTCCTTGAAAACTGGCAATATCTTCAAAACTAAAACAATATAGTGTGTATTATTTATATGACTCAATTGAATGAAACAATATAATGTGCATTATCTACAACTAAACAGAAGGTGTTCTTACGCCGATCAAGTGACAAACTGTACTTGGCTTCCAGTCCTTCAAGAACAACTGTTAAGAAGAAACCCATCAGCAGCTCGCGGCTATTAATGGACTCAAAGAAAGTTGGGTTAATAACCACATCATATGCAGTGCAGCCCTTGCCACCTACAGCACAAACAAACTGTGGCACTGGTGAACATATACTTCTTCTTCCGATAACGGTGCTGACTCAATCTCAAGCAATATCACACTGAGATATACATCAGGTGAAATGACGTCACAGAATACATGGTGATGATACATCGCCATTTTGTGGGTATAACTTGGCATAGTGTGTGCAGTTAACAAGCAAATATTTATCGTGTTATTCAAAAAAATTAAACCAGCATTGTTCAGAAAATGTCCATACAATCACTAACTTGCCAACAACTAGCGTATTTAAGGAATATCATAGCAACAGTCATTTCTCAGAGTTTTACGTACAATATGGCGGCAAAAACCAGCTGGCATAGATATGGAAGGAACTTACATCACTGTCACCCTACGTATAACAATAGTCTATCAGCAATGCAACACAAAGGTTTTTTTTGTATAACTGTAATATGCCTTCAGTGCTTTGACGCTGTTGGTTGGGCGGCAGGAAGGGCATCCGGCCTGTAAAAAAAACTGAGCGGTGGGGTGTTGGCGTGGTTATCTGTCTGGAGCGAGGTGCAGACTTGCATAT
>Ga0126332_10000604_pt1 | contig 12601 bp, 10 predicted proteins | sample InaspJWI42metaG_FD_94482 | JGI IMG/M metagenome (GOLD analysis project Ga0126332, IMG submission 94482) | Marine gutless worms symbiont microbial communities from Oahu, Hawaii - Inanidrilus sp. 2 OAHU.JWI-42 metaG | ecosystem: Host-associated > Annelida > Digestive system > Unclassified...
GCCGAAGAAAAATATCCCGGAACAGATTTGCGACTGGTCTACGAACTCGGGGGATATACATCCCCCAATTAAGCCAAAGGTGTCAGTTATTCTTCCCAGAGGTAAGGTGTCCTGAATTTATAAAACGGGTCCTTTATCATCTGTGTATCTTTGATATGCAAATTTAGCTTAAATCAAATGCTCTGCCAGTTGTATCCTGTATCTTGCATCCTGTATCCTGTATCTCTTAGAAAATGCAGGCATTATTATCCGGAGTCATGCATCTAACATTGGGTAGCGGCTGTCGTGCATATAACATCCCCGCAACCTGATCTGAAAGGAAATTGGCTTGTGAAATGGACATCTGACGCCGAAACGGCAATTAAAAAGATCCCCTTTTTCGTACGCAAAAGGATTCGGGCACGGATCGAGAAAGAAGCACGGGAAATCGGCAAAAATGTGATTTCTCTGTCCGAGGTCAAGGCAACTCAAAAACGCTATCTTACGCGCATGGGTTCTGAAATAAAAGGGTATCAGATCGACACCTGTTTCGGTCCCAATGGTTGCCCCAACCGGGCCAATGTAGCCGACGGATTGATGGATGAGATCGAAAATCTTCTCAAGCAGGAGGATCTACTTTCTTTTTTGAAACAGTCCGTAAAAGGGGATCTGAAGTTCCATCACGAATTTAGAGTGACGCTGGCCGAATGCCCCAATGCCTGTTCCCAACCGCAAATAAAAGATGTCGGCATTATCGGGGCTGCCGTGCCGTCCATAACCGATCAGGAATGTACCCGGTGTGAAGATTGCGTCGAGGCATGCAGGGAAAACGCCATTGCCCTTGATGAAAGAAATGACTATCCGCTGATCGATTTTGATATGTGCCTCAAATGCGGCAAATGTATGGCTGTATGTCCTACCGGCACCCTTGAGACGGATTTCAAGGGATTTCGCGTTCAGCTGGGCGGCAAGCTCGGCCGTCACCCTCGTCTGGCCAGAGAGCTGCCCGGAATTTATACCGACACGCAAGTTCTGAGCATTCTCAAAGATTGTTTGGCGCTCTACAAACAGTTGAGCATTGGCGGCAGACGTTTTGCTGACATATTGACCGATGCCCACTTCGATGAACTGACCAGACGTTACGACCGTTCAGTGAATATCTCAAGGTCGTAAAATTATAGCTAAATGACGCTCCCCGCTGTAAGCGGGACAGAGGGTATGCTGGCGAAGACGAATCAATCAAGCGACACGCCTATGAGCTATCTATTTCCACGGCCAAATTCTTTCCAGATATTCCAAAGACGGCTCGAGGAAGTCTTCTTGGTGGGGTTCGAGAGTGATGACAGGCGGGGTGGTTTGCATGGCTTTGAGCTGCCTGAATAACGTTCCGAAATCGATTTCACCCTGTCCCAGAGCCATATGCTCATCAAGTATGCCATGATTGTCGTGCAGGTGCACCTGCCCCAGAAATGGGTGCAGTGAATCGAGCCAGATTGACATTTGATCACGACCGAAAGCGGATTGATGGCCCGTGTCCAAGCAGAATCCGACGGACTGCACCTTCAACTGTTTCAACAGAACCCGGATCTCTCCAGGTCCTTTTTCATATACATTTTCCAGCATCAAACGACTGCCGGCGGCTTTTACATTCTCCCCCAGCCAGCGCCACATCTCTATGCTGTTCTCAATCCAATCCTCCCGGACAAACCCGAAACGTTTCCATTCATATCCTGCGTGGCACACCACAGTTTTGGGTTTATAAAGCGGCACCACATCGAGCAGCTGTTGAAAACGATGCCGGGTAACCGCTCTGACATCCGGGTCGATAGACCCGGGCGACAAATCGAAAAATGGGCCATGGACCGTAATGGAAAGACCGCTCTGCAGAAGCTGCCGGGCCATATCTCTGAATTCAACGCCCGAAAAGCGATCGAGCGCGGCGGCATCGATGCCGATTTCCGGGTTCAGACCGTATTTTAAAGATGTGTCTGCATATTTATCCCAGAGCATGCAGAAAGGAATGTTAATTTGTACTTTCTTGGCGATCTTCCTCATTTTTCCGTAACAGTCCGGGCACTAAGCTACAAAGGTCATAATATGATTCTATATTTATTCTTGGTGCCTTCGTGTCTTAGTGGCCAAACTTTTCCCTATAATAAATATTTGAGTCCTCAGCCTCAGGCAAGAAACTGTTAAACTATTTTAGCCATAGTCTCTAGCGACAGTCCATGCCGATGCAGCCAGTTTTTGATTTCCCCGACTAGTATGGCATAATACTTCTCCGATCCACCGAGACCACGTCTGCCGAAAAAATAGTTGATTTCCAGAAAATACGGTGCTTTCTGATTCGGTTTGGTTGAAAAAAGAATATCAAATCCGGCCAAATCGATCCGGGTCCGCTGGCAAAATTCTTTTACTGCTTCAACTGCTTTGACCTGTTGATCGGGATCGGTTTCGGTATCGATCTGAGCCCCTTGGGCCAGGTTGGCAAGAAAGGTGCGGCGATTGCGCTGCACCCGCCAGTAGGATATATATTGCCGTCCGATAACAATTACCCGCAATGTACGACTGCCGCAAGGAATATACTCCTGGATAAGAAAACCCTTCTGACCGGTATGCTCGAAAGCACGGGCTTTTTGAATGAGGGCTTTTAACTGTTCGGCCGAATCGATCAGATGAACGGTCTCCCCTTCTCCACCCCAGTCGAATTTGAGGACAAATGGAAATTCAAAAAAGAGATCCTCTGGTATACGAGGGTAACGCATCTTAAACGTTTCTGTATCGGCAAATACTTCTGACGCCGGGTAGAGAACACCGGTTTGGTGAAAGAGTCTAATTTGACCGATTTTTCCCGGATAATCAAAGCACACGTCGTAGTTCGGGAACACAAGCGGACAGTTTTCACGGGACATTGCATACAGATCGCGCCGGCAGCCCTGGGGCAGGATGACCGCATCCGCCGTTTTTATTTGTGCAAGCTCATCGCAGCCGGGGGCGCGTCCGGCGCAATTAATGTTCTTGTCCGCTTTAAAAAGTGAGTGAAACGAGAGAATCATCGATGTTCAGTAGCCTAGCCTTCTGAGAGCTTTCGTATCTTTGCTCCAGTTTTTTTGCACTCGGGCAAATAGTTTCAAATACACTTTTGCACCCAAAAAACGTTCTAAATCCTCCCTGGATGCCTTTCCAATCTGCTTCAGCTTGGCGCCTTTCTTTCCAATAACAATGCCCTTCTGCGAATCACGTTCCATATGGATGGATGCATGAATTTTTATAAGAGCGCCCGCTTTCTCTTCCTTGAAAGAATCAACAATGACAGCTGTGGAATAAGGTATTTCCTCGCCGGTCAAGCGGAATATTTTCTCGCGAATAATCTCTGCGGCAATAAAACGTTCCGACATATCGGTAAGCGTGTCTTGCGTAAAATAGGGCGGGCCGACCGGCAACGCGTTTTCCATCGCTGTGATCAAATCATCCACCTGGGTGCCTTCGGTTGCCGAAATCGGCACAACCGCCTCGAAAGGATAAATTGCTGCCCATCGATCAATAATCGACAACAACGCATCTTTTCGAACCAGGTCAATTTTATTAAGCGCCAGTATAACCGGCCGCTTTCCTGCTTGGAGTTTTTTCACAATAACCCCCTCGGATACCGGATCCGGTTGTACGACGTCTATAAGAACTAAAATGATATCCGCATCAACCATAGTGGTAAGTGCAGTTTCCACTATTTTGATATTTAAGGGGTTTTTGGCCTTGTGGACTCCCGGCGTGTCCATAAATATGATCTGCGCGGCCGGGCGATGGAGGACGCCAAGAATCCGGTTGCGAGTGGTTTGGGGCTTTTTCGAGGTGATGGATATTTTTTCACCGAGCAGTTGGTTCAACAAGGTCGATTTACCGACATTGGGCGCACCGACAATGGCAACAAAACCGGATTTGAAATCGGTAACCGATCTGTTCGAATCTTTATTCACCATAATGACATCCAATTTAACACGTTCATAATCCTAATTTAATACAAATCGTTGTGGATTGCTGAGCATGAGGTGCCGTTACGATGCACAGTAGAATCTAATATTCGTAAACCGCCACTCATACTTTTTCTTCTGCGAGCAGCGCTTCAATAGCCTGCCACACGTCTTCTGTTCCCTGGCGGGTCTTAGCAGAAAAAAGGATCAGATCGTCGCTGCCCACCGATAATGCATGGGAAATCAAACGCATCTGCATGTTTTGTTTTGATTTGGATAGCTTGTCGGTCTTTGTCAGCACCATTATGCTTGAAATGTGATAATGATTCAACCAGTCGACAAGGTTAAGTTCCTCCGGGCGCGGCAGGCGACGGATATCCATAATCAGGACAATCCCTTTTAAGGTGGTTCTGGTGGACAGGTAGGTCTCAATCATCGGTCCCCATTTTCTCTTAACCGAGCTGGGGACTTTGGCATAGCCGTAACCGGGGATATCGACAAAGGCAAAGCTCTGGTTGATGACAAAGAAGTTGATCAACTGGGTTCGCCCCGGTGTGCCGCTGGTTCGCGCCAAGCGCCGGCGGTTGAGCAGGGTGTTGATCAGGGAGGATTTGCCCACGTTGGAGCGTCCGGCAAAGGCGATTTCGGGCAGCAGGGCCGGAGGATACTGATCCGGCTTGACGGCACTTTTAACAAATTCAGCGGATTTGATGATCATGGTTTTCGAAACCTGAAAATAGAAACTTGAAACTCGGAAACGATTATGAACCCAAGCATGTCTGCCGTCCAAGTTTCGAGTATCAAATTTCCAGTTTCAATATCTCAGCAAATAGTTAAATTAAGACAGTTCGCTTCTTTCGCGGAGGTATTTCTCCAGACGCTCCATCCCCTCGGTGATATTTTCCATTGAATTTGCATACGAAAAACGCAGGTAACCTTCGCCATTTTCCCCGAAATCGATGCCGGGGGCAACGCCCACACCGGCTGATTCGAGGATATCAAACGCCAGTTCATAAGAATTATTGGAAAGGTGCCGGGCGTTAGCAAAAACATAAAAGGCGCCGGTGGGCTCGACTGTAATGCCCAAACCGAGCTGTTTCAGGCGTTGGATCAAAAAAATTCGGCGCTGGTTATATGTTTCCTTCATCCGCGCAACATCATCTCCGGCATCGGTCAAAGCAGCAATTCCTGCCTTCTGGACCATTGAATTGGCAGAGATGAAAAAGTTTTGATGCAGTTTCTGCATGGGACGGATAAAGGGCTTGGGCGCAATCAGGTACCCGAGCCGGAGGCCGGTCATGGCAAAGAGCTTGGAAAACCCGTTCAGCACAAAGGCCTTATCGGTAAATTCCAGTATGGAGTGCTCTTTGCCCTCATACACCAGGCCGTGGTAAATTTCATCGGAAACAATCCAGGGTGACATGTGAGCGATGTCTTCCATCCGGTCGGCGGACAGCAGGTTGCCGGTTGGATTAGACGGTGAATTAATAAAGACGGCTTTTGTTCTTTCAGTAATTTTATCTCTAATAGCCGCCGGTCTGTATTGAAAGCCATCCTCTTCATAAACCGGCACGCTGACAATTTCCCCTTCCAGAAATCGAATGAAATTAGGATAGCATGCATAGTGCGGATTGGAAATAATGACCTGATCATTTTTATTTAAAAGTGCGGCAAACAACAGAAACATGGCCGGTGACGTGCCGGAGGTAACCAGAACCTGTTCCGGATCGACCGAAACCCGGTAATTATCAAAATAGTATTGGCAGATGGCTTCTCTGAGTTCGAGCAGGCCGAGACTGTGGGTATAATGGGTATGCCCTTGATCGAGCGCCCGGCATGCGGCATCCTTAACGCAATCCGGTGTATCAAAATCGGGTTCACCGACTTCCAAATGGATAATATCGTTTCCCTGGCGCTCAAGCTCATGAGCTTTTTCGAGTACATCCATCACAATAAAGGAGGTGATGTCTTCTGTGCGTTTGGCGATCATGCGATTACCTCCGTAGTAAAACGGGCCGACACTGGGAAATTTCCAAGCGCCAAAACCCAAGTTCCAAACAATTTAACAGGTTCATAATACTAACTCAAGTATGGTACCCTAATTTGCATTAAACACGTATCGAGAAAGGTGTTTCTCTCAGTATTTAGGTAGGAAAGACGTTTTTGCGAGAGGCGCTATCTTGGGTTTATGCTTAAGGCGCTGGCTGTGGCCCAATATTTGGGGTGTCTGCCACGATGCCTTCATCAATTCGTGTGCGATAGCCAAATCCCAAATATTGGGCCACCTACTACGGTAGGTTTGATAGCGCCTCTCGCAAAAATGGCTTTCCGGATCGAGCGCATCATTCACCTCAAATATTTCCGGCAAATTGGATTGGATCGATAATTTACACCGTTTTGGGGATGCGAAACTTGAGAAATTGATTTACACGCCTAAACCACTTTATTAAGCGGATATTCAATAATCCCTTCGGCGCCGGCCTTCAGGAGCTTGGGGATTAAATCCCGCACCGTTCCTGAGTCCACCACGATTTCCACCGAAAACCAGTCTGTTTTGTACAGATGGGCGACGGTAGGCGCATTCAAACTCGGCAGATAGGATATGATCTGCTCCATTTTGTTTTCCGGCACGTTCATCTTCAAGCCGACCAGTTTCTCGCCCAGAAGGGCTCCCTTGAGCAACAGAGCAATTTGCTCCACCTTGCTTCGTTTTTCAGGTTCCTTCCACGCATCATGGTTTACGATCAGTTGGGTGTTGGTTTGCATCAGTTCATGGATGATTCGCAGACCGTGCGCTTTGATCGTACTTCCGGTCTCGGTCACTTCGACAACGGCATCGGCCAGACCGGACACCACCTTGGCCTCGGTCGCCCCCCAGGAAAATTCAACCGTTACGGTTAGATTCCGTTCAGCGAAGTACCTTTCCGTAAAATTGACAAGTTCCGTGGCGATTTTTTTACCACGCAGGTCTTCGATCTTTTTTACGTTCGAGTCGTACGGAACCGCCAGGACCCAACGGGCAGGCCGCGCACTGACTTTGGAATATACCAGATCTTCCACTACACGAATGTCCGAATTGTTTTCCGCGATCCAGTCCTTTCCGGTAAATCCGGCATCAAGAGTGCCGTTGTCAACATAGCGTGACATTTCCTGGGCCCGGCAGATGGCACATTCGATCGAATCATCATTGATTTCAGGAAAGTAGCTTCGGCCGTTGACATTAATTTTCCAGCCGGATCGTTTGAACAACGCAATCGTGGCGTTTTGTAAGCTTCCTTTGGGGATTCCGAGTTTCAAGCGTTTATTCATTTGCCGTATACCTCCTCGGGATCAAACACCGGTTTGCCGGTAATTTCAGTCGCCCCTTCAGGATTTATTTTTTTATAGAAACAACTTCGGTATCCGGTATGACAGGCAGCACCGCCAATCTGTTCGACTTTTAAAAGAACCGTATCATTATCACAATCAATTCGTATTTCCTTGACGATCTGTCGATTACCGGATGTATTGCCCTTAATCCAGAGTTTTTGCCGGCTGCGACTAAAATAGGTCGCTTTACCGGAACTGAGCGTCTGCTCCCATGCCGCTTTATTCATATATGCCAGCATTAAAACGTCACCGGTCTTAAAATCCTGGACAATGGCCGGAACAAGGCCCCCTGTCTTTCCAAAGTCAAGCTTCACCATATATTACATCTCCGATTTTCCAAAACACGGCTGAAGATACGCATTGATGGATACAATTTCGTATGGACCCGATAAGGATTGAATTACACGCAGAGCAACCCATCGGTTTTAACCCGGCTTTGCCTGTGTTCAATTTTTTGATAAACTAGGATAAATATCGATAACGATCAATAAAGTCAATTGATTTTTTTTGATAAATTCACCCTGTTGCTTGCCTATAACCACGAAATTTGTTAAAACACACTCGTGATGCATAATCGGTTGCCGTATCATATCTATTTCAGATTCGGGTATTCAAAACCCATAATTTTCAAAGTTCAATCAACTGGTCTTTCAAAATGACAAAACAAAAAAGTACTGCTGAAATATTAAAAAAACGTACTCGAAAAAATAAACGGCGGGTGGGTCCGATAATTCTGAAAATATTTCTATGGGCATTCCTGGTTGTTACACTGCTCGGCGCTTTGGGGGGTATCGGCGTCTATTATTTCCTCAGTGAAGATCTGCCCACGATTTCCACTTTGACAGATTACCATCCACCGGTGATCACGACGGTATACGCCGACGACAACCAGAAAATTGCCGAGTTCTACAACGAAAGACGAATCGTGATGCCGCTGTCGGAAATACCGAAAATGCTGGTCGAGGCGTTTGTTGCGGCAGAAGACGCACGCTTTTATAAACACAGAGGTATCGATTTACTCAGCATTGTCCGGGCGTTTTCTAAAAATCTCGAAGCCGGCACCATTGTGCAGGGCGGCAGTACGATTACCCAGCAGGTAACCAAGTCTTTTTTTCTGACTCCTGAAAAAAGTTACACCCGCAAACTCAAAGAAGCCATTCTCGCCTACCGGATCGATAAGGTTTTTAACAAAGAAGAAATACTGTATCTTTATTTAAACCAGATTTATCTGGGTCACGGCGCATATGGTGTGGAAGCAGCTTCTGAAAATTATTTTGGAAAGTCTGCAAAAAAATTAAATATGGCCGAGTGTGCAATTTTGGCCGGGTTGCCCCAGGCCCCCAGCCGGTATTCTCCCTTCCGGTACCCCGAACGGGCCAAACAGCGCCAGATTTATGTCTTAAACCGGATGGTCGAAGAAGGCTATATCACGAACATCCAGGCCACCGAGGCCATCAATACCGCGTTGGACATAAAGCCGCGGCGCAACTGGTATATTGAGGCGGTTCCCTTCTACACGGAGTACGTGCGCCAATACATCGAAAAAAAATACGGCGCGGATATGTTATTAAACGAAGGCCTGAAAGTCTACACTGCCGTGAACGTCGAAATGCAAAAAATTGCACGCGCAGAAATCCACAAGGGCCTGCTGCAACTCGATAAACGCCAGGGCTACCGCGGCCCACTGCGTCACCTTCAGCCGGAAGAAATCGAATCATTTGCCAAAGACCTGGAAGAAGAACAGCTGTCTAATCCGCTGCAAATAGGCAATAAGGTCAAGGGCATTGTTATCAAGGTCAATGATAAGAAAAAAAACGTTACGGTTCGGCTGGGCAGCCAACTGGGCCTTATCGACATAAAGGATATGGACTGGGCCAGAAAACCGGATCCGGAAATTGCCTTTCGCAAAGAAATGATAAAACGCCCCGGAGCGGCTCTCAGCACGGGTGACGTGATTCTGGTCAGCTTGAAGGAAAAACCTGAAGATGCGGATCTGTGGCACTTGGCGTTGGAGCAGGAGCCGAAGGTGCAGGGGGCTTTGCTTTGCATTGAAGCCGGAACAGGTCATGTTAAAACGATGATCGGGGGGCTCAATTTCAAGGAGAACCAATTCAACCGGGCAATTCAGTCCAGACGGCAGCCCGGATCGGCATTTAAGCCGATCGTCTATGCCGCCGCCCTGGACATGGGATATACGCCGGCGACAACGATCATCGATTCACCGATTGTATTTCAGGATGAAGAGCAGGACTTTAAATGGAAACCGAAAAATTATGGGAAAAAGTTTTACGGCCCAACCCTGATGCGCCAGGCATTGTCCAAATCAAGAAATGTGATCACCATAAAGATCCTGCAGGATATCGGCATCGACTATGTTATCGACTACGCCCGTAAACTGGGAATCACTTCCAATATGAACCGGGACCTGTCCATCGCGCTGGGTTCTTCGGGTGTGTCACTGCTTGAGCTGGTTAACGCATATTCGGTATTCAACAACAACGGTTATTTCGTCGGACCGTCCTTTGTAACCAAAGTTATAGACCGCGATGGAAATGTATTGGAAGAGTTCATTCCCGGTAAAGAAAAAGTGATTGAAAAGAATACCGCATTTATTATGACCAACCTGCTGGAAGGCGTCGTTCAAAACGGCACCGGATGGCGTGCCAAGGCATTAAAAAGGCCGACTGCCGGCAAAACCGGCACAACCAATGACTTATTTGATGCCTGGTTTGTCGGCTACACCCCACGCTATACGACCGGAGTGTGGGTCGGGTTTGATGAAGAAGCCTCCCTGGGCCAGCACGAAACCGGTTCCAGGGCTGCCAGTCCGATTTGGGTTGAATTTATGAAACAGCTGCTGAAGGATAAATCGGTGCGCATATTTCAAGTGCCGGAAAGCGTTGTGTTCTCCCAGATCGATGCGAAAACCGGTCTTTTACCGATTCCGGAATCCGAGAAGACGATTTTCGAATGTTTCAAGGAGGGAACGGTTCCAACCGAATATACACCCAAACCGGATTCGGTCACCGAACCGGAACAATTTTTTAAGATGGATATGTAGGCTGGATCCTGAATACTCCGCCATCGACCGGCGAAGCAAGAGGTTGCTGGCAAAAAATATTACCACGAAGGGCACAAAGGACACAAAGATTTATTTATTGTCTAATACCTCGTGATCTTTGTGTCCTTTGTGGTATTTTATTTACAACCGATTTTTATCCTATTGTACCGGTAGCCGAACCAGCAGCACCGGCACTTTTGCCCGCCGCAGCACCCGTCGGGCGGTACCGCCCATCATGGCATCTTTTAAAGTGCCATATCCATGGCTGCCCATAACGATCAGATCGCAATTTTTATTTTCCACGGTCATTAAAATTTGCTCTACCGGATTGCCTCTCTGCACCAGAACCTCATCGGTTAGAAAATCAGCTCCGCTCTGTTGCGTCTCTTCACAGAATCTGTCCAGAATATCCTTGATAGCCATTTTATCCCGCTGCTTTCCGATCAGTACCTGACGGGCTTCCTGAAAGTGCCGCTGCTTGATCTGTTCCCACATATCGGCACTGATGTATCCGATGACCTTCTCATCCAGATCGGGATCTTCGGTCACCACATGCAGGATGGTCAGTCCAGCCTGGTAAAGATTGGCCAGGCTCACCGCATAGGCGAAAGCCAGGCGTGCATTATCAGAAAGATCGGTCGTATACAGGATTTTATCGACGTTTACAGTTGGAAGGTTCATATCAATTTGCCTTTCATTGAAACGACAAAAACGAGCCACCGGCTCCTCTTTAATCAAAATATGGTAAGCCTTAGCCCAGGGGCTTCGCACAAAAAGCCGCACGATATGAGCGGCTGCCCGTCTATTTACCGTAGCCTATGGATTGTATCAACTGGCCGGCGCTTTTTTCTTGAACACCCCGAAGAGAGATCGGGTCCAGATACCACTGAGTAAATAGGCATAAGCGTAAGTGCCAATGGCGATCAAAACGAAGGCTTTGACGATATCCCAGGCACTGCCGTCCAAAGAGAAGCCCGGAACATACCCGAACAGAAACGGCCCCAAATACAAAAATTTAGCGAATTTAAAGGAAGCGAAAGCGGTGCGCCACATATTGGCCTTGGCGATGGTGGCTCCGGCAAAAGCGGCGATACATACCGGCGGGGTAATGTTGGAATCCTGGGACAGCCAGTAGACGATCATGTGGGCTGCAATTTCATTTACGCCCAGGTGGGTCAGAGCCGGCACCGCCACCACGGCCGTAATCAGATAAGCAGCGGTGACCGGAACACCCATTCCCAGAATCAAAGATGCCAAGGCAATCAGAAAGATAGTGGCCACCAGCCGGAAATCGATCCCGCCGAACACAGCGCCGCTGGCCAACTCGATGACGATATCGGCAAAGGTCAGAACCAGCCCGCTGAAGGTCAGCACGCCGATAATGATACCGATGACACCCACAGTGGCTCCGATCTTGAGGCTGTTTTCCGTGCCGCTGCGGGCCGCTTCCACAAACCGCACCAGATTGCCTTTGGCATCCTTTTTAAACCGGATATAGAGCAATATCGCAGCAGCGGCACCGGGCAGGAAGGAATAGACCCTGGGAACGTCTAAAAAATTGCCGATCATCATCGATATCACGACGGTGGCAAGGGTTAAGTCCATCCTGTTTCCCCGGCCGACCCAGCTGATGAACAGACAGGTGACCGTGCCGAGTATCGCCGAATAGGCCGGTGAAAAACCCGACAGCATGAAAATGGTAATGATAACCAGGGGTATGATATAGAACCATTCCCGTTTTAGTATCTCCAGCGCACTGTATTCGTACTTTTCACCCACCACATTATGCTTTTTGGCTTCGTAGTGCACCATTACAAACACACTGAAGAAGTACATAATGGCTGGAAACACGGCGATGAGCATAATTCTGGAATAAGGCATACCGGTGAGCTCGGCCATGATGAAACCGCCGGCCCCCATGATCGGCGGCATGAACATCCCTCCGATAGATGCGGCCGGCTCGATCCCGCCGGCGATGTGGGGTTTGAAACCGGCTTTTTTCATCATTGGAATGGTAAAAGTCCCGGTGGAGACGGTGTTGGCAATAGCACTGCCGGAAATGGAACCGAACAGGCCGCTGGCGATCACCGACACTTTGGCCGGCCCGCCGACCCTGTGTCCCACGGCCGCCAGAGGAAAGTTGATAAAAAATTTCTGAGCACCGCATTTTTCCAAAAATGCGCCAAACAGGACGAACAAAATGACGTAGGTTGCCAGAACATTA
>Ga0126332_10000605_pt1 | contig 12584 bp, 4 predicted proteins | sample InaspJWI42metaG_FD_94482 | JGI IMG/M metagenome (GOLD analysis project Ga0126332, IMG submission 94482) | Marine gutless worms symbiont microbial communities from Oahu, Hawaii - Inanidrilus sp. 2 OAHU.JWI-42 metaG | ecosystem: Host-associated > Annelida > Digestive system > Unclassified | place...
CTACCAGTTTTGCTGCTTGGTGAACAGAGGCACGATGGGTGTGAACAGTTTGCCTAAGACTGTTACCCGACAGCGTCGCGGCTGCGATTTGAACCCGGGCCCTTCTGCGCCTGAGTCCAGCACTCGGTTACCGAGCCACCCCAGTACACGATACGGCGATTTAAAGTCGACGACGAGCGGGAATTAGTGTCGTCATGCGTCTGATATGGAACGAAAGTGGGCCAATACAACAGTGCTGGTTCACTGGGCTGGCCATTTTCAATGCTAAAATATTTTTTAAATAAAATATACGGAAGCAATTTTATCAAACAGCACTCCGAAACTGTTATGGTTTGAAATTAGTCTACAAAAATGTTGATTGCACTTTAAAAAAATAAATTTATTGTGCTATTTATAATTTTCGACACACTTCTGTTCGCTGTTGCTAGGACCGCACGGAAACAAATTTATCAAAATTATTTATTACATATATCGCAGGGATTTTTAACCATGCAACGCTTACCGTTCAAAAGTGTGTATATCGCAGTATCAAAAGTGCAATTCCAAGATACTGTTTCGTACAGAATATTACGCCTCGAATAATTGAATGGGACATGCTTTATATACGCTGTTTGTCCGCTGCTATATGATATAGAGCATGTTTGTGGATAAATACGCAAAATCAGTCAATTTGTTGCCGGTTCCGTCAAACTGAAATGTAATACATACCGTGTAGGCTACCACTATTGTAAGCGAGACATGCCGTTTGAAAACGTCGTTAAATACACAGCGATTAGGCCACTGTCACGAACTAACAATAATTGTTTAATTCCATTCGTCGAAATCGTATCAAAGTGTGCAGTAAAGAAAGTCCACCTTTTAATTGGTCACGCTTACAACTAACAGCCGCTTAGCCTTAGTCGACCTCCGACCTTTTGCTTTTGACCTTTTGGCCTTTGTTGCGCAGGTCATTCGCGGCTACCGTAATACCACACCCATTATCATCCTTTATTACGCCATCAAGCAACAACACAGTAATATACAGCAAAAACATACACAGTAAAAAGCAAAAAAAACACACAAAATATCATACCAAAGTGAAACTGAAAGCTCACTGTGAAAATCAGTGTCCATTTACTGCACTACCAAGGACTAGCTAATCGTAGAAATAATACAATATACAAAATAAAAGTATGAAATACGCACAGAATTAGCACTTAACAAGTACTGCAAAAGAGAAAGACTGCCAAACCGCATTTTTGAATAAAACGTGTGAATTAGTGCCATATTTGGCAGCTATTGTAACATAAGAGTAGTGTTTCAAGGAAGAGAGGGTTCTCAATACAATGTTATTGGGATTTTGTATTTTATACCAGAATGTTAGTCTTTTTTTGGTCAATAAAGTAGGAAATGGGGAGAGCATTGCAGTATCACAAATCACTCATGTCAATTATTTCGTGTCGAGCACCGGGTTGTGTCAATCCAGGTGTTCAGCGAAGGTACCCGAACGTCCGAAGTCGGTGTGAACTTGACTGAGTTCGGTCGACTGCACGCCTGACCACGCAAGCGCGCCAACATCGACTACAATAGCCTGCTGCTTAATTACATCTAAGTTTTGTGCATAATAAACTAACCTGCTTAACGTCGTTCCTCGATTTTCCAGTTACAACGCACTGCAATGAGAGGATATCAGGCGCTGATAGGCTATAACGCAATACCTTTTTCCCTCGCGTTTATTAAAGGCCATGGCAGTTTAGTTGTCCACATAAAACAATCGATATGGTGTGTGTGTGTGTGTGTGTGTGTGTGTGTGTGTGTGTGTATTTCACTGAGTCCGGAAATTTACTTTTTTGGACTCAATGACGATTGACCTAAACATATGGCACATTGACTCTGTCTAGGCCAAGTTGGAGGTCAAGATCGTAGGCATATATCAAAAGTTCAACGTCGCCAGATGAAGCAAGAGTTAAGCAATTGGTGGAATCGCAGTCGTTGTCCGAATCGTTGCTGAAAAGCAAACGTGAATTGGAAACTATAAATAAGTAACACCCTGCAGGCTAAAATGTTGCTAAAGTGGTTGGTGCGACCTCGAGTGAGGGATTTCTATACACTAAAAAGGTAACGATGGCCCATACTCGATTGCTGAGCGGAGGGTTCCGGGGCTGATGCCGGTTCTTGGCAGTCAGCCTGCGAGTGACATGAGTCATAAACCCAGCGGTAGGCTGCCATTACTTTCAGCCAGGCCCCCAGTTACCCTCGCAACCCTTAAGAGGGCTGCTACCAATTTCGCTGCTTGGTGAACAGAGGCACAATGGATGTGAACAGTTTGCCTAAGACTATTACCCGACAGCGTCGCTGCTGCGATTTGAACCCAGGCCCTTCTGCGCCTGAGTCTAGCACGCTAACCACTCGGTTATTCGCCTACTTCCGCTCCGTTTATATCTACCGCAGCCGTCATCTGGCAGTCAGCGTGAAATGCAAGCAAGTTGCCACAGTACTGATAGCCAAAGGCCCCAGCGCTGCTGCCACCTACGAAATAACGTTGACAATATCGACCGCACGCCGGATATTCCCACTTTTAGAATGGGTCGGGAGATGGCGCCCCCAAATTGCCCCTTTCCATGAGGGGATCCGGGTCCCCACGATGGAACCACCCTAATACATGGTTTCTTGGGTTCACGCGAGTGCAAACGGCACCTCGATCGGTTCAACCGTTTTTGCATGGCGCGCGGATGTGACCAACAGACACACGGACGCACATAACGACCGTCGACCACGCTACATTGGTAACGATGGTGGACGGACATCTGCCACACCCGGACAACCGACCCCCCACCTGCCCCCAGACAACAGTCCCCCGGACATCTGCCCCCTTAGGAAAAACGCCCTTCCCCGGACATAAACTGGCGCTCCCCGGACAAAAGTCCCCCATTAAAGATTTAAATGATGCAAGTGTAACATTAAGCTGCAATCATCGGCGCCGACTTTTCTTTTTATTCCTAGGGCAAAGGACGAACTCCCTCCTTTCTCCTTCTCTCCCCTCCTCTTCTCTTCCCTTCATCTCCTCTCCCTCCCCTCCTCTCCCCCTTTGCACCCTCCGTTCCTCTCTCTGCTCCCCCTTTAGAAGTAGGCCCGCTAGTTACAGCTAGGGGGTCTGGGGAGCGCTGTAAGCTCCTCCAGTTGGGTTTGGGGTAAAGCCCCAGCCGACAAACGATTTGGTGCATATTGGAGTCTACAAGTGCAGCTCTGGCGGCAGCAGTTTTCGTTGATTTCCCTAAGAACCAGGGCCTATTCTAAGCGTGTTCCCCGCACTAGTTGTGCACTCCTAATTAAAAAGTGTGCACCCCGGATTTCCAGTGACATTTATTTTTTAAGCACAAGTTAATTAACAAATAATGTTGTTTTCAATTTGTTTGCTCTAACTTGTTGTTACTTTGGATAGAGTTGTGCATTACATCATACATGAACTTTTGAAATTGTGCACCCCGAAAAATTCCTTAGAATAAACCCTGCTAAGAACAAATGTAATTTTCTGCACAACAACAAGATTGATATCGCACGAGGGCCCAATTCATCACAGGGCGGCGCCCTATGAGGAGTTTTTTTTCTCCTGGGGCTGTCGCCACCATTGCCCTATAGAAGTCGGCACCTATGGATACAAATGTAACTTTCGTAACATTAAGCTGCAGTTTTGTAATTGACTACAAGTGTAGAATAGATAAATCACTTTGTTGAGATACTGAGGTATGATGTCGTGACGTGTTTGGTGGGGTGCAGATAACGATAGTGCGCGTTCTCATGTTTCGAATGCGATGCGGCCTAACAATGCAGTTACAGTATTGGCCTAGCAGATATACAGACAATGCCGAGAACCAATGCAAACTCGAGTTGCGGCTAGATTTGTTATACATTTTCGCGCGTACTCGCTAGAGGCCGCTGGGCGTCGCGTCAAAGACGAGTTCGTGTATGTTCAGGGTCGACGAGAGAGACAGAGATGCTATTTTAACTTGCAGTCAAACGCTGACAAGAGTCAGCTTTATCTACCACACAGAACCAACAACCAAAAAGTGGAAAACAGAAATAGTTAAAACGGCTATGCTCAGAAGTATCGCTAAACAGTCCGGAGAATCCGTGGAGTCAGTCCTGAAAAAGAAAAAAAAATTTTTAATGCTACGGTGGGAAGGATTTGAGGAAAAGGAAGGTTTTAAGCCTGGGATGAAAGAGTGAGGGGTGACGGAATACTACTACTAATAAGTATAAATGTTAGCAGCATAACGACCGTATAAAATTCTACAGTTAAATGCTTTGCACAACTGCCTTCAACATCTCTAACACGGTAAGAACATTAAAGATCGGTGTTGGCCGAATACAGGCATCTGAACGACACAGCCTGTCAACACGGGTATTAAGTAGTAGAGCATTCCAATTCGGGCAAAAAGTTTCGATTCGATTCGATTCGGCAATCTGATAAATTTGCCGCTTGTACACTGATATTCAAATAGTAAGTTAGGAGTAATTTTATAGTATGCATTGCGTAACCGTTTTTTGTCGATGTTCTAAAGTATTAAACGCCGCAAACAATGACGTCAGCTTATTCTTTGGCTGAGTCTATACAATAAATAAACAAGAAAACTGCATGACAACTAGTGAATCGAAAGGCCAATTTTTTTACAAAACGAATAGATTCGAATCTATTCGCATAACGAATCGAATCGATTCGAATCGCGAATTGGAATGCTCTACTAAGTAGGCCCCTACTACTCAGCCTATACTACCCGTATTCGCGGCCTTTAATTGTTCACAAGTAGCTTGGCTAGTGGCTGGACCCGAAAAATCGGTGTCAGTCGCGTCGCATAATTACGCATATAGGGAACGAAATATGCCGAAAATTATAATAAATAACACAATAAGTTTGTTTTTAACTGCAATCAGCATTTTGGTAATTGCAAGCCATAACTGTCCCCGAGTGCTGTTTGATAAAATTGCTTCCGTATATTTTATGTGAAAAATATACATATATTTTAGCGTTGGAAATGGCCAGCCCGGGGAACCGGCACTGTGCCAGTTGTGTCGGCACACTTTCGTTGCCTGTATAGAGTGAAAGCGGCTCTATGAATGCCGCGCGACATTCCTTTTTCTTCCTGTTGTTCCTGCGTGTGTGCTGCACCGACGTGGCTATTACCGGCATGCGGGTCTTGTTCGAGATTGTTTACTCGTAGCGGGCGCTTCTGTGAATTCGCCGCGGATATGCTAAATAAATCGAGATATTAACTGGTTGATTGGCAGGGAGAGACGGGTCAAAGCCGCTCTTGGACGCACGCATCTGTCATCAAGCCAATACGACGTGTTGTCCTGCGTGACCGGACATTTGCCCCCGGGACACCTCTTCCCCCGAAAACAACCGTCTGTCGCCCGATTAGAGTCAGGGTTATGGATCAGTGTGTGGAATTGGGATTAAGGTTTGATCACAGCATATACACGGTGGCTCGGTAGCCGAGTGGTTAGCGTGCTGGACTCAGGCGCAAAAGGGCCTGGGTTCAAATCGCAGCCGCGACGCTGTCGGGTAACAGTCTTACTCTCAGGCGAACTATTCACACCCATCGTGCCTCTGTTCACCAAGCAGCGAAATTAGTAGCAGCCCTCTTTAGGGTTGCGGGGGTAACTGCAGGCCTGGCGGAAAGTAATGGCAGCCTACCGCCGGGTTTATGACTCACGTCACCAGCAGGCTGACTGCAAAGAACCGGGATCAGCTCCGGAACCCCCCGCTCGGAAATCGAGTATGGGCTACCTTTACCTTTTTTCACGGCATATGAAATGAACTGAAGTGATCTCTAAGTTGAACTGGCCTGAACAAGTCAAACCATTTACACAACGCGTTCATTGGCCACGCGCATCAGCGACGCGACTTGATTGGTCGTCGCAGCGAAACTAGGACGGTTGGTGTTCAGCCAGATCTGAAGGTGTGTTTGTCCCAATTCGGCTGTTTAAACGGAAACACATAGTTCGCGAAAGGAAGTCACTCATCCGACCAGTTTAAAAAATTAGATTCATTAGTGACTGCAGTTTCTGTTCATCACTTCTATTATGAATGACTTTGTATATTTGAGTCATCTGCGTAAAACTGTATTCCAGAAATGGAGTCTTCAGCAGAACAGCGCGCTGGTAGGTCATTTATGTATCAGGAGTAACAAAGGTCCTACTAATATGCTTCAGTTCATGTGCTGTCAACAAGTCTTCAGTGGCGCGATTTACAAAATATCTTACGACAATCTTACGATTATCTTACGATAATGCCAAAGTTACAATCAACTTACGACGGACGTCTAATTTACAAAACACCTTACAATGTATGGAAAGCTTTTCATAGGTAAGATTCACGTGCAAAATCGTAATAGCCTCGGAGATAGTGTTCGTAAATTAGCTTACGATATTCCCGAGAGAAATTTCAGCACGTTTTGAGTCACCATCGTAAGTCGATCTTACGATAAACTTATGATAATCGTTTGATAAATCGTACGATATTTTGTAAATCGGGCCCCAGGATTGGAGTTTTGGGTTATGGGTTAGTGAGTGAGCAGTTTCTTAACGGCACATCAGCACATAATAGGCCATTTCAGTGCCATATGGGTTAGATACAGATGCCTGCGATGGTGATTTTCGGGGAGGCAGATGTGTGTGTGGGGGGGGGGTAAGTGTCGTACACTCATTGTCGTGTCGACTCTGTTCTCCGCCGCCGCCGCTGTATGTAATACGACATGCTCAGCAGGTGCGTCGATCTACGTCACGTGACAAGTGGCGATGACGTCACTCGATGACGTCACTCGGCAGCCGGCGGCCAGGGATGCACGCGTTTGAACGAAAACCGTCGTTTGAACGGTTCCTACCGAATTTTCGTTTAAAATCAAACGAAACGAAACGAAAAGATGGCTTCTGACCCCATCGTTGAAATATTTGCTACAACTGAATCAGAACGACTGACTGTCGTCTATGGCTAGAGGTCTACCAATCTTGCAAATTTCGTGAAGCTCGGTCCCGTAGATGTTGAGCTAATTGGTCTGACAGAAATCACGAAAAATATTTTTAAACAGCAAAAAATAAGCCTTCCTCGCCTGGGCTTCGCGCAGAGCGGGTAGGCTAATTAAGGTCGTTACGTGTTGAACACACTTAGCCTAAACGATTAGACGTTTTTCTCGGTCACCAGTGGCGTAGCCAGGAATGTGAATTGGGGGGCCTCCCCCTTGCCCCCTTCCTCTCCTCCCCTCCCCTCCCTCTTCCCTCCCCTCCCATCCTCGTTTTAACGGGGGTCCGGGAGTAAAACCCCCGGAATTTTTTTTTAAATTAAAGGTGCTCGTAGGTGAGTTTTTGGAGCATTTGGGGCCTCAAAATTAACACCTTTATAAACCAGGTTTTTTGAGCAAAACTTTCGAATTTCAGTTAAATAGGCTATACAAGTGTACATGTTGGACATCTAATAGAAATACTCCCTCTCCGTTGGGTTATCGTGACATGCATGACCGGATTTAGCTGGAGGGAGGCCTGGGGCCAAGCTTAATTATTGTTGTGGGTCATTAGATGTACGGGAGACTGTAAAAGCTTTAAGATTTTCACTAATTTTGTAGAAAAAGTGCAGATAATTTCAAGTTATTTGTGATAATTTAAGTAAACACTAATATCGTCTTTCAGATGTAAACATAGCGTTAGAACGCACTCTATAGCAATTAAGTTTAAGACGACGGGCTCCAGTAGTCCCTCTATTTTAGCAAAAAAAATTATTCTTTGCCCGGCCATTGGGGGGGGGCGAGGCTGGGCCCCCCTTGTCTACGCTAGTGTCGGTCACCACTGTCCGCAATTGTCGTTTCTTTAGACGGTTTGCACTTTGAAGCCCGCCAACATGTCACGTTTAAACGAATCGTAAATTAAACGATCCGTGAAGCCGTGTGCCGCTTCGTTCTGTCATCGCTGGTTGAAACCTGCTGTCAGCGACAGTGACGCAGCCTCACGCCGATCCTTTTTCGGCGAAATTCTTTGTAAAAAAAGTCGCTATTACGAGTTTATGAGTCGAATCTGATCTTGCTAGCGGCATCGCGCGGCGAAAACAGCTCTGTGAAGTTGATTTTATGACATGGTTTTTATGTACTTCATAATGTACTTTTTGTGTATTTTTGTATATTTTCTTTTTTTCACATCGTGTTTTTATTTGTGTACCTAGATGTACGAATTTCATAATAAATAAATAAAAATATCCGCGACGTTCTTGCTGCTGCTGCTGTTGTTGTTGTTGGGGACAGGGAACGAAATTTTGCCGAAAATTATAATACGCAACACAGTAGATTTATTTGTTTTAAACTACGATCAGCATTTTTGTAATTTCAAACCACAGCACTTTCGAGTAGTGTTTGATAAAATTGCTGCCATACACATACGGTGACAGTGACGTAATTTCGATGCTAGCTGGCTTTCGCCGCCATCTTGTGGGTAAAACTCTGATAATTTTTTTTCACTGTGATATCGCTGAAATACGCTTTGTTGGCAAGCTAGTGATCATACAGACATTTTCATAAACCAACGGATTGAATGTTATTTTTTTTAAACACGATAAATCTTCGCCCATTAACTCCACACATTATGCCATGTTATACCCACAAAATGACGATTGTTTCGCGGCCATAGATTCTGTGACGTCACTTCACCCTATATATATATTTTATTGGAAAAACATAGTCATATTTTTGCACTGGAAATGGTCAGCTCAGGAAACCAGCACTGTGCCAATTGTATCGGCACACTTTTATTCCCTTTTACGATCTTGTTGACAATATGAAAACAAAGTAGTTCGAATCACTGTAGAACACAAAAAGGTACTCGTATCTTGCCAGTTAAACTCAACCATCGGCATGCTTCTCCGACGATCAGGTTGGTTGGTTGGAATAGAGTTTAACGCCCCACTCGACACACTAGGCCCCCTATAGGTCATTTCGGAGGCGGTCTTCACAGCCAATCACTAGACTGATACTGTCAAACAAAACAGTACAGGAAAATACAGATAAACAAACTCAATACAAATCAGAAAAAGTAAACAACCTAAAACACAGCAAAACAAAACTACCCTGGTTCAGTTGTCTCTTACAACACTCGGCCAGGAAACGAGGTGGGCTTATTCTACAACGCTCCCGAGCCCACACGGGGCGCCGACGACCAGGGGTCTGATTTACAAACTATCTTACGACAATCTTACGACTGGATTATCCTGCCAAAGTCGCGATCGACTTACGACGAACGTATACTTTATCAAACATCTTACGAAGAACGCAGGGCTAATTCTCAGGTACGATTTACTTGCAAAATCGCAAGGAACCATGCATTAGACGGAAGTCCACGACGGCGCCGCCTGGCTGATACGAAGGATCGATCTTTGTGGCGGCGGCGGTGCGGTCTGACGCCACCGTTACTGGAGCTACTCGTTGCGACGCAAATGAAACCGGCACGCGTGAATCTATAGATAGTTGGCGCGGTCAGAAGGATAGGCGCGCGTTTGACCTTTAATAACTGGCTGCTGTTTACGCGCCAGTGATCTTGACGTCATCGGTGACGTCAGCGGTGACACGGCGATGACGTCAGCGCTCGCTGCTTCCGCATCTTTCTCGCTCTCCTTCTTAGTGCTGCTCTGAGTACTCACGTAGTCGAACATGGCTCGAGTAGTTAAAAATTAGGCCTACACAAGCTCAGTTATTACTGCAACGAATAGTTATTTATTATTCCAGCGTTGTTATTTATATAGAAACATGTCTTGACGCCTTTGAGATAAAAGGACTGAGAACGATTCTGCCGGCTTCGTGGACAGCAAATAAAACAAATGAGTTGGTTGATTGGCAAGTAAGGTTATCCAGACATTTATCTATTCTATGCCTATGGTCACGAGCGAGATCCCTGCAAAACGGCTGCACCAATCGAGATTTCGTTTCGGTCGTGGAGTCGTGAGTGCCGAAGAAACCGTGTATTAGACTGTGCCCGAAGCCGCCCTTGAAGGGGCGATTTTGGGGGATAATACGTGGGCATACCCAGTCTTGCCTGCGGTCGATATTCTCAACCTCATTCTGTAGGTGGCATCAGCGACGCGACTACTAGCTACCAGCACTGTAGCAACTTGTTACCTACTTCCGGTGGCTTCGAGTAGCTCGAGTAGTCGAAAAAATGAGAGTACTCGATCCCAGAACAGCTCGACCGGAACAGCCCTACTCCATCTCTTCATCTGCCTCCCTCTCTGTTTGTCTGTTGGTCTGCGTCTCGCGCCGTGTGTGTGTGTGTGTGTGTGCGTTTGAGCGTTGCTGTGTCCGCGGTAGGTCGTGCAGACAAAGCCACACACCGCGCTTGCAGAACATTTAGACGACCGATGCACAGAATGAAAGCCGCAAGGCAATTGACCGACCAACGCTGCAAACCTCCTTCCGCGCAGTCGCCCCGGCAACCGCCCCAATATCAACCGCCGTAAACCGGACATTTGCCTTCGCCGAGCATCTGATCACGCCCCGCGGACGTCTGCCTTCGTGGGAGCCGATTTTCAAGACTTCTTAAGATTTTCCTAAGTTCTTCGTAACCTTTTCGTGAGATATTCTTAAGAAGTTTTGAAAATCAGCATTGTCGTAACTTTTTTCAAGATCTTCGTAAGTTGGGTCATTTTTCTAAGATTTTCCTAAAATCTTTTTAAGATCATCTGAACAAGTTTTGAAAATCGGGTTCCTTGTCTCCTAGTGACACGCCATGCATATGTGCCATTGCTGCGGACACCGAGGACACTCTGGTGTTCAATAAAATTCTTCGTTGTGACTATCATATCCTGCAGTCTTACTTCCTGTCAGATTGACCGAGAGTACTTTATAATCTTAGAAAACGCCGTCGCAATAAGACTTTAATTCATAAAACTGTTGACTTAAATGACCAGAACTTCTTGGTGCGCAACCTGCATAAGAAAATTCATTAACTGCAACTCTTGCTCAACCGTGCATGTATTTTTATGTTTTATTTTTTATGCTTTGCGCTCTCATATGCTCTATTGTTCGAATTTCTGACTGACTGTTTGTTCGTTCGTTCGTTAATTGTCCGTTCACTTGTGTGTCTATGTAATTTGTGGCCCTTGCGAACTTGCGCTATATAAATGCCCTTAATAATAATAATAATAATAATAATAATAAATCAAGCTGCGCATGTCAAGTTGGTATTAATGAACGAAAATGGTGATGATGATGATGATGATGATGATGAATAGAGTTTGGAGTCAGGCTACTGTTTACGGGGTAATTAGGATTGACAGCTAGCTTTATGACTTGTTCACATCACATGCACACGCACTGAACTGAACTTAGGCCTACCTGACATCATTATACGATACGATACGATATGAGATGCTATTTTAACGTGCGCTCGAAAGCCGACATGAGTCAGCTTAATCTACCGCACGGAAACAGCAACTAAAAAGTGTAAAACAGAAAACAACTAAAAAGTAAAAACGGATATGCTTACAAGTAACAGTAAAAGTCTGGGGAATCATGCAGAAGAAAAAAAGGCTGCAGTGGGAAGGATTTGCAGAAAAGGACCTGAACAAGTCGAACAAGTTACACGACGCGTTTCTAGTCTTTCTATCGTGCGTTTAATGCGAATTTTGGCAAGATAGGAAGATCAGCATCTGCTGATGTTGTGGTTGAATTATTAAAGACAAAGTGTATGTCTATATTGGTATATGGTTAAGATGCGTGTCCAGTTAGTTCTTGCCAGCTTAGATCTCTGAATCATGTTGTTGTATCATGTGGTAGGAAAATTTTTAATGTCACACACACACCCGTTTAATGGCCCTTTGTCCGGGACTACCCAGGTAAGCCGGTACCAGAAATGTAAAACCTATCTGGATTTTACTAAAGCAAGAGACAGTGAGTGGCAGTGGCATCAGCTGGGCCATATGCAAATCTGCAAATCGCTCCAGACAAATAACCACGCCCGCACCCAACCACTCTGTTTTTTACAGGGCGGATGCCCTTCCTGCCGCCCAACCAACAGCGTCAAAGCACTGAAGGCATAAATTTTTGTGCCAATACTTCTTAAATCGCCACAGAGTGTATTAAAATGTGTGGAGTCAATGACATTGCCGACGCTGTGGCCATGCGTAAAGACACATCTATTAAGAGATACTCGTTGAATAGCAGTGTAGTCTGTGAGATATGCAGTCCCGTTGTCAACTAGGGCATCTATAGCGATTTGTTTTCCTTTTTACTTTATTTTCGTATAACAATATTGCATGTTTGTACTACCCATTTTGGTGAATAAAGGATGTATATAATATATACAGGGTGGGCCAAAAAACCGGACTGTTTTCAGACTTGATAACTTTGTGGCGGTTAGTCCTAGAAAGGCGTGCAGCATGTCAAAATTTTCGCAATTTTATCGAGAAACGAGGTACAAAACTCGCATTTCAGTGAGTTTAAATATTCGTTGCCAAATTTGCTCAAATCGTTACAACAGCTGAAATTATGGTATATATGACCAGAACACATGGATTTTACTCAATTTACACTAACATACAGTGAAACAACTGTCATTTTCCCACAGAGTTAGTC
>Ga0126332_10000606_pt1 | contig 12558 bp, 7 predicted proteins | sample InaspJWI42metaG_FD_94482 | JGI IMG/M metagenome (GOLD analysis project Ga0126332, IMG submission 94482) | Marine gutless worms symbiont microbial communities from Oahu, Hawaii - Inanidrilus sp. 2 OAHU.JWI-42 metaG | ecosystem: Host-associated > Annelida > Digestive system > Unclassified | place...
AAATATATATTTTTAGTATAGAAACGGCTTCAAAATTCCACGGGCTGTTGCCCTAACCATAAATCGTAGCTTGTATCTGCGATCACGAATTTCCGAACAAATTTATCCCAAAAATCATCAATAAAGACGCCATCAAATAAATCTACTGTTTCTCTGGCGATTTTTTTGGAAATAAATAGCCGACCTTGGGCATTCGCTGTGTTCATGAGATACCAGCCGAATTTTTTTTGTTAACCTCCGCCGGGTGTCTCTATCATAAGCAAACCATTCCTCATGTTGATTGATGATATCCCAGTAAAGTCATATTTTAATATAACTTCCAATCAATCGCAACCTTAAACACTGGCTATGTGAGTTTCCGAGGATTGCCATGCAGGTGTGTGAGATTGCTAAAAATATGAATACCGAGACAGGAGCGTTATGGCGGACATTGATGATGCTGCGCATTGGATCAAAAAACTTTTCCAAAGCGCCCTCTCTCCTCATGGCCCGGGCAAGAACCGCAGCACAACAGAAGCACTTAGGAGGAAAATAGGGTACATTGTTGTCAGAGTTGACTTGTAGGTGTTATGTAATGGATAAACATTTTTAAGCAGGAGGAATATGATGCACGTCGCGCTCGGTGGATGCCCCTGGAACATTGCATCATATGATTGAGCATTGAAATGGTTTGGCAAAAAAGAAGGCGAGACCTAGAAAGCTTATGGCAACTATGTCAAAAGGGCAATCGATCGAGGGCGTCGTCCTGAAAGGGACTGATTTTTTTGAATCATTGAATCATAGGGAGGAATTAAGATGTCTCAAAAAAAACTGCATCTTGCCGGCAAAGTAGCCTGGGTGACGGGCTCCTCTCGGGGCATCGGTCGTGCAATATTGACTCACCTGGCGAAAGCAGGCGCAAACGTGATTATACACGGTTCTGGTCCAGATTCCCCACGGGCCTTTAATGAAGGCGAATCCCTGCAGGCGATCGCTCACGGCATTGAAAAGGAATACGGGGTAACCTGTCTGCCGGTTTATGGTGATTTGACTCAAGAAAGTACGGTCCAGCATGTCGTAGCGCAGATCCACGACAAACTTAATCAGATCGACATTCTGGTGAATTGTGCCGGTGGGGATATTGGTGCCAAAGGGCTTCAGGCATCTTTGGCCGGCAAGCCTGAAAAAAACGATGCCATCTTCATCGCTCTCGAGGATATCCGCACGGTCCTGGATCGCAATTTAATGACCTGTATCCTCTGTTGCCGTGCGGTGGCACCAGAAATGATAGTGCGTAAATCCGGTAAAATCATAAATATCGGAAGTATTGCCGGTTCAATCGGCCGGGAACATGCCGTGATTTATGCAACCGCCAAAGCGGCTGTGCATGCCTATTCCCGGTGTCTGGCCACACAGCTGAGACCCTATAATGTGAATGTAAATGTGGTCGCTCCCGGCGATATCGTAACGGAACGCTGGAAAGCCAGCCGCAGCTACGATCGCCAAAAAACGGAAATCGGCGACACCCTGGACCGATACGGTCATCCTGAAGAGATCGCGCAAGTCGTCGAATTTCTGGTGTCGCAGCATGCCGGTTATATCAGCGGCCAGGTTTTGAGAGTCGATGGCTGCACCCAGCCATGGCCGGCATAGCATGGTTGCTAACGTTAATAATACTGATATTTAGTTTTGATATACGCCCTCCACCAGAGATGGAGGGCGTATATCAAAACTAAATATCAGCCAAGGAGTTCGAGTGGCCGTAGAAAATATCATCATGCATTTGATGTAATTCGCGGCTCATTTTTTTTAGCCACCGGCGTAATCCATTTTACCGCATCAAACAAATCTACAGGAAATTCTTTCATAATCCGTGATACGTTAAGAGGTTCAACCCATAGATCTTTGCTTTTCGCTTCCTCCATGATATCCGGCCACTCAAAAGCAAATTTTTTGGCTATAAATAGTAAATCGGCCACATCCTTGGGTTCCAACCGACTCACGGTACTCAGTTTATTCGAAATAATATTTCTCCAGCTGTCAATTTTATGAAAAAAAGGGGCCGCTTCCAAATCACCGTAATGGTAGATAACATCGTTTACAAAATCTATTTTTAAAAAAACTTCATCTATTAGAACCGTAATTCTGAGGAACGATTCCGATGCGGTACCGAGTTCAATTTGCAAGCCCCCCTTTCTGATTGCCGTCACCACTCTTTCTGTCTGTTTTTTGAAATCAGGTGCTTCATTGACAAAAAAGTCAAGATCATCTGAGTACCGGTGATTCAAATAGCACCTGCTCAATGCGGTACCTTCGGTCAGGTAAAAATCTACTTCCTGATCCTGCACTATCTTCATCAAATCATCCTGCACGGCATACAAATTATTGTAAAATTTTCTCTCTGGCATATAAATATCTATCTTTCAAATCGGTAAAGCGAATTTGTTCTAGAACTCGATCATTGAGCAATTCACCGAGTTTTGGCTGTGGAATGATTTGCAGTATAGTGTACCAGTCAAAAGTAGTTAATATCCGATAATAAAGGTTATGGATATCAACATGTCCGATTCGTTCAATTTCACCTCTCAGCAACCCGTGCAGTTGGTCCGGCTCCACTTTAACATCCCAGTAAAGCCGTGAAAGCATATTTTTAATTTTTGATTCAGATAACGTTTTCATCTTGACCGGTCATCCTTTCACAATAAATATTTTCCTTTCCGCCTTCATGTTTCAATCCTATATAGCGGTTGTCAAAAAACGTTCCGTTATTCGAGCATTTTTTCTGTTACGTTGAAACCTATAGCAATTCGGGTAATGATCCGGCAAGCCGAAAATTCAAGAGTTAAAATTGGGCTCGGACCAAGGTTGAGCACCGGTAATTAAAGCTTGAGTTCAAAAACGAGGGTAAAAAATAAGAAATTGCTTTTTCAAAGCGGAAGAATCGAAAATTACGAATAGTGTATCAGCTTCAGCGTTAATTAATCCCCACTGCCTGCTTGTGCGCAGTGTGTATTCCGGCATTAAGGAGGATCGGACATCAGTTTTGGTCGCTGACCGCAATTGAAGCGGGGTCAATATTTTGAGGCAGCAGGTCTTTGAAATCTTGCTCAGATTGAGCCAGCGGCAGCTTTTCAAAAGTATGTCTCAGGTAAGCATAGGGTTCTAGGCCATTGGCTTTGGCCGTCTCAACAAGGCTGAAGAAAGTGGCACTGGCCACCGCTTAATGATCTGTCTGTATCGGAAACCGGCTAATCTACCCATAGCTATGCATTCACAATCAGCGGATAATCAAACGAGTCGCCGATGGTGGACAGGTTAATGTCTCCAGATCGTTCAGCCCGGGCTTCGATTAGCTTTCTAGCTACATCTCTGGCGATCTCCAACGCTTCTGTGGCTGTCCTGCCCTGAGCTACCAGTCCTTGTATGTCCTCGGAAGTTGCCAGATATATGCCTTCCGGCAATTTTTTAACATGGATAAGGATTTATTTTTTTCTGAATCCAGTAAAAATCCAGATTACCCCCCAGGCAATTGCCACCGGGCAGACACCAAAATACAGAAATGGATTTATCGCGCGATGCCAGGGTTCGAAATAGGCAACGGCAATCAGCAGCCAGATGACAGACACCACAATTGCCAGGCGCATCCGTCCCGAAAGTTTGGCAACCAGCCTGCGTGGACCCGTTGCGGCAGGCGCCAACAGCTGCTTTCGGGGCAGCATACGGGGTATAAAGAAAATGGCGAGAATTACAAGCAGTATTACCAGGATTTCCTGAATACCCGAAAACAATGTTCCTCCTTTACCTGACGGTTGCGGCGGTGGTATATGGGGGTTGAAATGCCCAAACCGGACATGCCGGAATTGAAAATTGAAGGTTGAATATTGAAGAATTATGGTATTCTATCATTTTATAAATAGGGCGCGCTGAAAGCTCAGTCTTTATCATGAACCTGATTCGGGCCTTCGTCGTCGCGCAGGTGTATCATATTTGTTGCATTTAATCAAACCTGCCGGTTTGTATAAGCATACCGCTTAACAGCGATTCAACGCGACACAAATGTAAATTGCCTAGCCGGCTGCAAAATGATAGACCCGATTGGTGGTTAAACGCAAATCACGTATCATTTACCCCACTAACCGGCTAACGGGCCAACGGGCAAAACCGACTCAACCTAAACAACCAGATGCCTGAGGAAAACAACATATTCGAACTGTTTCATCCCACGATTGCCGACTGGTTCAAAGAGCGGTTCGGCGAACCGACGGACGTGCAGCGTCAGGCCTGGCCCAAAATTGCTGACGGCCGGCATGTTTTGATTACCGCGCCGACGGGCAGCGGAAAAACATTGACCGCCTTTCTGTGGGCGATTCACCAGCTGGCTGCCGGGAAGCTGCGAACAGGTGGTGTTCGGATCCTGTATGTTTCACCGTTAAAGGCATTGAACAATGATATTCAGCGCAACCTGCTGGCGCCCCTGGCCGAGTTGAAGGTCCGCTTTGAACGCAACGATGTGCCTTTCCCGGATATACGCGTTTTGACCCGCAGCGGCGACACGCCCCAGTCCGATCGGCGACGAATGCTGCGACACCCACCGGAGATTCTCATCACCACGCCCGAAAGCCTGAACCTGATGTTGAGCTCGAAAAGCGGTGTCGGCCTGCTGACCCGGATTGCGGGCTTTATTCTGGATGAGATCCACGCGGTTGTCGGCAACAAGCGAGGGGTGCATCTGATCACGGCGGTCGAGCGCCTGGTTCCGCTCAGCGGCGAATTCCAGCGCATTGCCCTATCGGCCACCGTACGGCCGCTGGAAACGGTAGCCGAGTTCATCGGCGGATTCAAAATCGGTGGGAGTCCCGGCACACCCCTTTACACGCCGCGGCCGGTAACCGTGGTGCAAAGCAGCGCATCAAAATTTTTCGATGTTCAGGTTCGTTTCCCCGAACAAGCCCTGCAGCGTCCCGCCCGGGAGTCGCTGTGGGAGCCGCTGGTCAAGGAAATCAAAAACATCATCGCCGGCAACCGTTCGACGCTGGTTTTCGTCAACAGCCGCAAGTTGTGCGAAAAAATAACGCTGATGATCAACCGCGAAGAGGAATGGCCGCTGGCTTACGCCCATCACGGCTCGCTGTCGCGCGAAATCAGAGGGGCGGTTGAACGCAAACTCAAAGCCGGTCAACTCAAGGCGATCGTAGCCACCAATTCGCTGGAAATGGGCATCGATATCGGCGCCCTGGATACGGTGCTTCTGATTCAATCGCCGTTTTCGATTACCTCTGCCATCCAGCGGGTGGGGCGGGCCGGCCACCAGGTGGGGCAGGTGAGCCGCGGTGTTATCTTCCCGACCCATGCCCATGATTTTCTGCAAGCAGCAGTGCTGACCACCGGTATACACGACCAGGACATCGAAACCGTCCGGCCGGTGCAGGGCGCGCTGGATGTTCTGGCCCAGATTATCCTGTCCATGACCGGTGTCGAACCATGGGATACGGATGCTTTGTTTACCCACCTGAAGGCGAGTTATCCCTATCGGCACCTGCAGCGCGAACAGTTCGAACTGGTGCTGAACATGCTGGCCGGCCGCTATGCCGGTACCCGGATCCGAGAGCTGAAGCCGCGCATTTCGCTCGACCGGCTGGATAACACAGTTGAAGCCCGCAAGGGGGCGCTACTGGCCTTGTACACCTCCGGGGGTACCATACCGAATCGCGGATATTTTCGCCTGATCCATGCCGATACGGCGGCCAGGATTGGCGAACTGGATGAAGAATTTGTCTGGGAGGCGTCCATCGGACAGACGTTTACCCTCGGCACCCAAAACTGGAAAATAGAACGGATTACCCACAATGATGTTCTGGTTCTGCCCGGAAATCCCCAGGCCGCGGCGGCACCGTTCTGGAAAGGCGAAACCGGCAACCGGGATTTTCACTTTTCAGAGCGCATCGGGTTTTTTCTGGCAGCCGCCGACACCCGGCTCCAAGACCCGCGCTTCAAACAGGATCTGCATCAAACCCGCTGCCTGGACCGGCATGCTGCCGATCAACTGCTGAGCTACCTCAAGCAGCAAAAAGAAATCACCGGGTGCGCGCTGCCCCACCGGCATCACCTGCTTATCGAAGATATCCACCGGGGACCGGGCGGGGCACCGGGCAGTCAAATCGTGCTGCACACCTTCTGGGGGGGACGCGTCAATCGGCCGTTGGCCATGGCCCTGACGTCTGCCTGGCAGATCAAATACGGCCACCGGCCTGAAATATTCAGCGCCAACGATCATATTGTCATTCAACTGGCGCATCCGCTGGAAGGCGATGAACTGCTGTCTCTGGTCACAGCGTCCAACGTATTGGATCATCTCAGAAACAGCCTCGAAGGATCTGGTTTTTTCGGCGCCCGGTTCAGGGAATGTGCCGGACGGGCCCTGCTGGTGACCCGCAATAAATTCAACGAGCGGCTGCCGCTGTGGATGAGCCGGCTGCGTTCGCAGAAATTGCTGGAGAGCGTCAAATCCTATGAAGACTTTCCGATTTTACTGGAAGCTTGGCGCACCTGTTTTCAGGATGAATTCGACCTGGACAGTCTGTGCCGGGTCCTGACCGAGCTCGAATCCGGCAGCATTGCCTGGAGCCGGATCCGGACCGGGCGACCCAGTCCCATGGCCCGCAACGCCGCCTGGGTCCAGATCAATCAGTACATGTATCAAGATGATCAGCCGCCGGCAGATACCGCATCGCGTTTGCGCGGCGATTTGCTGCAGCAGCTTGTTTTTGATCCCGGTCTGCGACCGACGATAAAGAGCGAGATCGTGCGGCAGTTCGAAGAAAAGCGCCAGCGTCTCAGTCCGGGTTATGCGCCCGCCGGATCACGCGACCTGCTCGACTGGGTCAAAGAGCGGGTGGCCATTCCGTACCCGGAGTGGCAAAACCTGCTTCAGGCCGTTGCCGGCCACCACGGAATGGATCCCGCCGGCATGCTGGCACCGGTTGCCGCCAAGCTGGTGCGGATCGAACCGGCCCTGGGTTCCACACCCCTTGTCGCAGCTCTGGAAGATGCACCCCGTCTCAGCCAGGGTCTGTATGCCGGCCTGAGCCGGTTGAAAGTGGGCCGACTGGACACCGGTGAAGACATATCGGTATCTGAGCTTGAGAAATTATTGCCGTCCGATTTGCAGCCGGAAGAGACCCGGGCTGCGCTCATCGGCCAGTGGCTGCAGTTCTACGGCCCGGTGACCGTTGATTTTGTATCGGTCGCCCTCGGAATAGCGCTGACTGACATCCAGCCGGCCCTCAACGACCTGATCGATGCCGGAATCCTCGTCAGCGGCCGACTCACCGACCCCGGTGAATCGGAAGAAATCTGTGACAGTCAAAATTTTGAAATGCTGCTGCGCCTGGCCCGCAAAGCTGCGGTGCCGGACTTTAGCCCGCTGGGTTTTGAAATGCTGCAGCTGCTGCTGGCCCGCATTCAGGGGATGGCGCAAAAGACAGCCGGCGTCGATGAGCTGGCACAATGCATTGAACGGCTGGTATGCCTGCCGGTACCGGCTGCCGCATGGGAAGCCGATGTGTTGCCGGCCCGGGTCGACGGGTATGATCCTTCCTGGCTGGATACGCTGACCCAGGAAAGCGATCTGATGTGGCTGGGTGAAAAAGGCCAAAAAGTGGCTTTCTGCTTTCAATCGGACCTGGACCTGTTCAAAGTCGATGACGACCGGCGCGGCGCCAGTCAAAAGACCGGAAACCATTCTAACAGCCCCGATGAAGGCGCAGCCGAAAACAATGAACTGCCTGCCATCGATCCGGACTTGCAAAAATTGATGCCGGATCCCCAGGGGCGCTATGATTTTGGTGCGCTCCTGCAAGATTCCGATTATAGCGCCACGCAGCTTAGCGAACGTCTCTGGGAAACGGTCTGGTCGGGGCAGGTCACCAATGATACCTTCGGCGCCCTGCGCCGCGGTATCGAACATCGATTCAAAGCCCCTGATCTTACGCAGTTTCGCTCAAGATCCGCGCCGGCCCGTCGCCGGGGCAGGGTGGGCTTCGGCTCCCGGCGCTGGACGAACGCTTTGCCGTATGCCGGTTACTGGCATCAGATTCCGCTGCCGGAAGCGACTGAAGACTTGATCGAAATTGAAGAGCGTAAAAAAGATCGCGTCCGCCTTCTGCTGGAACGCTATGGCATCCTGTTCAGGGAACTGCTATACAGGGAAAAACCCGGATGGCGGTGGGCCGATATCTTTCGCACCCTGCGTCTCATGGAACTGTCCGGAGAACTTTTGGCAGGCTATTTTTTTCACGACATACCGGGACCGCAGTTCATGTCGCACCAAGCGTTTCGTCTTCTAACGCATGGACTGCCGGAGGATGCCGTTTACTGGCTAAATGCGGCTGATCCGGCCTCCTTGTGCGGCACACCCCTGACGGCGGTTAAAAGTTGGTTGCCCAAGCGTCTGGCCGGTACCCATTTGGTATTTCACGGCCCCAAACTGGTGGTGGTGTCCCGGCGCCATGCCAGGCAGCTGACCTTAAATGTCGAAAGCAATGATCCCCGGCTGCCGGAATACTTTGCTTTTCTGCAGCATCTGCTGCGCAGGCGGTCACAACCTTTGCGCCAGGTGACGATCGAACGCATCAACGCGGTCGAAGCCGCCCGGAGTGGGTATGTCGATGCCCTGCGGACCGCATTCGATGTCATCATCGACTACAAGCAGGTCATCCTTTATCGGCGGGAGTCGTAACATGAGGGCTTTCGATCTGACACAGGCACCCCTGACCGGCACCCGATTGATTGAAGCCAGTGCCGGCACCGGCAAAACCTATGCGATTGCCGGTTTGTTCGTGCGGTTGATTGTCGAGCTGGGCTTGGCCGTGGATCAAATCCTGGCGGTTACTTACACCAAGGCCGCCACCGAGGAACTGAAAACACGCATCCGCAACAAGCTGCTGCAGACCCGCCGGGGGTTTATGGGCGGCAAAAGCGACGACCCGCTGGTTTCAGCTCTGATTCGAGATGATGACGACCAGCACAGGGCCGTACGTATCCTCAGTGACGCCATCGTCGATTACGACCAGGCATCCATCTACACCATCCACGGATTTTGCCAGCGAATCCTGCATGAAAATGCATTTGAGACCGGCAACCTGTATGACACGGAACTGATCACCGATCCGACCGAGATTTATCGGGAAGTGGCCGATGATTTCTGGCGCCGCCGGTTTTACGACGCCCCCCCGGAATTTATCCATTTTGCGGCCGAAGAATACCAGGTTAAAGGCCCGTCTTATTTTTTCCGGCTGCACACCGGTGTCCATGCCCTCGACCTGGAGGTGCTGCCCGCGATTGAAGAACCGAAGCTGGACAGCCTTGAAAAGTACCGGAACACCTTCCGGCAGGTTGCCGCAGAATGGCAACAGGCCCGATCCGCGGTCATTGCGCTTTTAAAAGACGAAGCGCTCAACGCTCAAAAATACGGCAGCCTCAAGCCGAAAGAAGGCCGTCCGGTTCTGCGCACTCGAGATGGGCGTGTTGCAGCGCTCACCGCAGCCATGGATTGGTTTGTCGGCCGGCAGACGGAGCGCTTTCCATTATTTAAGGAATTTGAAAAATTTACGGCGACCTATCTGACACAAGCTACCAAGAAGAACCGCCGCCGGCCGACACATCCGTTTTTTGATATCTGCGACCGCTTGCAATATCAGGCTGAAAAGCTCCAATTTGAAATGGCGCAGCGGCTCCTGTTTCTCAAAACCGAGTATTTCCGATATGCCCAATCCCAGCTGGCCACCAGAAAAACCGCTAAAAACATCCAGTTTTACGACGATCTGTTGCTGACCGTGCACCAGGCCCTGGAAAAGGATAGCGGCGCAAATTTGCTGGATTCGATCAGACTCAAGTATAAAGCCGCCCTGGTGGACGAGTTTCAGGATACCGACACGATCCAGTATAAAATATTTTCAAGGATCTTCGGCGGGCCCCAAAGCCTGCTGTTTATGATCGGCGATCCGAAACAGTCGATTTACAGTTTCCGGGGTGCCGACATTTTTTCATACATGGCGGCTGCCGCCCGGGCGGATTCGAAATACACCCTGTATCAAAACTGGCGCTCTGACCCGGGACTCATCAAAGCCGTCAATACCATCTTCTCCCGATGCCGGGACCCGTTTCTGTATAACGAAATAAAATTTGAGTCGGGCAGGGCGGGCAACAAGGAAGACAGGTCGGTTGATCCTGAGAAACCGCCTATAAACCTTTGGTTTCTTTCAGCAACCGACGGCAAACCGGTCAACAAAACCGATGCCGTACACAGCATAGCCGCAGCGGTGTCCAACGAGATCGCACGTCTGATCTCGTGCAAACAAGCACCGGTTGCGCCCGGGGATATTGCCGTTCTCGTCAGGACCAACCGCCAGGCGCAAATAATTCAAAACAGCCTGTCGCATAGACAGGTTCCGTGTGTACTTTACAGTTCGGGCAACATTTTTGATTCGCGCGAGGCCATGGAAATGGAACGGGTGCTGGCCGGTATTGCCGAATATCAAAGCGAAGAGCGATTGCGTTGTGCTCTGACAACCGATATGATCGGCGTGTCTGCAGCCGAACTCGATGCGGCCGATGACGAGCCCGATCGGTGGGAGCAGCGGCGGGCCGGTTTCAAAACCTATTTTGACGATTGGCACCGCGGCGGTTTTGTGCGCATGTTTCGTCTTTTCATGGCCCGTGAAGGGGTCAAAACGCGGCTTCTGGCATTTGCCGATGGTGACCGCCGCCTGACCAATGTCTTGCACTTGATCGAAATTCTGCATCAGGAGGCAACCGACAACAAACGCACAATGGCCGGGCTGCTCAAATGGCTTTCCGACCAGCGCCAACCTGCAGCGCCTCGGCTGGAAGAACACCAGCTGCGTCTTGAAAGCGATGCGCGGGCGGTGAAGATCGTAACCATCCATAAAAGCAAGGGCCTGGAATATCGCGTGGTATTCTGTCCCTTCGGATGGGAAGGATCCACTCTCCAAAAGGGCCGGCAGATCGTTTTTCACAACGCAGATGCCGAGCGCCGTCTGACTCTGGATCTGGGTTCGGAACATCTGAGCCGACATAGGGAGCAGGCCCAACATGAACTTCTGGCTGAGAATTTAAGACTGCTATATGTGGCGATTACCAGGGCCAAGTCGCACTGCTACCTGGTCTGGGGCGATATCAATACCGCCGAAACATCAGCCATGGCCTACCTGTTTCACTGTCCGGAGGTAGCCCGGGAAATCGATATTCCTGCGGCCATGCGAAAACACTTCGCACAAATGAAACCGCCAGATTTCATGGCCGACCTGCAGCAACTGGCCGATGAATCCGAGGGAACCATTCAAATTTCGAATTTGCAGGATCAACCCGAAACAATTGCCGCCAAGGACCGGACCGCCGCCGCCCGCCCGCTGCATTGCAGAGAGTTTGCCGGGAAGATTGACAAATCCTGGAAGATCGCCAGCTACTCTTCCCTGGTGGCCCACCAGCACCCGGAAGTCGAGTTGCCGGACCACGATATTCATCTGCAGCTCAAACAGACGCCGGCCGGTGAGGCGGCAGCTGCTTCAATGCCGGCAACTCCCTCAGCAGCTCGCAGCATTTTTAACTTTCCCAAAGGCGCCCGGGCCGGAATATTCTTTCACGATGTCTTTGAGCAGCTTGATTTTACGGATCAGGCGACTCCGCACCGGGATCAGCTGATCGTCGAAAAATTGCGCGAATACGGGTATGCCTCTGAGTGGAAAGACGTGATGGCGCAAACAATCGAAAATACATTGTCCGTACCCTTGCTGCCCGCCAGCGGGCACATGACTTTGGCCGGCGTCTCCCGGGACAAGCGCATCAACGAAATGGAATTCTACTTTCCTTTAAAACCGATCACGCCCAGGCAATTGAAACAGATATTTGCCAGACACGGCGGCATTGAGATCCCTTCCGGCTTTGAGTTGCAGCTCCAGCGCTTGACGTTTTCACCGGCCAACGGTTATTTAAAGGGCTACGTGGACATGATATTTGAACATCAAAACCGGTTTTTTGTGTTGGACTGGAAATCAAACCATCTGGGCCACCGGGTGGAAGATTACGATCAGGAAAATATCCGCAAGACCATGAGCTCGGAGTATTATATTTTGCAGTACTGTCTATACACGCTGGCTTTCAAACGCTACATGCAGGCCCGCTGGCCGGATTTTCGTTTTGAGACCGATTTCGGCGGCGTCATATATGTATTCATCCGGGGTATCGACGCGGCAAAAGGTCCCCGGTACGGGATTTACTTTGAGCGGCCCGGCGCACAACTGATCGACGCACTGGATAGGCTGCTGGTTCCCTAGTCCGGTTAGGCCCGTTTGCCGGTTGGCCCGTTTGCCCGTTGAGCCAGTTTCTTCTGCATACTGTAAAACAGGCTAAAACAGGCCTGAACACTACCGTAAAATTAACTCATGAACTACAACTTCAGGAAACTTGATCTCCTTAAATTGCAATTAGGTATTAGAACCGTCAATAAATCATAATAATTCAAATAGTTGAGGTATTTTTTGTGAGATAATAAAAGTTATT
>Ga0126332_10000609_pt1 | contig 12475 bp, 9 predicted proteins | sample InaspJWI42metaG_FD_94482 | JGI IMG/M metagenome (GOLD analysis project Ga0126332, IMG submission 94482) | Marine gutless worms symbiont microbial communities from Oahu, Hawaii - Inanidrilus sp. 2 OAHU.JWI-42 metaG | ecosystem: Host-associated > Annelida > Digestive system > Unclassified | place...
TAGCCGCCGGTTCCTATCTCATGCGTGCCAAGGATAATGGTAGAAGGTTTAGCTGGCGCGCAAACACCCATAGAAGGAATTATTACCAGTACTAAAACCAAGCAAATACTTACGAAAAATGCTAATTTTTTGTTTTTCATAAAATCCTCCTATAATGTTAATTTTATAAAATAAAATTTTAAGCTTCGCCTATACATTCAGCTTTGAATCTATCACCCCCTTTCAAAAACCAGCATTTCATATAAATTTCTATCCTTTATTAAAGAATGAAGGATTGATAGTCTCGTAAAAAGTCTGAATACCTTTAAAGCGTCATTCTGATGGGGCCTGTGCCGGACTTGATCCGGTAGCCAGAATCCAGTTATTTCAGTATGTTCTGGATACTGGATCCGTCATACTGGACTTGATCCGGGACGGCATGACGAATTCGGACTTTTTACGGTATTGTCAAGGATTTGAAGTTTAATCCTTGAAATTGCTGATTTAAAAAGAAATGAAAATTTTAAGATGAATAACAGTTTTTAGAATAAAAAAAATCTCAAGCTTTGATAATCGTACTTAGGGCTATATTATGTATATATAAACAATATCAAGGGGAAAATTTCGAATATTTCAAAATGAAAACAAAGTGTCCATTTGTTTATCGAATATTTTCCCATCCGGGCTAACTCCTCAGCCGCATCATAAAGACCCAGCTCTAGTAATTTATCTTTAGAATGACGTTGGAATTCTGGTAGGAGGTAGCTTTACCGGCTACCCTGACCTGACTCCGATTTTCATACTACCTGTTACGTTAGAAAGCGAGGCATATTTTCATTGGTTCTCGATCAATAGCTTTATATGGCGGTCAGATCAACGGTCTCTCGACCTTGACTTCCCTTTCTGTTTCTGCCTATGCTACGAACTTCTAACCTCGTTTCAACTTCAGAAAACTACGTTCATTCAAAAAAGGGGTTTTTGACATCCCCCGAGGAGGTATCATGCAATATCCCTTTACCGATGATCAGCTCGCACTTGCCGAGCGAATTCGAACCTTCATGGAGCAGGAAGTGGCTCCGGTGGCTTCCGAGATCGATGCCCGACCCGATCCTGGAGAGTGCTATCCCAAAGACTTGATCAACAAGGCCTCCAAGCTTGGATTTCGGACGATTGCCGTGCCCAAAGAGTATGGCGGAATGGATGCCGATATCACAACCAAGACACTGGCGCTCTGGACGGGCGCACAAATCGAGATCGGAACCATCAAGTGTTTGAGTCAGTGCTGGAAGGTATCAACCGCTATCGCCAAGTGCGGTACTGAGGGACAGAAAGAAAAGTGGCTCAAGATGTTCGTTGAAGATGATGACTGTGTCTGCTCCATTGTGATGACGGAGCCGGATCACGGCTCAAACAACCTGCTCCGCCAGTCCGATCCAAGCCTGGGGATAGGCACCACCGCAGTGAAGGATGGAGACTATTACGTCATCAACGGGGTCAAACATTTCAATTCATTGGTGGGTTTCTCAAAGATTTACCTCTTATTCGCCCGCACCGACCCGCACGTCCCGGTTTATAAGGGGACAACCTGTTTCCTCGTCCATGGAGACCAGCCGGGTGTCAAACACGGTCGGGTCCACGACAAGATGGGCTATCGTCTCTATCCCACCGCGGAGAGCTTCTATGAAGATGTCCGGGTCCACAAGGATGACATCCTCGGTGAGTTGAACGGGGGGTTCGAAACCTTTGCCACTGTGTTCCGGGGCAGTGCCGAGCTTCCGGGCTGCAATACCGGAATCTGTCGCGGAATCTTCAATTTTTGCAGAGAGCATGCAAAACGGCGTATCCAAGGCGGCAAACCCATTATCGAGCACCAGAACGTTCAGAGCATGCTGGCCAAGATGCTGATGGATATCGAGGTGGCCGAACAATTTATGTGGCGTATCTGCTGGGGCGTGGTGAATGATCCAACTTTCACCCCCCGTTTTACCCGCTATGGGAAGGTCTTCAGCGATAAAGTAGCCCTGAGGACCATCGGCCGGACGACCGACATCTTAGGTGGCATTGGCATCCTCCGTGACTTTCCGATCGAAAAGATGATGCGCGATCTCCTCACTTTTCTGCACGGAGACGGAACCGATTCACTCAATCTTCTGCGCGCCGCCCAGACATTGGATGAGCCGGCTTAGGATTCACGAAGAAATAAATCTGGAAAAATCTCACCTGCGTGTCGTTCAGGAAAGAAGGTTATCGTCATAGGGCGTCTTTGTAAGGATTTCATTGCCCTCTTCGGTTATCAGGATCGTGTCCTCCAGACGGACACCGCCACCGCCGGGCACACCGGGAATAAATATACCCGGTTCCATGCTGAAGATCATACCCGGTTGCAGCTCCACGATATGCTCGCTCCCGACCGCGGCAATTTCTCCGATAATCGGGTATGTTAAACCGGTCACCCCGATGCTGTGCCCCAGTAATCCTAAATAGTCATATCCTTCAAAGCCCGCGTCAATAACCGCTTTACGGGCGGCATCATTGACGTCTTTATTGGTGTTTCCGGGCTTCATGGTGCGATGGATCTCCATCATCGAGGCATATACCGCCTGGTATATTTTCTTCTGCTGGTCGTTCGGTTTTCCGAAAATGACGGTGCGGGTAAAATCGGAAAAGTACCCGTTAAAACAGCCGCCCAGATCCATAAACACCAATTCACCCCAATTGATTTTGCGATCGGATGCAAATCGTCTTAACGGCGCCGTACCATCTCCGGATGTTACGATCAGACTGCATTGCGGCACTTCCATACCGTTGGAATACAACGAATGCATGGCTTCGGCCAGAATTTCACATTCCCGGATTCCGGCCCGAATACTCTTGATGGCTCTGTCCATGGCATAAGCGGCATGTTCGCTGGCCACTCGCATGCATTTGAGCTCTTCGCTGTTCTTGATCACCTGAGCGGCCAGGACACACTGGTCGCCATCCACAAATTCCGCCTTGGGAAAAACTTCTTTGAGTTTGTTCAATACAATCATGGACACATGGTCGATACCGATTTTACCTTCCGTAATTTCCAGTTCTTCAAATGCCGGTATAAATTTTTCGCGTACTTCCGTTTCGGCGATTCCCGGATCCTCCATGGTTGCCAGCGGGCGCATATTCTCTTTTTTCATCCAGTACATACTCTCCCAGCATCTTTCGACACAGCCGCTGGTGGGAAACAGAATGGGTTCCTTGTCCGGTGCCATGACCGCCGCGTTACGCGTTAAAAATGATATCGGCCACCACAACGGCCGATATCCGGTCATATAGCGAATACTTTCGGCTTTGAAGCACAACAGGGCATCTAATTTATATTTCTTGATCTGAGTATTCAAACTTTTGGTTCTTTCCTGACGGAGTAAATCAAAATCAATCCTTTTGGCCCAATCGATCGCAAAATGCATGTGCACCTCCTTGATTATTAATTAATCATTGGTTCTCGTTTTAAATGTGCCCATTTTTCGAGCACTGCACAGACAGAAGCCGTATCCTGCTCATCCAACCCCTGGGCAAGAGCGCCCAGGTACACCTGAACACAGCTGGTAAAAAGCGGGGTCGGACAATTGACATCGGCTGCTTGCCTGGCGATAATTTCCAGATCTTTCCGAAACGTTTTCACCGGCATGGAGGGGTTTTGATAATTGTCCGCGACCATCCGCGGGCCCCGCACCTCAAACATGCGCGACCGGCCGGAGCTGTCACACATTACCTTGAATATGGTTTCCGGGTCCAGACCGCTCTTCATCCCGAATACCAGGGCTTCGGCCGTGGACACATTGTGAATCGTCACCAGCAGGTTCGCCACCAGTTTCATTTTAGTACCGTTTCCGAATTCGCCGAGATAATAGTTGGCCCTGGCAAAGGCGTTGACAATTGGGAGGCATCTCTCATACGTCCCGTGTTGGCCGCTGCCGTAGACAACCAAATCCTTTTGTGCAGCCCGTGCTCCGCCGCTGATGGGGCAGTCCAGCAGGACCATACCGGCCTTTGCCATGTCTTCACAGGCCCGCCGCTTGTCATCGGCCGCCAGCGTACTGCACTCCATTACAATCAATCCTTCAGCGCCGGAAGACAGGATCCCCTGCCGGCCCCAGACGACATCTTCAAAAGCGGCAAGGCTTGGCAGTGAAGTTATAACGACCTGCGCCTTTTGGGCAACCTCCTGCGCAGAGCCTCCGGCCTTGCCACCGTTTGTCACCAGATTCTCGATTCTTTGCGGTAAGATGTCATAACCGCTAACCTCAAAGCCTGCTTTGGCAATATTTACAGATATGGGCAACCCCATGACACCCAGACCGATCACCCCCACTGAGGTGATTGCGTCCTTTACACTTCCAGAGTTCATCTTCTTATCCTTGAAATATTGATTTAATTGGCAGCAGAAAAATGCAGTCTGAGCGAATTAACTTTTTAATTTCTGTTCATGAAAAAAAGATACCGAATCTCTCGAATGGCCGGGCGTATGCAGAACCCGCATGGATTGTCCGCTTCCCAAATCAATCGTATCGCCATCATTCAATACCCGGTCGACGCCGACGGAACCTGAAACCAGCGTATAAAATTCCCGTAATATTTGATCGAGACTATCGCCGGCATCCTAGTCTTTGGGAATGCTTGTCACGGTTATATATATTGTTTCACCTTCTGCTATATTATAATTCGAGTGGACTTCACCCCTTTTGACAAGAACAGCCTGCCCTTCCTTAACGGGCGTCTCGCCTTGATCGCCTATGAACATCATCGCTCCCTTTAAAACGATGAACAGTTGTTCCGCACCTTCATGGATATGAGGATCACACCTTCCCGTTTTTTCCATGCGGGTATAAGCAACTCTGAAATCTTTTACGCCCATCGATTCGTCAACAATCGTCCGCCCCAGCAAATCATAGTGCTTGGGAGGTATCCGTCCCGGAATATCATCAATCTGGATAAATTTCATATCAACCCTCTTTGGTTTTATATAAATGCCTTTCGTACTATTTCTTAACCGATTCAATCGCCTCGATTATTTTTTTATAGGACCCACAACGGCAGAGAATACCCGATAAAGCCTGTTTGATCACATCTTCTTCGGCATCGGGATTCTCCGCTAATAACGCCTTGGTTGAAAGAATCATCGCCGGTGTGCAAAAGCCGCACTGGACGGCCCCTTTTTCGATAAAGCCCTCTTGTACAGGATCGAGATCCCCCTCTTTAGATAGGCCTTCAATGGTGGTAATTTGATGTCCTTTTGTGTCGATTGCCAGCATCAGGCAGGAGTTAACCGGCTTTCCGTCAACAAGTACGATACATGTTCCGCAATCACCCAGACCGCAACCTTCCTTTGTGCCCGTCAAGTGAAGAGTTTGCCGGAGAAATTCAAGCAGTGTTATCCGGGGTTCCACCTGCTTCTGATACAGCTCTCCATTTACCGTAACTTCCAATATCACTCTGGCATCCCTCTCTTCGCTTTTTGCAACGATTCTATGAGTGCTCTATATGTTAATACTTTAACCATTTCTTGGCGGTATGAAGCGCTGCAGCGAAGATCGGTAATCGGATTTACCTCGTCTGCAGCCGCTCTGGCAGCCTCTTTTATCCGTTCATCATTTAGTGGTCCGGACATCACCACCTCCTCGGCTTTACGTGCCCGCATCGGCTTGGGGCCGACAGAAGACAAAGCGATTCCAACGTCTTGGGCTTCATCATTTTCCATGGTCAGAAGTGTGGCAACGCCCACCAGAGCACAATCTCCTCCACCTGTCCGTCGACCGAGCTTCAGGTAGGCCGTTCCGGTATGGGGAGACGGTTCGGGTATATAAAAAGTCGTGATAAATTCGGCATTCGAAAGGGTCGTCTTTCCGGGTCCGGCAAAGATTTGATTCATGCCGACTTCCCTTTTCCCCTTCGGACCTGCCGCAATGATTCGTGCTTTTAGTATCATTAGAGACGGTGACATATCCGATGCCGGCGAAGCCCTGCCGATATTACCGCCTATCGTTGCAAGATTTCGGATGGATTGCGCTCCGACAACACCGGCTGCCTGGACTAAAAGCGGGTGCTTCGCCTGGATAACAGGCGAGCCCTGAATATCTGAAATCGATGCCAGCGCGCCTATCGTGGTACCGCTTCCACTTTCGCTTTTAATCTTTTTTAGGTTCTGGATGTGTTTGAGATTGACCAGGGCCGCCGGATGAATCTCTCCCCTTTTCATGCGTACCAGCAGATCCGTGCCCCCTGCCAAAGGAAAAGCCCCATCTTCCTCGGTTAAAGTTTCACAGGCCTCTTTTACTGTAACGGGTTCAAAATACGAAAAGTTTTTCAACCTTTTCATCGCAATTCTATCTCCAGCGGCATATTAATTGAATTTCATATATTAAACTATATATTTGTCAACATGTTAACACCTGCACCTCAGTATTAAGAATGGGTATTGCTCCGACTTCGACAACAAAACCCAGGGGTAGGGTGAAAGACACTCTGAGATTTCGAATCGTCACTACCAGTGACAGCACCGCACCGCAAAACCGACGGGAAAAAAATATGATGCGACAAGCGGCCAAAGAATCACTATGACCACTAGCCAAAAAATATCTGCAATCCCCAAAACACGGTTGTCAAACCGGTAAGTAGAAAAACAGCGATCAGCATTTGCCTGGCTCCCAGTTTATCCTCGGTCCAACCGGTCAGAAAGACAGCCCGCTCCGGATTGACCAGCTTGATGCTGATCTTTTTCGGCCAGGCGTAGGGGAAGGAGAGGGAGGTTATAGTTCTGCCGTCATTGGATTATTAAGATTGTGAAATGGTTAGCAAAATTAGGATAATTAACCTGCCGACCTTGTTGAATATTTTTTAGACCAAAGTAAACGACAACCCGTCTTCGGCTGCCTGAATGAAACTCGCCCGGAGAAATATTGTTTCTGGCACACAGGCTGCGCCAAAGCATTTATATCTATTCGCTGGCCCGAAAGTCTCTGATTCTTTTTTATCAGATCATCCAACCCGGATAGCACCTCTTGGCCAAACTCACTGTCTCCCAAAATTCTTTGATCTATAAATTTAAGTGAATATAGCGCACCAATTCCTTAAAAAAATCCAGCTGCAGGCAAAACGGTGAGCTATGCTCAAATTGACCTGAAATTGCAATCCCGGCGCAAAAAGTTTATCTTGACAAAAAAAACCGCTTTGGTTAATCAGATTATTATCGTTTGCATTTATGGACGCTTCTATGTTGGGCTGCAGCTGAAACCGATACACAATTCACCATTTTCGATTCATTCGCTTTGAAATTGCAACTTCTTCTCTTTCGTTCTGAGATGATCGTCGCCGGAAAAGAAAATGTGCTGTAACGGTTAATCCCAAGCCACGGGAGAGTCAATATGCATCGAATACTTCTGAGAGCGTTATTCCTTAACTTTATCCTCATCGGACTCTTCAATATTTTACCATGCCAGGCGGCAAAACCGATTGCGGTGCCGACATTTCATTCCATCGGTCTTTACTACAGTCCAAAAAGCGGCAGTGAAGATAATGCCTGCCACGTCCAATACAAAATTTTGGGTGAACGTGGGTGGAAACAAGGGCAGGATCTTTGGTTTGACGCCAGAAATGGCGAATATCGAGGCAGCCTGGTAAATCTGATTCCGGGCGTCACCTACAAAATAAAGTTGATGCTGGAAAAAAAGGGTCGCCCCCGTAAAATCATCGCAACCACGTGGAAGGAGCAGTTTCCCATTGGAGACACTGTATATCTGGACGACGGCACCACCACGGTTGAGGTCAAGGAATCCGGAACCGCCGACGCCTATCGGCTCTACACCCACCCACAAGGCGCCGAAACTGTCATCGACGTAAACAACCAGGCCGATCACAGCTTGGAGATCAGTGCATCCTATGTCATCATAAGAGGGTTGGTCCTGAAAAACGCCCGCGTTCATGCGATCCGGCTTCTGCCCGGAGCACACAACGTTATTATCGAAAATTGCAACATCAGCGGATGGGGACGCATCGCAGCGGATGGCTGGGGCGTAAATGAAGACGCCGGCATATATTCGAATTCCGCCGACATCGAAAGAATCGTTATTCAGCGAAACAAAATCCATCACCCCAGGTCCGATTCGAACAGCTGGACAGAAGAGCGTGAGATCTACGGCTTTCATCCTGCCGGACCCAAGGCGATCGTCTTGAAGGCCAGTGCCGGAAACCACGTCATCCGGTATAACGAAATTTACTCCGACGATGATCATTACTTCAACGACTGTATCGGGGAATCGGGCAATTTCGGTCCCGGATTTCCGAACGCCGACACGGACATCTACGGCAATCACCTGGAGGGATGCTGGGATGACGGCATCGAAAGTGAGGGCCACAACCGCAACGTGCGGATATGGAACAACTATATCGACCGGGCCACTATCGGCATCGCCAGCGCGCCGGTTCACGAGGGGCCGCTATACATATGGCGAAACGTGATGTACAGCAGTCGTAAGGGTCCCCTGCCGGAGCATAACTACGGCCAGCCGCTGATAAAGCTCGGCGGCGGGAGAAAAAATGCCGCCAGCCCTTACTACGGGGACGGTAAGACATATATCTTTCACAACACTTCGCTCATACCCCCCGCGGGTTCCGGGTTGGCCGGGCATAGTACCCAGATCAATGCCCACAGCCGGGAGTTGAGAAACTGCGTCACCCGGAACAATATCCTGGAGAGCGCCAGTCACACGCACCCCGCCATCCTCAACGAGACAGAGGATCCGCAGAATGACTTTGATTATGATCTCTTCAACGGTTACATCCACTGGGGCGCCGATATCTTTGAACAAAACGGCATTCAGGGCTATCCTGTCTACGCCGAGAACATCGACTACGACTACGAACGGGCCGAGGGAACCGGAAATTTCCATCAAGCGCTGTCCAGCCCGGGTTACGATGCCGGCCTACCCATTGCCAACTTCAACGACAAATACACCGGAGACGCTCCGGACATGGGCGCCCACGAAGCCGGCACGCCACCCATGAGATTCGGAGTCAAGGCCAATTATTTAAATCCGCAAGGTCTGGTGGGGTTGTGGCCGTTTGATGAAAGACGCCGCTTCGCCGACATCATCGATAAGTCGGGCAACGGGAATATTGGTGTGATCTATGGCAACACCCTTCGCAAAAAGGGAGTGTACGGCCGGGCGCTCAAGTTCAAGGGCGATTCCGATTACGTCGAAATTGTCGATCCCGGTGAAAGCGCGCTGGATGTCACCGCAGATCTGAGCATTTCGCTTTGGGTCAAAAGAAGAAAAGATACACCCGGGGATCAATGGTTCCTGTCGAAATCAGGCTCCTATGCCTGGAAATTTTCCAACGGCAGGGCTTATTTTTTCATCTACACACCGCAGTTGAGTGTGATTGAATCCTCCCCGATCCCGATCGAGCAGTGGCACCATCTGGCCGCGGTGTATGATTATTCAAACCAAGAAGTGCGGATTTACGTCGACGGCGCTTTGGATGCCGCCTCCTATCCGGTGAGCGGCACAATCGCGACTTCCGATGCAAGCCTGTTATTCGGCCATCATTCCGATGCTTGTTTCTTCGGGCGCCTGGACGACGTGCACCTGTATGACCGGGTGCTGAGCGAAGGCGAAATCCTGGAGCTGGCCGGCATAATGGACGACAACCCCTTGGCAGCCTACTTTAACCTGGACGAAGGGCAGGGAATCGACATCAACGATGTCTCCGGCAACGGCAACACCGGAACCCTGTTCGGGGATACGTCCTGGGTTTCCGGAAAGTCGGGTACCGGCCTGGAATTCGACGGTAATTCCGATTATGTTGAAATTAAGGACAATTCGGGCAGCCTGGCGATCTATGGGGACTTCAGTATCGCCCTGTGGATCAAAATAACGGAGAGCACCGGGAGCGATGATTGGTTTTTTGCCAAACCCGGCACCTATGCCTGGAAAATCACCAACAACACACCGTACTTTCTGATTTACACGCTGGATAATCCTGATCCTTTCGTCGTCACGCCGTCGCAGCTCAATTTGAATCAGTGGCATCATCTCGCCGCGGCCTACGACCAGAGCGCTCAAACCGTGACCGTTTACATCGATGGCGCGCTGGATACTTCCGCGTGGGTCGGCGGTGAACTGAAACTCACGTCGTACGATTACATACTCGGTGGCACCGGCGCTGCCTGCTTGAACGGGATACTGGATGAGGTGCGAATTTTCAGTAAAGCGCTGAATCTCTCAGAGGTCCGGGAGTTATACGTCAGGCAGCAGTTCGCAAACCTGGCCGGCTACTGGGGATTGGATGAAGGCGCAGGCACAATCGCCACGGACGGCTCCGGCAACGGCAACGACGGAACCCTCTCCGAAGGTGAAGGTATCGGTTGGGTCGAGGGCATATCCGGCACCGCTCTAAGCTTCGAGGGGGATAAAGATTATGTGCGTATTCCGGATACCTCAGGAGATCTGGCAATTACCAGGGACCTGAGCATCTCTTTGTGGATTAAAAGAACCGCCGCAACCGGCGGCGATGAGTGGTTCATCTCCAAATCCGGGGCGTACGCGTGGAAGTTATCCAACGGCATTCCCTATTTTTGGATTTTCACGCCCAATCTCACACACATCGGTGGGTCACCGATCAGTCTGAACGAGTGGCATCATCTGGCGGCCGTCTATGATTATGATCCCGCCGGTGGAGCCGTCTCGATCTATATCGACGGGGTCCCGGACCCCCCGCAGACAGTCAGCGGAGAAATGCCTTCGACACAAGGCGATTTGATCCTGGGCGCCGACAGTAACGCGTGTGTGATAGGAATACTTGACGATATCCGAATCTTCAACGCGGCGTTAAGTGCGGAGGCAATCAGCCAACTGTTTCAGGGCAACTAGGCGCCGAAGCGGTATTGTCTAAACTCAGGCTTCCAAAATGGTAGCCGGGACAAGATAGATCAATTTTTCTCTACTACTTTTATAGTAACTATCGGAAGTATTTACTTTTCTTATTCTAATATATAACGTTCGTGCAGAACGTTCATAACCTTCTGATAAGATAAGCAATTTCAGACTTTTTCCCGGCTGGCTTCCGGACTAAAAAAGGAATCGTATTCCGGCTTTTCCTGCATCATCTGTTCGAAGAATTCCGCAGAAAAATAGGACGCGCCCGTTTCTGCAGCCCAATCGCGCAATTGCCAACCCAAGCCGTGGTTTAGTGCTCTGACTTCCGTTTTATGTTCGAATTGCCGGCGATAGGAACGCTTGGTATAGTCGATACCGACGCCCAACATTTGATAAAAATTTCGCCTGCGGTAGAAACTGGTGTGTGCCAATTCGTGACCCATGGCACCTACCGCCGCATTCAGGTTCATATTCTTCATTAACCAGGGTGCCTGCGGATAGTCAGGATTTTCCGAAATCGTCACGAAATAGACCCATAGAGGTTTCGGCAGGAACATAGAAATAAAAGATGGCCGCGATGAGTAAGGTATGCTTTGCCCGTTTACCCGGAACACAACGCGTGCATTGGCCAGTTCGGGGTAGTGAGAAAGTGCCAAAAGACAAGCCAATTCGTATCTTTCAGGAATTTTTTTGTTCCGGCCGAAGGCACGTCGCAGTTCCTCCAAACGGGGCTGCCATTGCTCCAAATTATAAGACCGAATCGGGCCGCCGAATGGGAGTTGCCTTTTGGTCGGGGGCACAGGGTTGTAAGCGAGAATGAGCGCATACGAAGCCAAACCTGCCGCGACCCATCGAAGTCGTCTCCATTTCTTTCCGCTGTCCAAAATTCTGTCCACAATTATCTCGTCAAAAATAGGGTACCACGAAGATTCGTGGCATCCTTATTTCGTCCTGTAATTTTCCAAGGGTTTGCCGGCATTAGCATTTACGTTGGCTAGCTATTGAATTTTGCCCGGAGCCAAAATGTTACGACGCCCCTTTGGTCGGCAGAAGGTTGTGCTTTTGCAATTCATTAATCACCAGCGCCAACACATCATCAATGAGTTTGTTGATTGATTTTACATCCTGTGTTTCCGATTGTCCGGACCATAGGAGTTTTTCCGTTTTAACATCGTACAGGTTTGTTTCCAGCCTTACAGTGGTATACCCTCTATAGTACCCCGGGTCATGAACGACGTCATATATGCCTCCATAGTGGCCATAAAAGCCAGGACCAAATCCACCGGTACGCGTAAAGGTTTCTTCTTTATCGAAACCGGCCAAATGCGTAATGATCACTGAGTCGTTTCCATAGTCCTCTACGACTTTCAAAATAGCGTCTTTTTCCAATTTTAGATCAGCCGGCATTGGGATGGCCTCTGCGCTCGAGACGGCCTCGACACCCACCGCTTTCAACTGGGCAACAAATTTCAGGAAACTTGATCTCCTTAAATTGCAATTAGGTATTAGAACCGTCAATAAATCATAATAATTCAAATAGTTGAGGTATTTTTTGTGAGATAATAAAAGTTATTGCAAGCGGAAAA